>Ga0310345_10001208_pt1 | contig 30046 bp, 26 predicted proteins | sample HC15DNA20500_MG_FD_204667 | JGI IMG/M metagenome (GOLD analysis project Ga0310345, IMG submission 204667) | Marine microbial communities from station ALOHA, North Pacific Subtropical Gyre - HC15-DNA-20-500_MG | ecosystem: Environmental > Aquatic > Marine > Oceanic | place: Pacific Ocean: North... | reverse complement strand
CGAGGTGCATCCCCATTCGGCGCTCAGGATGAAATCGCCGAGAATGTTCAGGCGCCATGCCGAGAGGCATTCGCAACCATCAAACTAAGCGGGAGTCCGTGTCCGGGACTGTAGGGGCAACTCCAGCTTGATGTCCTTCTCGGGGATGGGCTGTGTCACGCCCGTATGCTTGGGATCCTCTGCAAAAACGCGGAATGCGGGCGCTCCCACCAAATCGATGGTGTAGAAACTGCCCACCAACTTCATACGCCGCGCGCGCTGCACCTGCTCTGGGAACAAGCCGTGCTGCATGTAAACATTGGGTTGGTGGATCTTCATCAACAGCAGGCCAGCCTTGTGTTCGATCAGTTTCGGATCATGGATCGCTGCATCGTCCAACCCCACCTCGCGCAAGAAAGCCACGCTTGACGCATCAGGCCTTTTGGCCTGCTCCACTGCCGCCCAGATCTTGCGGAAATTCAATCCAGCGTAATCGACCACGTAGCCTTCAAACAGGTATGCAGGGTAACCGTGCCCCGTCCACAGCACGGGGCGCTCTTTGGGTGCCACCGCGTTGGCCAGCAGACCCGTTTCCATCCGCTCTTTCTCAAAGACCATTTGCCAAGCGCGCGCCTCCGGGATGGCGTTGCGGCTCAAAGGCAGACGCTGAACAAGCACTCCCAACAGCAAAGCGACGCTTGCAGCGACACAAACACGCTTCACTGCAGGTGTCGATCCCATCACCGACTTCGCAGCACTGACGGGCAAACACGCCACACACATCAGCGCCAGAAACTCCGGCAAGGGGTAATACCAAGGCATTTTCTCGCCGGGGTTGTACACGTAGTACAAAGCCATCGTTCCCACAAAAAGCACGGCGAACGTGAAGCTTTGCTGATCGCGCAGCCACCCTTTGATGCCGGCCACCAAGGCCAAAACCATCGCCAAGACCATGAGCACCATGCTCACGAAACCCCGGTGGGAATCAATCATCGGCTCCAAAAATGGAAACCAGGAGGTTCTTGGGGCCTTTTGGCGAAGGAAAAACTTCGAGAGGAAACTCTGCGGAACAGGGTTATCAAAAACGAGTGTGGCAATCACCACCCAAGCCAAGAGCGGCCCAACGAAAAACACAACCGCAGTCTTCCACTCCACACTGAGCGCACGGGCCTTCCAAGCCTGCACCATCTTCATGACCACCAAAAATGCGACCAGAAACGATGCATCCAATTTGGACACGATGCACACGGCACCCATTGCGTAAAACAGCCTGCTCCGCCCCTGGAAAAACGCCAACAACATCTCGGCCACGAGCCAAAGGTGCAGGGGCGTCTCCAGGCCGAGGAACATGGCTTTTTGCATGTACGCCGCAGAACCGAAGACACAAGCACCCAGCACCAATGCAACGTCTCTCCGGCCCGAGGCGTGCAGCAGTATCCGCAGCACCGCGAAAAAGAACAGCGTCGACGCAATCAGCGCCACCGTCATCAAAGCGGCCTGTGGCGCCAGTCCCAACCAACTCAGCAAACCAGCGCTGCAGCCCAACCAGAAGCCGCTGATGCCAAAAACGGGACCATCGCCAATGTTGTAGGTGAAGAAGTGGCCCTTCTGGAAATTGGTGAGGTACCGCATGACGATCGCGCTGTCGTCGATCGTCGGGATGTAGTACGGATCCATCCGGCAGAAAAGCCAAAGGGCCGCCAGCAAGGCAAAGCCCAGCAAAATGGCCATTGAGCGGGAACGGTGGTCGGAATCGTTCATGGCGAAAAAGGTCACATCGGACATCCACGAGGGCAAACACCCTCAATGAACGAAGGTAGGCAGGCAGCGCGCCCAATTCAGCCCGGCGCGGTGGTGCTCGAGACGCTGTTGCGCAAGAGTGCATCCACCTCGTTTCCGAGAGATTCGGCGTAGTGATCCATCGAAAACACTTCTTTAGCAGTGGCTTGCAATCTCTTGCCCAGCGCATGACGCTGTTCAGGGTTCACTACCACCCTCGCAACTTGCGAGGCCATGGCCTCGATATCCATGTACGGCGCTACCAATTCGTCGCCGTATCCCTCTTGGATCAAAATGTCTGCGATGCCAGAGGCTTCGCTGAAACAGAAAATCGGTAAACCGCTACAAATGGCATCGATGCCCACATTAGGCAGCGGATCCAGCCTGGATGTCAGCAAGAACACATCCGTTCGGTCATAGACAGCCTGTATATCTGCGACCTCACCGAGGAAGGTGAAGCAATGTGTCAGCCCGCTGCGCTTGACCTGCTCGTGCAAGTAGACTGAGTACGACTGGTCCCGCTCGGGCTCATACCCACCGCCCACCCAAACGAAGTTGAAGGGCACGCCAGGTGCCTTCTTGCGTAGTTGCGCAGCACATTGGATGAACACGTCCACACCTTTGCGGAGGTTGACAGACCCGGCGCCAACCACGGTGATCGTGTCGACCTCGGCACCTTTGTCGAGGGCACTGGCGATCAGGCGCATCTCCGCGGCCTGCTCGGCGTCCGTGCGCGCTGCGACTTCGGCAACACACTGCCCCTGGGGCAACACCAGTGACTCCTTGAGGATGGGCAAATCGCCGATTTCCTCAATCGCATTTGCCTTTGTGGTCGGGGCTGAAAAAACAACCCTTCCGGAGAACTTGACAACGTGATCGAAGGGGTGTGCGGGCTTGCAATAGGCAGCGTATTCATGAATCAACATCACACTTTGAACCTTCAAATGCCCAAGGAATGAAAGCACGGGGTAGGAAACGATGCTGTTGACTATCGCTGCATCGACCCTGTGCTCAGGGGTGTCTAAGCTCCACATCACAGTCCTGATGTCTCCGCTTTGCACGCCTTTGGTCACGGCCAGCCGAACACAAGATGCTTTAAAATGCGGCGTCAAAGGGCCATCTCGCAGCAGCAACATCACAACGTTGAATCGCTTGCTCAGCTGCCGAGCAAGGCTCAAACACAGGATCGGTGCGCCGGTGCGTGAAGCCTCGTGACTGACCAACAGGACTGTGCGCTTGCCTGCCTGCATGGGTAATCCACCAGCCTGCCAGATGTCCTTGGCAAGCGGAACCTGCTTGGTAGAGGACAACCGCGCCTCCTTGCGGCCGCGAGCCACCCAGTGAAGCAACGGGTCGACCCCGCTGGCAGCCACATCAGGGTTCATCTGGGCGTAGAACTCAGCGTCGAAATCCACCAACCTCAAAGGCATCAAAGCGCGCATGGCCCAATAGCGGGCTTTGTGCCGAAGCTTCATGCCTTTCCAAATCTTGACCGACAGACTCATCACGCGCCCTGTTTAGAAAAATTCTTGAAAACAACAATACTGCAGCAGCTTTAGAACCACGTTGGATGAACGGTTGGCGACGGTCACCCTTCGGCCTGTCCTTGCAGCCGCCCGTAGATCACACGTGAGCAGTCCGGTGCTCTTGGAGCCACTGCTCAAAACGTCTGACGCCCTGCGCTAGGTCGACGGTGGGTCGCCAGCCCAGCACGGAGTGCGCGCGCTCAACCGACAACACGTTCGATGGCACATCGAAAGCACGACCAGGCACGTATTTGATGTTCAGGTCGCGCTTCAGGGTGGTGCCAATCACGTCCAATAGCTGGTTGACCGTGTAACCACGTCCCGACCCGACGTTCAAAAGGCGCGCTCGCGGGTCGCTGGAGGCCATCACCGCCTGCAAACAGGCAATCACGTCACTGATGTGAACGTAGTCCCGCAAAACTTCTCCGTCTCCCCACACCTCGATGGGCTCGCCACGCAACGCCTTTCCCAGAAAAACCGCCACGGCGCCTTGGGCACCTCGGGTCCGTTGACGCTCACCGTATGGGTTTGACAGCCGAACAATGGTGTATTCCAAGCCGTGCAGGTTCCGGTACAGCTCCAAATACTTCTCGATGGCCAGCTTGACGATGCCGTAAGAGCAAGTCGGATTCGTTGGGTGATCCTCCGGAATGGGCACGGTCTTGGGAATACCGTATACCGTGCCACCCGAGGACAGGAAGACGACTTTCTTCACCCTGCGTTTGACACAAACGTCCAGCAAGGTGAGTGTGCCTTCCAGGTTCGTTCTCACGTCAAACCCAGGATCGGCATTAGAAGTCTGGGGAATCGTCGACGAGACCAGGTGGAAACAAACGTCGCAATTCGCCAGCGCAGCGTCCAAGAGATCCGCGTCCCAGGCGTCTCCCCAAAACGTGCTCAATTTGGGAAATGTCACCGACGCGTCCATGAACCGGGCCTTTGCCTCGGAACGGTCCACGCAGAGCACTTCGTGACCGGACATCGAAAGTGCTTCGGCAAGGTTCAATCCGATGAATCCTGCTCCACCGAGAATCACACACTTCATCGGGTGCCCATGAAAAAGTAATCCGAACAGACAAGTTGAATGGGTGGCAGACGCCAAGCACTCGCTGCATCAAAAAAGCCATGCCGCCACCCGCACCGACCTTCGGAGAATGCAAACCTCCTGACACTTCTCGGACAACACGGGCTCTGAGGCAGGATGATAAGGCGTCCAATGCCTCGCCCAGACTGACTCGCACCGACGCCACAGGTCGTCAGACATGCGTGAAACAAACTTCACATCGCCGACTTGACATCAAGTTGACACGGTGGCGCGCGTGATCACTGGCAGCCTCACCCCCTCAAACGGGCGCCGATAGATGGTGACCCAGCCGAACAGATGCGTATGTCACGCATATCTATGTAAAGTCAGATAAAACAGGTTACCAACCGACTGATAAAGCTTGACAACGGGAGGGTTACGTTTGCCCATGGACATCCACATCATCAACCTCGCCCGCAGCCAGGACCGCCGCGAGTTCATACAGGCGCAGCTTGTCGGCTTGGGCATCCCGCACGCGTTCTTCGACGCCAGCGACGCCCGCTGCCCCGAGTTCCCCAAGCACAACCGGTACGACGAGGCGCTCGCACTGAAGCGCACCGGGCAAACGTTGGCGCCCGGCGAATGCGGTTGTTTTGCCAGCCACCACCGCCTCTGGCAGATGTGCGCGGAGAGTGGTCGCCCCCTGGTGGTGATGGAAGACGATGTGGTGGTGTCACCCTCGCTCGCGGAAGCCATCGAGGACGCTGCCAAGCACATCCACGCCCGTCGGTTCATCCGCCTGTGTGGCCTGTGGGATTGCCGGCACGACACCGTCATGCCCCTCTCAGGGGAGAGGCGGCTCGTGCGTTACCGCAAAGGGCCTGTCGGCACCCAGTGCTATGCCATCTCACCCCGCGGGGCAAGGGCCTTGCTGCGCCACGCCGAACGCTGGGTCGAGCCGGTGGACCGCTACATCGACCGCTTCTGGCTGCACGGCGTGCAGAGCTACGCCATCCACCCCTTCCCCGTGAGCCTGCCAGCGGAGGAGCTGGCCTCGGTGATCGAGTCCGGTCGGGCGGAAACGCGGAACAAGTCTGCGCAACGCTGGCACAAGTGGAACAACCGCATCGGTCGCTTCAGGGCGAACCTCGTGTACCGCCTGCATGGCGACCGCGCCCATGCAGGTGCCGCTGATTTACAGTGAAGTCACCGCCCTCGATGTCACCACCGTGCACGCTCAACCCGCCATCCCCCGCGTCATCCACCAAATCCTCATCGGCCAAACCAGTGTGCCGCCGAGCATCACCGACAACATCGCGCGGCTGAAGGCCATGAACCCCGGCTGGCGCCATGTGCTGCATGGCGACGACGACATCCAGGCGCACATTGGCACGCACTTCGGTGCCGAGGTGCTGAAGGCCTACAACAGCATCAATCCGCTGTACGGCGCCGCCCGCGCCGACTTCTTCCGCTACCTGCTGATGTTCCAGGACGGCGGCGTGTACCTCGACGTGAAGTCCGGCTGCGCCCGCCCCTTGGAAAGCTTCATCGCGCCCGAAGACGAACTGCTGCTGTCACGCTGGAAGAACCAGCCGGGCGAGAAGTTCGCCGGCTGGGGGGCGCACATCGACGATGGCGTGCCCAGCGAGTTGCAAAGCTGGCACATCATTGCGCGCCCGAGGCACCCCTTGATGCAAGCCGTCATCGAAGCCGTGCTGGCCAACCTGCGCACCTACTCGATGCGCAAGCACGGTGTGGGCAAGTTCGGCGTGCTGCGCACCACCGGGCCCATTGCCTACACGAAAGCCATCGAACCCTTGCTGGCGCAGCACCCGCACCGCTTTTTCGACAGCGACGCGGCCGGCCTCGTCTACGTCGCCCTGACCTTGCCGCCCGGGCAGGCGTCCCACATGGGCCTGTTCAAGCAGCACTACACCCGCGTGAAGATGCCGCTGGTGTCCAGCGGGCCGCAACGGCCTTGGCACTACGCACATTACAAGGCGCTGCGCCTGCTCGGGCTGATGCGTTGATGCGGTGATGCCCCGACCGGGGTGATCTGGCGGGCCGACACCCACCTTCTCCGGGCTTTCCCCAGCCGGCGCGCGTGGCACATTGCGGATGACGCTGTACCATCAGCCGTTCGTCCGACACCGCGTTCCAACACGCTTCCCCAGCCCCTCCGTAGTGCTCCATGGCAGCTGAGTCCACCCTGGCCGACACCCCCGGCACGCTTTCTGGCGTGGCCCGTGTGCTGGTCAACGCCGGCAAGCTGGACGCCAAGTCCGCCGAGACGCTGACCCGCGCCGCGCGCGAGCAAAAGCGCAGCTTCGTCAGCACGCTGGTGGGCAGCGGTGCCATCCAGCCCGTCGATCTGGCGCAGACGCTGTCGCAGGCCCTGGCGGTGCCGGTGCTCGACATCTCGGCCATCGACATCCAGCGCCTGCCCAAGGGCGTCATCGACAACAAGCTCTCGCTGCAGTACCAGGTGCTGGTGCTGTCCAAGCGCGGCAACCGCCTGTTCGTGGCTGGCGCCGACCCGACCGACCAGGAAGCCATCGAGCGCATCAAGTTCGCCACGCAGCTCACCCCGGAGTGGGTGATCGTCGAGCAAGACAAGCTCGCCAAGCTGTTGGAAGGCCAGACCGCCTCGGCCGAGGAGCAGCTCAACGCCATTGCCTCGTCGGACTTCGAATTCGACGTCACCGACGACACCACGGCGCAGCCCGAAGCCGATGCCGCGGCCGCCGACGTCGAAGACGCGCCCGTGGTGCGCTTCCTGCAGAAGATGCTGATCGACGCCATCAATGCGCGCGCGTCTGACCTGCACTTCGAGCCCTACGAATACAACTACCGTGTGCGCTTCCGGGTGGACGGGGAGTTGCGCACCATCACCGAGCCGCCGGTGGCCATCAAGGACAAGCTGGCCTCGCGCATCAAGGTGATTTCCAAGCTGGACATCGCAGAAAAGCGCGTGCCGCAAGACGGCCGCATGAAGCTGAAGTTCGGCAACAAGGCCATCGACTTCCGCGTCAGCACCCTGCCCACGCTGTTCGGCGAAAAAATCGTCATCCGGATCCTGGACCCGTCTTCGGCCAAGCTCGGCATTGACGCGCTGGGCTACGAAGCCATCGAGAAGGCGCGGCTGATGGACGCGATCACGCGGCCCTACGGCATGGTGCTCGTCACCGGCCCGACCGGCTCCGGCAAGACGGTGTCGCTCTACACCTGCCTGAACATCCTGAACCAGCCGGGCGTGAACATCTCGACCGTGGAAGACCCTGCGGAAATCAACCTGCCGGGCATCAACCAGGTCAACGTCAACGACAAGGCAGGTATGAACTTCGCCACCGCCCTGAAGGCTTTCCTTCGCCAGGATCCGGACGTGATCATGGTGGGCGAAATCCGCGACCTCGACACCGCCGACATCGCCATCAAGGCCGCCCAGACCGGCCACATGGTGATGTCCACGCTGCACACCAACGACGCGCCGACAACGCTGACCCGCCTGATGAACATGGGCGTGGCGCCCTTCAACATCGCGTCCTCGGTCATCCTGATCACGGCGCAGCGCCTGGCGCGCAAGCTCTGCGAGGTGTGCAAGTCCCCGGCCGACTACCCCCGCGAGGCCCTGCTGAACGCCGGCTTCAAAGAGGAAGAACTCGATGGCAGCTGGAAGCCTTACAAGGCGATTGGCTGTTCATCCTGCAACAACGGTTACAAAGGCCGCGTCGGCATTTACCAGGTCATGCCCATCAGTGAGGAAATCCAACGGATCATCCTGACTCAGGGCACCGCCATGGACATTGCCCGTCAAGCCAAGGCCGAAGGCGTGCGAGACTTGCGCGAATCGGGCCTGGTGAAGGTCAAGGCCGGCCTGACCTCGCTCGAAGAAGTCATCTCGGTGACCAACGAGTAAAGCCCCCGCAGATACCTGTCACGGAGTCCCGACATGGCCACGGCCACCGCCAAAAAGACTGTTCAGGAAGCCATCTACGAGTGGGAAGGCAAGGACCGCCAGGGCAAGGTCGTGCGCGGCGAAATGCGCGCCGGCGGCGAGGCCGTGGTGGGCGCCACCCTGCGCCGCCAGGGCATCTTGGTGCAGAAGGTCAAGAAGCGCCGTCTGAAAACGGGCGGCAGCGTCAAGGCCAAAGACATCGCGGTGTTCACCCGACAGCTGGCCACCATGATGAAAGCGGGCGTGCCACTGCTGCAGTCGTTCGACATCGTCGCGCGTGGCAGCACCAACCCCAAGGTCACCAAGCTGCTCAACGACATCCGGGGCGATGTGGAAACCGGCACGAGCCTGTCGTCGGCCTTCCGCAAGCACCCCATGCACTTCGATGCCCTCTACTGCAACCTGGTGGAAGCGGGTGAAGCGGCGGGCATCCTGGAAACGCTGCTGGACCGCCTGGCCACCTACCAGGAAAAAACGCTGGCCATCAAGCAGAAGATCAAGTCGGCACTGACTTACCCGATCGCCGTGATGGTCGTGGCCTTCGTGGTGGTGTCGGTCATCATGATTTTCGTGATCCCCGCCTTCAAGGAAGTGTTCACCTCGTTCGGCGCCGACCTGCCGGCCCCCACGCTGTTCGTGATGGCCATGTCGGAGATCTTCGTCCATTACTGGTGGGCGATCTTCTCGGTCATTGGCGGCGGCATCTATTTCTTCCTGCAAACATGGAAGCGCTCCGAGCCCATGCAAAAGCGCATGGACCGCATGCTGCTGAAGATGCCGATTTTTGGCGACCTGCTGTTCAAGTCGGCCGTGGCGCGCTGGACGCGCACGCTGTCCACGATGTTCGCCGCGGGCGTGCCCCTGGTCGAGGCGCTGGATTCGGTCGGTGGTGCCGCGGGCAACGCCGTGTTCGCCGAGGCGACCGAGCAGATCCAGAAGGACGTCTCCACCGGCACCAGCCTGACCAACGCCATGATGGCGGCCAACCTCTTCCCGAACATGGTGCTGCAGATGTCGGCCATTGGCGAGGAATCGGGCGCGCTGGACCAGATGCTGGGCAAGGCCGCCGACTTCTACGAAGAAGAGGTGGACGAGGCGGTGAAGTCGCTGTCCAGCCTGATGGAGCCGTTCATCATCGTGATCCTGGGCACCATCATCGGCGGTATCGTCGTGTCGATGTACCTGCCCATCTTCAAGATCGGTCAAGTGGTTTGACGACGGGCCAGACAACGCATGCAGTTCGTTGACGACGTGTGGCCGGTGCTGTCCGGCGTCCTCCTGACCCCCTGGGGCCTGGCTGTGCTGGGCCTGTGCGTGGGCAGTTTCCTCAACGTCGTCGTGCACCGCATGCCGCTGATGCTGGACGCGCAGTGGAAGCTCGATGCCGCCTACACCTTGGGCCAAACCGTGCCCGAGCCCGATCCCGCCAAGGCGCTGACGCTGTCCAAGCCAGCTTCGCGCTGCCCGGCTTGCGGACACCAGATCCGCTGGTACGAGAACATCCCGCTGCTGAGTTGGCTGGCCCTGCGCGGCAAATGCTCGGCTTGCGGCACGCGCATCTCGGTGCGCTATCCGCTGGTCGAGTTGCTCACCGCCGGCCTGTTCGCCTGGTGCGGCGTGCATTTCGGTGCGCAACCCGCCACGCTGCTGTGGTGCGGCTTTGTGGCGGTGCTGGTGGCGGCGTCCCTCATCGACTGGGACACCACCCTCTTGCCCGACGACCTCACCCTGCCCCTGCTGTGGACTGGCCTGCTGGTGGCCGCGCTGGGCTGGAACCTGCCCTTGAAGGACGCCTTCTGGGGCGCCGTGGCGGGCTACCTGTCGCTGTGGTCGGTGTACTGGCTGTTCAAGCTCACCACCGGCAAGGAGGGCATGGGCTATGGCGACTTCAAACTGCTGGCCGCCCTCGGCGCCTGGCTGGGCGCCAGCATGGTGCTGCCCATCGTGCTGGGCTCGTCGGTGATTGGCGCGGTGGTGGGCATTGGCATGAAGCTCACGGGGCAGTTGCGCGAGGGCGTGTACGTGCCCTACGGCCCCTTCCTCGCCGGTGCGGGGCTGGTCGTGACGCTGGCCGGGCCCCAGCAGGTGCTGGCCTGGATGGGCTGGGCATGAAGCCGCGCCTTGTCATCGGGCTCACCGGTGGCATTGGCAGCGGCAAGTCCACCGTCAGCCAGATGCTGACCGAGCTGGGCGCCCACCTGGTCGACACCGACGCCATTTCCCGCTCGCTCACCGCGCCCGGCGGGGCTGCCATCCCGCTGATCGCGGCGCAGTTCGGCGAGCACCTGATCGACGCGCAAGGCGCCATGGACCGCGCCCGCATGCGCGAGCTGGCGTTTGCCGACCCGGGTGCCCTTGCGCGGCTCGAAGGGATCTTGCACCCGCTGATCGGGCAACACGCCGACGCGCACGCCGGCCTGGCCCTGCCAGACCAGCACATCGTCTACGACGTACCGCTGCTGGCCGAGTCCAGCCGCCGCTGGCGCGACAGGGTGGACCGCATCCTCGTGGTGGACGCCGAGCCCGAGACCCAGATCGCCCGCGTGATGGTGCGCTCCGGCTGGCCGCGCGAGGCGGTGGAGGCGGTGCTCGCCAAGCAGGCCACACGCGAGGTGCGCCGTGCCCTGGCGGACCACGTCATCCTCAACGAGGGGCTGAGCCTGGAAGAACTTCGCGCCGAAGTGAATAAGCTGTGGCGGCTGTGGAACAATGGCGCCTGAGCGTTTGTGAGACGTTTTCAGGTGGCGCGTTGATCCTCTACGAATACCCCTTCGGTGAAAGCATCCGCACGACCCTGCGGCTGGAGCACTTGTTCGACCGGCTCGCCACGCTGATGTGGCGGGAAGACCCGATCGACCACCACTTCGCACTGGCCTCGATCTTCGAGATCATGGACGTGGCGTCCCGGGCCGACCTGAAAAGCGACCTGCTGCGGGAACTTGACCGATACCGCGCCCAGTTCATGTCATACCGCGGCAACCCGGCCATCCAGGAAGCCGCGCTGGACGAGGTGCTCGCGCGCATCGAACGCACCCACCACGAGCTCAACCAGGTGGCCGGCAAGGCGGGTCAGAGCCTGTCCACCAACGACTGGCTCATGGGCATCCGCAGCCGCATCAGCATCCCGGGTGGCACCTGCGAGTTCGATTTGCCCTCGTACTACGCTTGGCAGCAGGAGCCTGCGGCCAAACGTCAGCACGATCTGCAGCAGTGGGTGGGCACCCTGGCGCCGTTCGCCGAGGCCGTCAAGCTGGTGCTGGGCCTGCTGCGCGACACGGGTCAGCCGCACATGGTGGCCGCCCCCTGCGGCCAGTACCAGCAAAACCTGAAAGATTCGCGCAGCTACCACCTGCTGCGCCTGCGCATCGACCCGGCCTTGGGGCTGGTGCCCGAAATCAGCGCCAACCGCCTGATGGTGTCCATCCGCCTGATGCGCCCGGACGCCGAAGGCAAGCTCAAGATCGCCTCGGACACCGACGCCAGCTTCGAGCTGACGCTGTGCGCCTGACCTGAACGAGCGCCCCTCCCGACACACCACCATGTCGTCTCCTGACCCCCAAGGTGCCGCCGACGCGCCCAAAGGCTTGCAGGTGCGCTGCCCCTCCTGCGGCGCGATGCACACCTACAGCACCGACAATCCCTACCGCCCGTTTTGTGGCAAGGGGTGCAAGGCCATCGACCTGGGCGCGTGGGCCAGCGAGAGCTACCGCGTCGAGGCCAAGCCGACCACGGAAGACCTCCTCGACGATCCCGGGACATGACGCCCAGCACCCCCTTTTGACGCCCTCGCGCCCTGCTCACCGAGGGGGCGTGCCCCAGAATCTTCCCCGTTTTTGAAAGACACCATGAAGACTTATCAATGCGTTGTGTGCGGCTTTGTGTATGACGAAGCCAAGGGTTACCCGGAAGACGGCATCGCGCCCGGCACCAAGTGGGAAGACGTGCCCGCCGACTGGGAATGCCCGGACTGCGGCGTCGGCAAGGCCGACTTCGAAATGATCGAAATCTGAGCCTGGAGCACAGCGCATGAGTGAAGCGGTCGTGATCGTCGGCGCCGGCCTGGCGGGCTACAACGTGGCGCGCGAGCTGCGCAAGGCCGATGCGGCCGTGCCCATCGTGCTGGTCAGCCGGGACCACGCCGGCTTCTACTCCAAGCCCATGCTGTCCAACGCCTTGGCCAGCAAGAAAACGCCGGCCACGCTGGTGATGAAATCGGCCGAAAAGATGGCCGATGAAGTCCAACTGCGCGTGATCGCCAACACGGCCGTCACCGGCCTGGACACGGGCGCGCGCACGCTGACGCTGTCCAGCGGCGAAGTGCTGCCCTACCGCGACCTGGTGCTCGCACTGGGCGCCGACCCCATCCGCGTGCCGCTGCAAGGCGACGCGGCCGACACCGTCGTGTCGGTCAACGACCTCGACGACTTCGCCCGCTTTGCCGAACTGCTCGACACCGCCGCGGGCGGCCAAGCCGTCAAGCGCGTGGCCATCCTGGGCGCCGGCCTGATTGGCTGCGAGTTCGCCAACGACCTGCTGCACCGGGGCATCCAGCCCACCGTGCTCGATTTGGCCGAGCGCGCCCTGCCCCGCTTGCTGCCGCCCGAAGCCAGTGCCCGGCTGCAGGCCAAGCTGCAGGAGGGCGGCGCCAGCTTCCGCTTCGGCGCGGGTGCGCTCGCGGTGAACCGCAGCGCAGGTGGCAGCCTGACGGTGTCGCTGTCCGATGGCAGCACGCTGGAAACGGACCTGGTGCTCTCGGCCGTCGGCCTGAAGCCACGTACGCAAGTGGCAAGCGATGCGGGCATCACCGTGGGCCGCGGTGTGCAGGTCAACCGCGAGTTGGCCACCAGCGCACCGCACGTGTACGCCGTGGGCGATTGCGCCGAGGTGGACGGGCACCTGCTGCCCTATGTGCTGCCTTTGATGGCGCAAGCGCGTGCCCTGGCCGCGACGCTGGCCGGCAAGCCGACGCCCGTGAGCTATCCGGCCATGCCCGTCGTCGTGAAGACGCCGGCCTGGCCCACCGTGGTTTGCCCACCGCCCGCCGAAGCGTCAGGCCAATGGCAAATCAACGCCACAGACGAGGCCGTGGAAGCGCGCTTCGTGAGCACCGCCGCAGACGGCAGCGAGGTGCTGCTGGGCTTCGCCCTGCAAGGCAAGGCCGTGTCGCAGCGGCAGGCGCTGGCCGCTCAGGTGCCGGCACTGCTGGCCTGAGGTCCGTCAGCCCGACTGGCTTTGGACCTTCACCCGGATTGCGGTAACCTTGAGGCCCTCGTCGGCCAGGGCCATCGCCAGGCGCGGCTGCAACTGGCGCAGCTTGGCTGACACGGCCGCATTGGCCGCCAGCAAAGTCCATCCATCCTCGTCCAGCGGCCCCGCTCGCACGTGCGCCGCCAGCGCCGGCGGCAGGCAGCGCTTGACGGCGTCCAGACACGCCTGAGACGCCTGCAGCCGCTGCAACAAGCCAGCCAGGGGCGCCGCGCGGTCGAGCGCACGCGCCAGGGGCGGCACATCGGGCACCATCGGCTTCAGGGTCGCCGTTGTGGGGATGTGGATGTGGCGGCGGTCAGGCCGAGGCGGGTCGCTGGCGCTCATGGGGTGTCATTTCAACAAGGACGAGCTGCATGCAGATTCTCATCACGACCAGCGTGCTGTCCAGGCCACGGATCGTGCAACTCACGCCGTGGCGCCTGGCCCTGGCCCTGCTGGCCCTCACCCTGCCGCTGATGGTGGTGAGCCTGGTGTTGTACCACGCACTGCTGCTCAAGGCTGCGCACGAGCACTGGCCCATCATCTCGGAAGCTGTGCGTTTCGTGGAGCGCCAGGAGCTGGCCCAGCGCGACCGCTACATGCGCGAGAACCTCGATGCCATGGCGGTGAAAGTGGGCGAAATGCAGGCCCGCATGATGCGCCTGGAGGCGGTCAGCGAGCGGGTGGCCGGCATGGCGGGCATCAAGCCAGACGAGCTCAAGAAAATCGAGGCGGACACCAGTACGGCCGCGGGCGGACCGCTGGTGAGCCAGCTCGATGCCGCGCGCGACGAGCGCCGCACGTCCAACGAGCTGCTGCAGAACCTCTACCAACAGATGGGCACCTTGCAGAACCTTGGCGACCGCCATGCCGATGTGCTCACTTTCATCGAATCCCACCTGTTCGAGAAGCGCCTGGACGCCTTGATGGTGCCCAGCATCGCGCCCGTGTATGGCCCCGTGGGCTCGGGCTTTGGCTTCCGCACCGACCCCTTCACCCGCCGTGCGGCCCTGCACACGGGCCTGGACTTCCCCGCCGAGCCTGGCACGCCCATCTTGGCGGCAGCAGGCGGCGTGGTGCTGTCGGCTGAACCGCACCCGCAGTACGGGCTGTTGGTCGAGCTCGACCATGGCAATGGCCTGGTCACGCGCTACGCCCACACCTCGAAGATGCTGGTGAAGCCGGGCGATCTGGTCAAGCGCGGGCAGACCATCGCGGCGGTGGGCAACACCGGGCGATCCACCGGGCCCCACTTGCACTTCGAGGTGCTGGTGGAGGGCGTGCAGCAAAATCCAGCGCGCTTCCTGAACGCCGCGCTGAGCGCGCCAACCGCTCCCGCAGCCGGCGCCACTTCACAAAAAAGCAACGCGCGTGCGGTAAATTGAGGTGATGTCGTTCTCGGGCATGCGTTCATGGCTGTCACGACGCGGGGCACACGGTGCCCGCGTCTGGCTGCTGCATGCTCTGGCCGCCCTGGTGCTGCTCACGCAGTACGCGGGGGTGCTGCACAACATCCAGCATGAGCGTCGCGATGAAGGTGTCGCGACGCACAGCGTGTGCAAGGCCTGCCTGGCCTTCCACGCCGCCGACCACACTGTCGCAACCCAGCCAAGCACCTGGGTGGGTGGGCAGGTCGGCCACGTTCTCTCGGAACGCCGCGGGCGGGCGCAATGCACCGCCGGGGTTTCTGCGGGCTTCCAGCCCCGTGCGCCGCCGCACGGCTTGAGCTGATTCGCCGCCGCGAGCTTGCCGCGTGACGCCCTGCGTCCACGGCTTGTGCGCTCGCTTTCCTGAACTGGCACCGCCTCTGGGCCCGCACCGCTTTGAGAGCGCGTGCGTGCACCCTTGGGGCGCCAGAATCCATCCGAGAGTTCCTGAATGTCTTTCCCCCGACACCCCACCCGGCTGGCGTTGGCCGCCAGCTTGCTGTTGAGCGCCACGGCGCACGCCCAAAGCAAAGCACCCACGCTCGACGCCAACGGGCTGCAGCAATTGCGGCAACAAATTGACGAGCTCAAGCGCAGCTACGACAGCCGCATCCAGGCGCTGGAGAGCCAGCTCCAGCAGGCGCAGCAGCAGCTCAATCAGCAGGCAGCGCAGCAACAAAGCACCGCTGCAGCCGTGGCAGCAGCAGCCGTGTCTCCCGCCCCTGGCGACACCGCCGTGGTCACCGAGGGGGCAGGCCCTGCCTCCGGTGGCGCCAACCGCTTCAACCCCGCGGTGTCGCTGATCCTCACGGGCGGCTACGCGGGCTTGTCCAGGAGCCCCGACACCTGGCAAATCGCCGGCTTCCTGCCGGGCGGCGATGAACTCGGCCCTGGCGCGCGCGGCTTCCGCCTGGGCGAGTCGGAGCTGACGCTGAGCGCCAACATCGATCACCTGTTCTACGGTGCCGTGACCCTGGCCGTGTCGGGCGAGGACACCATCTCCGCCGAGGAGGCCTTCGTGCAGACCACCGCCCTGCCCGCCGGCCTCAAGCTCAAGGCTGGCCGCTTCTTCGCGGGCCTGGGCTACGTCAACCAGCAACACGCCCACAACTGGGACTTCATCGACGCGCCCCTCGTGCAGCAAGCCTTCTTGGGCGGCCGTCTCAAGCAGGAGGGCTTGCAGGCGCGCTGGGTCATGCCGTTTGAGCGCTACGTCGAGGTGGGCCTGGAGCTGGGCAACGGCAGCGGCTTCCCTGGCAACCCGCGCGACCGCAACGGCAGCGGCGCCACGCTGGTGTCTGCCCATACAGGTGGCGACATAGGTCTGAGCCACAGCTGGCGCGCTGGCGCATCCTGGCTGCAGACCCGCGCCGATGGCCGCGAGTGGACCAGCACCGACCCGGCAGACCCTGCCCTGTCATACACCAATGCGTTCAGTGGCCGCAGCCGCATCTGGGCCCTGGATGGCATTTGGAAATGGGCGCCCAATGGCAATGGTCGCGTCACCAACTTCAAGCTGCAGGGCGAGTACTTCCGACGCACCGAGGCGGGCGAGGTGGCGTTCGACACCGCCGGTGCGAACAACATCGACGCCTACCGCTCCGCCCAGTCCGGTTGGTACCTGCAGGGCGTCTACCAGTTCATGCCGCAGTGGCGCGTGGGCCTGCGCCACGACCGCCTGGACAGCGGCCGCAACGATTTCGCCAGCAACACCGCTTCGCTGGGCTTGGCCTCGCACAAGCCCAAGCGCGACACCCTGATGGTGGACTGGTCGCCCAGCGAATACAGCCGCTGGCGCCTGCAGTTCAGTGACGACCGCGTGCGCCAGGGCGTGACCGACCACCAAATCTTCCTGCAGTACCAGATGAGCCTGGGCGCCCACGGCGCACACAGCTACTGACCGCACACGAAGGACCCGACACCATGACGCAATCGATTTCGCGCTGGGCCCTGAGCTTGGCCATTGCCCTCCCCCTGGCCAGCACCGCTCTGCCGGCCCACGCCCTCAAAGTGGTGGCCTGCGAGCCTGAATGGGGCGCCTTGACCCAAGAGTTGGCCGGCGAGCACGCCAGTGTCTACACAGCCACCCACGCCTTGCAGGACCCGCACAACATCCAGGCGCGACCCAGCCTGATCGCGGCGGTGCGCAACGCCGAGCTGCTGGTGTGCACCGGCGCAGAGCTGGAATCCGGCTGGCTGCCGGTGCTGCTGCGCCAGGCGGGCAACGGCGCCGTGCAACCGGGCCAGCCCGGCATGTTCTACGCCGCCGACTTTGTGCGCAAGCTCGAAGTGCCCACGCGCCTGGACCGCGCCGATGGCGATGTGCACGCCTCGGGCAACCCGCACATCCAGACCGACCCACGCAACATCGCGGCGGTGGCGCCGGCCTTGGCCAAGCGCCTGGCCGAGCTGGACCCGGCCCACGCCGCCGACTACCAAAAGCGCCTGGCCGACTTCCAAGGCCGCTGGGGCCAGGCCCTGCAGCGCTGGACGCAGGCAGCGGCACCGCTCAAGGGCCTGCCCATCGTCGTGCAACACAAAGGCTTCCCCTACCTGGAGAACTGGCTGGGGCTGCAACAGGTGGCCGCGCTGGAGGCCAAGCCCGGGGTGGAACCCAGCAGCAGCCATCTCTCTTCCGTGCTCGTCAAGCTGCAACAGCAACCGGCGAGAGTCATCGTGCGAGCGGCCTACAACGACGGCCGCAGCGCCCAATGGCTGGCCGACCGCACCAAGCTGCCCGTGGCCGTGCTGCCATTCACCGTCGGCGGCAGCGAGCGCGCCAAAGACCTCTTCGGTCTTTTCGATGACACCGTGGACATCCTGCTGAAAGCAGCGAAATGAGCGTGGGCACCGATCCGGGCATCGACTGGGGCATCGTCGGCCCCGCCCTCATCGCCGGCCTGCTGGTGCTGGCCACGCACGTGCCCCTGGGCGTGCAGGTGCTGCGCAAAGGCATCGTCTTCATCGACCTGGCGATCGCGCAAATCGCGGGGCTGGGCGTGATCGCCGCCGACGCGCTGGGCTGGGAGCCGCAAGGCTGGGCCGTGCAGGCCGCGGCCATGTCGGCGGCAGCGGCGGGTGCCTTGCTGATGACCTGGATGGAGCGCCGCTGGCCGGACGCCCAGGAAGCCCTGATCGGTGCCTTGTTCGTGCTGGCCTCCAGCATGGGCATCTTGCTGCTGGCGGGCAACCCGCATGGCGGCGAGCACCTGAAAGACCTGCTGGTAGGGCAAATCCTCTGGGTGACGCCCGGCCAGCTCTGGGCCGAGGCCGGCCTGACCGTGGCGCTGCTGGCGCTGTGGTTCGGCCTGGGCACACGCCTGGGCCGGACCGGCTTTTACCTGCTGTTCGCCGTGGCGGTCACGGCGTCGGTGCAACTGGTGGGCGTCTACCTCGTCTTCAGCAGCCTGATCATGCCGGCGCTGGCCGTGCGCCACGCCGCCGCGCGCTGGCAACTGCCTCTGGCCTGGCTGGGCGGCGGCGCGGCCTATGCCCTCGGGCTGACGCTGTCCGCCGTGCTCGACCTGCCCTCCGGCGCCGTGGTCGTGCTGGTGATGGCGGGTGTTTGTGCGGGCGTCGGCGCCGGCCTCCACAGACGGCGTGCAGCGCCCTGACCCCCGGAACCGAGGGCGGGCCGACCCTGCCACGCTCCCGTCACCCCCCGGTGCTACACTTTTTGGCTTTGGTTGACTGGGCCGCGTGCGTGCCCGCGTTGACCGCGCAATTTCCTTGCGCACCCTGACCCGCACCGCACGCCCGGATAGACCGCTCCATGTTGCCCAAGCTTCTCACCTCGATTTTCGGTAGCCGTAACGAACGCCTGCTCAAGGAATACCGTCGCACGGTCGCCAAGATCAATGCGCTGGAGTCCAGTTTCGAGCCCCTGAGCGACGAGCAGCTGCGCGGAAAGACCGAAGAATTCAAGCAACGCATCGCCAAGGGCGAGCCGCTCGACGCCATCCTGCCCGAGGCCTTCGCCGTGGTGCGCGAAGGCTCCAAGCGCGTCTTCAAGATGCGCCACTTCGACGTGCAAATGCTCGGCGGCCTGGCCCTGCACAACGGCAAGATCGCGGAAATGCGCACCGGCGAGGGCAAGACGCTGACCGCCACCCTGCCCGTCTACCTCAATGCCCTGACCGGCAAGGGCGTGCACCTGGTGACGGTGAACGACTACCTCGCGCGCCGTGACGCGGAGTGGATGGGCAAGCTCTACAACTTCCTGGGCCTGACGGTGGGCATCAACCTGCCCCAGATGCCCCGTGAGGACAAGCAAGCCGCCTACGCTGCCGACATCACCTACGGCACCAACAACGAGTACGGCTTCGACTACCTGCGCGACAACATGGTCTACGAGGTGGCCGACCGCGTGCAGCGCGGACTGAACTTCGCCATCGTGGACGAGGTGGACTCCATCCTGATCGACGAGGCCCGCACGCCGCTGATCATCTCCGGCCAGGCCGAAGACCACACCGAGCTGTACGTGCGCATCAACGCCGTCGTGCCCAAGCTCAAGAAGCAAATCGGTGAGGCCGACCCGCGCACCGGCGAAGGCGTGATCGAGCCCGGCGACTTCACCGCCGATGAAAAGTCGCGCCAGGTCTTCCTGACCGAAGCCGGCCATGAAAACGCCGAAGCGCTGTTGCTGGAAGCCGGCCTGCTGGTCGAGGGCGCGTCGCTGTACGACGCGGCCAACATCACGCTGATGCACCACCTGTACGCCGCCCTGCGTGCGCACCACCTGTTCAACAAAGACCAGCATTACGTGGTCCAGCAAGGCGAAGTCGTCATCGTGGACGAGTTCACCGGCCGGCTGATGGCGGGCCGCCGCTGGTCGGATGGCCTGCACCAGGCCGTCGAAGCCAAGGAAGGCGTGCAGATCCAGGCCGAGAACCAGACGCTGGCCTCCATCACCTTCCAGAACTACTTCCGCATGTACGGCAAGCTCGCCGGCATGACCGGCACGGCCGACACCGAAGCCTACGAGTTTCAGGAAATCTACGGGCTGGAAACCATCGTCATCCCGCCCAACCGCATCCTGGCGCGCAAGGACCAGCTCGACCTGGTCTACAAGACTTCGAAAGAGAAGTTCAACGCCATCGTGGCCGACATCCGCGAGTGCCACGAGCGCGGCCAGCCGGTGCTGGTGGGCACGACGTCCATCGAGAACTCCGAGCTGATCGCCCAACTGCTCACGCGTGAGAAGCTGCCCCACCAGGTGCTCAACGCCAAGCAGCATGCCCGCGAGGCCGACATCGTCGCGCAGGCGGGTCGCCCCGGCATGATCACGATCGCCACCAACATGGCCGGCCGAGGCACCGACATCGTGCTGGGCGGCAACGTCGAAAAAGACATCCAGCTCATCGAAGCCGACGAGTCCCTGGACCGCGCCGCCAAGGAAGCCAAGATCGCCGCCCTGAAGGCCGAACAGCAGGCGCTGAACGCCAAGGTGAAGGAGCTGGGCGGCCTGCGCATCATCGCCACCGAGCGCCACGAGTCCCGCCGCATCGACAACCAGCTGCGCGGCCGCGCTGGCCGCCAAGGCGACCCGGGCTCCTCGCGCTTCTACCTGTCGCTGGACGACCAGCTGATGCGCATCTTCGCCGGTGACCGTGTCCGCGCCATCATGGACCGCCTGAAGATGCCCGAGGGCGAGGCCATCGAAGCTGGCATCGTGACCCGCTCCATCGAGAGCGCACAGCGCAAGGTCGAAGGCCACAACTTCGACATGCGCAAGCAACTGCTGGAGTACGACGACGTCTCCAACGACCAGCGCAAGGTCATTTATCAGCAGCGCAACGAAATCCTGGAAACGGTCGATGTGGCCGAGTCCATCGCCAACCTGCGCAAGGGCGCAATGACAGACGTGGTGCGCACCTTCGTGCCCGCCGACAGCCTGGAAGAGCAGTGGGAGCTGCCCTCGCTGGAGAAGGCCCTGGCCGAGGAATGGCAGCTCGATGTCGACCTGGTCAAGTGGATCGAAGCCCAGCAGGCCGCCGAAGCCGACGACGTGCTCGAGCGCGTCGTCAAAGCCGCCGACGCGGCCTACCAGGCCAAGGTGGATGCCGTGGGCCGCGAGCAGTTCGTGTCCTTCGAGCGCATGGTGTTGCTGCAGTCCATCGATACGCACTGGCGCGAGCACCTGGCCGCGCTCGACTACCTGCGCCAGGGCATCCACCTGCGCGGCTACGCACAGAAGAACCCCAAGCAAGAGTACAAGCGCGAAGCCTTCGAGCTGTTCGGCCAGCTGCTCGACGTGGTGAAGATGGACGTCACCCGCAAGCTGTTGACGGTGCGCATCCAGAGCCGCGAAGAAGCCGAAGCGGCAGCCCGAGCCATCGAGGACCGGGGCGACAGCTTCATCAACGTCACCTACACCCATCCCAACGAGGATGGCTCGGTGGCCACCGAGACAGACCCAGCCACCGCAGCACAGAACGTGCCGCGCGTGGGCCGCAACGACCCCTGCCCCTGCGGCAGCGGCCAGAAGTACAAAAACTGCCACGGCAAGCTGGCTTGAGCCACGGAGTGCACCATGCCCGTCAACCTGTCCGCCCCGAACCCCGCTGACCTGCACCCCGTGCCCGGCGTCAAGCTGGGCATCGCGATGGCCGGCATCCGCAAGGCCAACCGCCGTGACCTGACCGTCGTCACCCTCGACGAAGGCAGCGCCGTGGCCGGCGTGTTCACCAAGAACCGCTTCTGCGCCGCCCCCGTGCAACTGTGCCGCGAGCGCCTGGCGGGCAGCACCGACATCCGCGCCCTGCTCATCAACACCGGCAACGCCAACGCGGGCACCGGCGAAGACGGCCTGGTACGCGCCCGCGCCAGCACCATCGCCCTGGCCCGCCAGCTGCAGCTCTCCCCCGAGCAAATCTTGCCCTTCTCCACCGGCGTCATCATGGAAACGCTGCCGGTGGAGCGCATCGAAGCCGGCCTGCCCGCTGCCATCGCCGACCTCAAGGCTGACAACTGGGCCGTGGCCGCCGAAGGCATCATGACCACGGACACGCTGCCCAAGGCCGCGTCCCGCCAGATCACGATCGGCGGCGCCACCGTCACCATCACCGGCATCAGCAAGGGCGCGGGCATGATCAAGCCGAACATGGCGACCATGCTGGGCTACGTGGCCACCGACGCCAAGGTCGCACCCGGCCTGCTGCAGGCCCTGGTGACCGAAGCCGCCGACGCGTCCTTCAACCGCATCACCATCGACGGCGACACCTCGACCAACGACAGCTTCGTGCTGATCGCCACCCGCCAGGCGGCCCACGCCGAGATCACCGACCTGAACAGCGCCGAAGGCCAGGCCCTGCGCGCCGCCATCGTCGCCGTGTCGCAGCAACTGGCCCAGGCCATCGTTCGCGACGGCGAAGGCGCCACCAAGTTCATCACCATCACCGTCGAAGGCGGCCGCAACGAGGCCGAGTGCAAGCAAGCGGCCTACGCCATCGCCCACTCGCCGCTGGTGAAAACCGCCTTCTTCGCCTCCGACCCCAACCTGGGCCGCATCCTGGCAGCGGTCGGCTATGCCGGCATCGACGACCTCGACCAAAGCCTGATCGACCTGCACCTGGACGATGTCAACGTGGTCAGCCGGGGTGGCCGCCGCCCCGAGTACCAGGAAGCCGATGGCCAACGGGTCATGAAACAGTCGGAAATCACCATCCGCGTCGGCCTCAGCCGTGGCACCGCCAGCGCCACGGTCTGGACCTGCGACCTCTCGCACGACTACGTCACCATCAACGCCGACTACCGTAGCTGATGGCACGCGGCTCAGGGTAAAGCCGCTCAAGCATCTCAGATCAGGGCCGATATCCTCGAAACGCCATGTTGTGGCGCACGAGGAGGCACCATGTCCCCAGCCCTGACCGCGGACGGCTTTCAGACCGCCAACCCCCACGCCCTGGCCATCATCCTGGAGGCCAGCGAAACGCGTTCTATCATCGCCGCGCGCGACATCTTCGACATCAACGGGATGAAGCTGTGGGCACGCGACCAGCCCGTGTCCCGCGAACTCCAGCGCAAGCTGATGGACCGCGCCCTGCAGCAGCCGCTGGAGACCTGCCTGGTGGCGGAAGACGGCATCACCGCGGACACCCTGCGCGCCGCCTTGCAGCATCTCGTGGAGGGCGAAGGTCCTCTCTCGCCATTGCTGCGCCAACACGCGGCAGCCCTGCAAAAAGGCGCTGAAGCCGTGCGCCTGCACCCCGTGGTGCAACTGCTGCTGACGGCGAGCCAAAGCGCGCGGCCGAACTCGTTCGCGCACGCCGTCGAGGCCATGGCCGTGGCCGGCGCCCTGATGCACGCCCAAACCCTGGGCCGCGGCGCCGATGCGCGCCTTGTCGGCCTGGCCATGACCGCGGGCCTCGTGCACGACGTTGGCGAGATGTACATCGCCCCGGAGTTCGGTGAGGCCGATGCCGGCGAATCGCTCGACGCGGACACCTACCGCCAACTGGTGGTGCACCCCCACGTCGGGCAACTGCTGCTGACCCAACTGACGGACTACCCCAAAGACATCGCCAGAGCCGTGGGCGAACACCACGAGCATCTGGACGGCTCGGGCTACCCGCACTGCCTGCGGGGCGAGCAGGTTTCACCCCTGGGCCGCCTCCTCGCGGCCACCGAAATGGCGCTCAGCGCCCTGCGCCACCCTGGCGCCAACCTGCACCATGCCAGCGTGGCACTGCGCGTTGTGCCCGGCGAGTTCGACGACCACCTCGCCGGTCCCCTGGCCGCCGCGGCGCGCGTGGTGACGCCCCTGGTGCCGCGCCACTCCGCCGAGGACCTGATGCACAGCCTGGCCCGGCTCGACCTCGCGCTGCAAGGCGCCCTGCACCGCCTCGACACGGCGCTCCCGCCCCAGCCCAGCCCCGGCCTGCAGCGCGCCGCGGACCTCAGCCGCCACCTGCTGCACAAGCTGCGCCAGGGCTGGAACGAAAGCGGCCTGTGGAGCCCCAACGCGCTGGGCGCCGACCAGATCGCCGAGGCCGAGGCCGTTCAGGACGCCCTGCTGATCCGCCTGCGCACCATCGCGCGGATGGCGCGCCTGAGCGCAGGCACGCTGCCGGCCGACGACGAGGAGGCCCTGGACCAGCTCTGCCGCAGCATGACGGCCGATGTGCGGTGAGGCCCTCGCCCCCTTGAAACGCCCGTGCCGCACCCCAGATCACAGATATGTCAGCGCCGGCGGGCCATCCCGCCTACAATGGCAACCTACCCCTGGGGCCGACCTGGTTTCGACGTTGGTGCGGATTCGGGACAGGGCATGTCGAGCACCAGTCAGCTCGTAAATCCATCTGGAAAAAAACCAACTGCCAACGATCAATCGTTCGCACTCGCCGCTTAATACCGGTGAGCCTCGCAACAGTCGGCCTATGGGCTGGGTCTGAGTCGCAAGACAAAGGCTGCGAGGTCATTCACATAGGCTGGGTCTGAGCCGGGTCACTCGGTTCAGGTCGAGATTCAGTGACTGGCTGGCCTGGTAGCGTGCTGCTGCGCGATCAGGATGGCGAGAATCAAACCAGACAGCTAAACATGTAGATCTGCTCGTTGATGGCTGACGGACGGGGGTTCAATTCCCCCCGGCTCCACCATACAAAGCTCCGGCAACCCCCGCCGAGCACACCCAAAGCCCTGAGTGGTCAACCACTTGGGGCTTTTTCTTTGTCCGCACACATCCTTTTTTCAATTTACAAAAAAAGCCGCTTTGCATTACGTAGGTTTCACAACCACACATGTTGAGAGCTTTGCTGGTCACTCTGAAATGCCTTGTTGCCAAATTCCTCCCTTTGGCTGAGCCCTCGCGCCACAAGAACTTGGCGCGCTCGGTACAAAGTCTCGCAAAGGTTGCGATGTTGACAACCTGCATCACGGAGGAACCCATGGCCCAACCCCACCTGCACGAGCTCGTCCGCTCGGTGCTGATTTTTTTACACTTGGCTTGCCTGATCGCCGCCGGCATCTCGATCGCCTTCGGGGATTACGCGATCCTGCGGCATCGCCCCGTCAACCGCGATCTGATGATCAAGTCCAGCCGTGCCGTCGCCTGGTCTTTGCTGGCCTTGTGGATGACAGGGCTGTCCGTGATCGCACTGGACATGTCCACTGTCGCGCTCTCGCTGGCCAAGGCGCCCAAGCTGCAGGCCAAGCTCACGGTGGTCAGCATCCTGAGCCTCAACGGTTTCCTGTTGCACCGCTACACGCTGCACGCCTTGGGTGAGTCCAAGCAGCCGACAGAGTCCGACCTCCGCCTGGCAGCCATTCTCGGGGCCGTGAGCGCAGCATCGTGGGGATACGCGGTTTTCCTCGGCGTCGCCAAGGCCTGGACGCCCATCCTCGGCTACAACGGCTTCATGGCGCTGTATGCCCTGGGCGTGCTCGGCGGCATCGCCGTGTCGCTGCGCTGGGTTCGCCCCCTGCTGCAGGGTGCGAGCGCTGGGAACGCCCGCGCGGGCGCCCACGGGCAGCGCGCCCATGCGCCAGTGGACGAGGACCTGAACGCGGCAATGGGCTGAGCGCCCAACGCGGCCAGCTTGGCCCGCCCGTCGTGACGTGCCAGAATCAAGGCATATCACGACACCCAGCAAGCCATGGACGTTTACCTGGACCGGACGGTGGAATTGGGGCAGCAACGCCCTTACGGCCCCCCCGACTTCGGCATCGAGCTCGGCGACCACGTCTTCCATGTGGCCGAGCCGGGCTCGGCATGCCGCACCCTGCCCGTGCGCCTGTCGGCGGCGGTCTACTGCGGCATGACCGATGTGCTGTATTTCGTCGCGGAGCCGCTGGAGGAAGGTGTGGCCGCGCGCTGGGTACAACTTGCCGATCTCCTGCACGGCCCTTTGGGCGAATTGCCCCGCTTGGCCTTCGACCCGGAGCGCATCCAACGCATCGCGCAGGCCAATGCCGATGCCGCCATCGGACCCGAGCACGCCCGCCTGCGGGGCCTGTCGGTGATGTCCGACAACGACGGCAAGCAGCACCTCCGGCGTGATCCATCCGCGCAGCCCCGGCTGCTCAGCGGCGTGCGCTCCCAAGATCAGCAAGTGCGCCTGACCGCAGCCAACGCGCAGGGCTTGCCCACCGCCGACCTGAGCATCAGCCTCGATGAACTGACGCCGGACGCACGCCAGACGGCTCTGGAGTGGATGTCGGCCCGCCATGCCGCGTTGGCTGACATCGATGCGCTGCACGCCCTTCAACCAGCCCTGCGCGCCATCAGCCGCGCGCGACGTCAGCGCAAGGAGCGTGGCAACCCGGACACCGTGACCCACACGATCCAGGAGCATCGCGCTCGGGCGCACAGCGACCTGGGTCGCCTGCTGGATGCGCTGCGGGAGCCGACGCAGGACTGAGCCCTGGGCCGAACGGCCCGCACCCGCACCACCACACCGTCAAACTGCGTGCGCACAGTCCGAGACATCCATTGTCTTCGGAGCGCACGCCATGGGCCGTCCCAGCCACGTCAAACCGCAACGCGCCGGCACCAGTCGCCGCGAGTTCTTCAAACGTTCTGCCGGTGGCGCCGCGCTGGCCGTGGCCGCCACGCCGCTATTGCCCATGGGTGGCCTGGCAGCGGCCTCCGCAGACCGCACTGGCGCGGTCGCCAACACCGTGTTCCAGCATGGCGTGGCCAGCGGTGACCCCCTGCAGGACCGCGTGATTCTGTGGACCCGCGTCACGCCTCACGCAGACGCTCCTGCCGAGGCCCCAGAGCCGACCATCGACGCCGATGACGACGGCAAGGTCGTGGTGCACTTTGTCGTCGCACTGGACCCGCTTCTCAAGCGCGTGGTCACCCGCGGCAAGTTCAAAACCGGCGCCGAGCGCGACCACACCGTCAAGGTCGACGTGACCGGCCTGCGTCCCGGCACGACGTACTACTACCAGTTCCGCGCCCTCGGTACGAACTCCCCCATCGGTCGCACCAAGACGCTGCCCCAGGGGGAGGCCAAGCACCTGCGCATGGCCGTGGTGAGTTGCTCGAACTTCGCGTACGGCTACTTCAACGCCTACCGCCAGATCGCCGAGCGTGCCGACCTGGACATGGTCGTGCACCTGGGCGACTACATCTACGAATACGGCAGTGGCCAGTACGGCAACGTGCGTCCCTGTGAGCCGGCGCACGAAATCGTCACCCTGGCCGATTACCGCCAGCGCCACGCCCAGTACAAGGCCGACGCCGACTCTCAGGCCATGCACCGCCAGCACCCGCTGATCGCCATCTGGGACGACCACGAAACCGCCAACAACGCTTGGCAGGACGGTGCAGAAAACCACCAGCCAGACACCGAGGGCGCCTGGCCCGAGCGCGTCAAGGCCGCCCTGCAGGCTTACTACGAGTGGATGCCCGTGCGCATCACCGATCCGGCCAACCTGCGCCGCAACAACCGCAGCTTCGCCTTCGGCGATCTGGTGGACCTGATCATGCTGGAAGAACGCCTGGGCGCGCGTTCGCAGCAACTCGAAGGCAACATCCCCACGCCGCTGGGCAAGGGTTTCATGCAGACCGGCGCCTTCGCCGACCCGGCCCGCCAGCTGCTGGGCGCCGACGAAGAAGCCTGGCTGTTCGACAAGCTGCGCAACAGCACCGCCAAGTGGAAGGTCCTGGGCCAAGGCGTGATGTTCGCCCAGCTCAAGCTCAAGGGCGCGCCCAATGCGCTGGGCGGCGGGGTTTTCTTCAACTCGGATCAATGGGATGGCTACCAACCCGCTCGCAACCGCGTCTACGACGTCATCAAGGGCGCCAACGGTGCCAAGCCGGTGAACAACGTCGTCGTGCTGACCGGCGACATCCACAGCGCCTGGGCCGCCGACCTGACGCAGGACCCGAACAATCCCGAGCCCTCGCTGGGTGGCTACAACCCGCTGACGGGCGAAGGCTCGCTGGCCGTGGAGTTCGTGGGCACCTCGGTGAGCTCACCGGGTGTGAGTGACCCGAGCGGCGCCGTGGCCAACAGCCTCAAGCCTGCCAACCCGCACTTCAAACACATCGACCTGGAGAAGCGAGGCTACATGCTGATCGACGCCAATGCCCAGCGCTGCGTGTGCGAGTTCTGGCAGGTCGACACGGTCAGCAGCATCAGCAACGTGCAGATGCTGGGCGCGGCCGTGGAGGTGCGCGATGGGCTCAACCGGCTGCAGGCCTCTTCCATGACGGCACCGAAGCCCAACCCGGCCCCTTTGGCGCCGTGATGGTCAGGCGGGCGAGGCCGTGCGGTCTCGTCCGTCATCGCACCAACAACAACGCCGCGCAAGCCAGACCCCCGGCGGCTCCGGCGGGCCCGCTGTCGCGGCGTCTTGGTGTGGGTTCCTGGTCGGGGTGAGAGGATTCGACTCCAGGGATTGAAAGCCGCAAAACAGTCGAAAACACCGATGGATAAGGGATCTTGCTCGATTTAACCTACTTCGCGCGCCCCCCTTGTGGGAAGACTTGCGGAGCTAATTGTGGGAAGAAGCCTTGGGGATGTCAACGTCGTCATGCCAACGAGCCACAAACTAGCTCGCACCCATCAAACGTGATGTGTTCTTTGCGGCTGTTGTGCTAGCATGGTTTTGCCCGTCCGATATGGGAACGGGGTGTGTCACAGGTTGTCAAGCTGCCCTGCTCCTAGAGCTACGCAGATTGCAACTACCCACTGGATCGGGAACCGCAAGGTGACCTCCAAAGTGATGCTGACATCGTATGTCATTGCTAACAGGTGCGGCTACGCCCAAGAGATTGGGTTAGATGGGATGGTGTTTACCACCTTAGTTATGCCGGGAGGGGCACATTTGAGCGCCGCAGTCTCGCGCTTCTCCCGGTTTTGCTAGAAATATGAAGAAAAAACAGGACGTACCGGATTGGTACCGCCGAAGGGGCTACGTGCACTTCGACCTACCCGTAGGGGTCGACACGGCAAGGCGGTATGTCACTCAACCCGAGAAGGTGGCAAAGCACGCCTTCTATCCTTTAATACGGTTCAATATTGTCACCTACAAAATAAAGAAAGATAAGTTTGGGCTAGTGGGTGAGCGAAAGATAAAAACTCGCGAGATATCGTACGCCGCCCACCTCGACTCCCATGTGTATGCATATTACGCCTCGTTAATTAGCGATGCGTATGAGAAAAAACTGAATGAATTCGGCCTGGGCAGCTCCGTTCTTGCTTTTAGATCACTCGGCGAGAGCAACATAGATTTTGCCAAACGTGCCTTTGATGAAATCCGGCGCAGGGGTTCATGCATCGCAATAGCCCTTGATGTAAAGGGATTCTTTGACACGCTGGATCATACGATTCTCAAACGCCAATGGGCCGCCGTACTAGACTCCAAGTCGCTACCTCCTGACCACTTTTCTGTATACAAGGCCCTAACTTCCTTTGCTTGGGTGGATAGATCGAACTTGTATAGGAAATTAGGAATATCCGAAAACAATCCGAAAGCATCCGGCTTGCGCGTATGCAATGCTGAAACCTTTCGCGATGTTGTTCGGGGTTCTGGCTTGATAAACACAGGTGGACCCAAAGGGATACCACAAGGCACGCCTATTAGTGCCATTGCCTCTAATGTCTACATGCTTGAGTTCGACAAGGAAATAAGCACTCTAATGGCCCGACTCGGAGGCTATTACTTGAGATATTGCGATGATATACTCATTATTCTAGATAAGGACGACGACCGAAAAACCGAGAACGCCGTATACGATTTGATTAAAAACAACTACAAACTAGAAATCAACAGCGACAAAACTGAGCGCAGCGTCTTTCGCAAACGGGCCAGTGGACAATTTTCCAATCGACCGCTTCAGTATCTTGGCTTCACTTATGATGGGCAACGCGTCCTCATTCGATCCGCTGCTTTGGCAAAATTCTCCAATAGGATGAAACGTGGGGTTCGTTTAGCTAAACTAACGGCAAAGAGTCGAAATAAATCTCGTTCCGCTCAGGGGCTTGGGGAGCGCGAAATATTCAAGCGAAAGCTATACACAAGATACTCCATGTGTTGAATCACGAGCAAAACTGAGCCAGGCGTCACGTCCAAAACTGAGCCACTAGGTTGACGAAGAAATGGACTGCTCGGATGTGGATAAGTCTACTGTCTGGTCTGCTCCTTTGGGTGTTTTGAT
>Ga0310345_10001207_pt1 | contig 30052 bp, 27 predicted proteins | sample HC15DNA20500_MG_FD_204667 | JGI IMG/M metagenome (GOLD analysis project Ga0310345, IMG submission 204667) | Marine microbial communities from station ALOHA, North Pacific Subtropical Gyre - HC15-DNA-20-500_MG | ecosystem: Environmental > Aquatic > Marine > Oceanic | place: Pacific Ocean: North... | reverse complement strand
GCCCCAGATCACGCGCATCACGAAGCGCAAGAGCCCCGAGACCAGCGCCGAAAGCCAGCCCAGCGGACCGCGCGGCCTGGCCTTGGCGGGTTTGGCGGCGCGGCGGCGTGGCCTGGCGGCGGGCGTCGCGGGCTTTGCCGCGCCGGGCCTGCCGCCGCCGCTTCCCTTGCCACCACCCTTGCCGCCGCCCGCGCCGTAGCGCCGCTCCGCAGTTAGGGGCGGTTTCCTGCCGTTGCTCGCGCTCATCTGCCGCTGCCTGTCCGTTATGATTAGCGCCACCATAGCCGCATCGCAGCGGAATGTTGAGCAGCCCGGTTTTGCGATGTCGGCTTTTTTATGCCGCCCACGAATCGAGCAGTTATCCGACATTGTGCAAAAATTGTGCATCCTGCCCGGTCCGGGGCATTTATCAGCCGCGCCGAAGCTTGCCCCGAAGGCAGGATGCGGGGCTGTTGAGGGCAGTCGAACCGAGACGCCACAAGGGGACCGACGTGAAACTCATCATCGCAACGATCAAGCCGTTCAAGCTCGAGGAGGTGCGCGAGGCGCTGACCTCGCAGGGCGTGCGCGGCATGATGGTGACCGAGATCAAGGGCTTCGGCTCCCAGTCCGGTCACACCGAGATCTATCGCGGCGCAGAATACGCCGTGAACTTCGTGCCGAAGGTCAAGCTCGAGATCGTGGTCCCCGAGGGGCTGGCCGAGCAGGTGGTGGCGACCATCGCCAGGACCGCCCGTACCGACAAGATCGGCGATGGCAAGATCTTCGTGCTGGACGTCGAGAGCGCGCTGCGCGTGCGCACCGGCGAAATCAACGACGACGCGCTCTGAGCCGACCCTCCCAGGAGACCAAGGAATGACCAACTGGAAAACCCCGCTTCGCGGGCTTGCGCCGCTTGCCTGCCTGATGGCCGGCCCGGCCTTCGCACAGGAGGCGGCCGAGGCCGCCGAACCCGCCGCGCTCGAGGCGGGCATCGCCGCCGCGACCGACACCGCCTTCATCCTCAACACGTTGCTGTTCCTGATCGGCGGCTTCCTCGTGTTCTGGATGGCGGCGGGCTTCGCCATGCTCGAAGCCGGTCTGGTGCGCTCCAAGAACGTCGCCATGCAGTGCATGAAGAACGTCGCGCTCTTCTCGCTCGCCGGGATCATGTACTACCTGATCGGCTACAACCTGATGTATCCGCTGGGTAACTGGTCGATCGGCTCGGACGAGACCGGCGGCTATATCGGCGCCTTCGGCGTCGCGGTGATGGAGGCGGTCGGCATCGGCCGTGACGCGGCCGATGATTACGGCTATGCCGCGACCTCGGGCGACTTCTTCTTCCAGCTGATGTTTGCGGCGACCACCGCCTCGATCGTCTCGGGCACCCTGGCCGAGCGCATCAAGCTCTGGCCCTTCCTGATCTTCACCATCGTGCTGACCGGCCTGATCTACCCGATCCAAGCGAGCTGGAAATGGGGCGGCGGTTTCCTCGATAGCCAGTGGGGCTTCCTCGACTTCGCCGGCTCGACCGTGGTGCACTCGGTCGGCGGCTGGGCGGCTCTGGCCGGCGCGCTGGTGCTTGGCGCCCGGGCGGGCAAGTTCAAGGATGGCCGGGTGATCCCGATGCCGGGCTCGAACCTGGCGCTGGCGACGCTCGGCACCTTCATCCTGTGGATGGGCTGGTTCGGCTTCAACGGCGCCTCGCAGCTGGCGATGGGCACCGTGGGCGACGTGGCCGATATCGGCCGGATCTTCGCCAACACCAACGCCGCCGCGGCGGGCGGTGCGGTGGCCGCGCTGGTCTTCACGCAGCTGCTCTACAAGAAGCCCGACATCACCATGGTGCTGAACGGCGCGCTGGCGGGCCTCGTCTCGATCACCGCCGAACCACTTACCCCCACGCTCGGCGCGGCGACGCTGATCGGCGCGGTGGGCGGCGTGATCGTGGTCTTCGCGGTGCCGATGCTCGACCGCATGAAGATCGACGACGTGGTCGGCGCGATCCCGGTGCACCTGTTCTGCGGCATCTGGGGCACCATCGCAGTGCTGTTCACCAACCCCGACGCCACTCTGGCGGGCCAGATCGTCCCGATCGTCATCGTCGGTGTCTTCACCTTCGTGGTCAGCCTCGTGGTCTGGATGGTGCTCAAGGCCGTCATGGGCATCCGGGTCGGCGAAGAGGCCGAGGTCACCGGGCTCGACATGGCCGAGCTGGGCATGGAGGCCTATCCCGACTTCACCCCGAGCTGACCTCCCCCGGGGGCCCGAGGTGGAAAGGCCCGGACGCCTCGGCGTCCGGGCCGCCTACAAGGAGAAGCCAAAGGAAAAGGCGCCCCGCGGGGCGCCTTTTCAGGTTTTGGAGGGAGACCGTGTTCAGTGGCCGCCGGCCTTCTGGCGGGCTTTCTCCGCCTCGGCCTGGGCGCTGGCGCCCACATCCTTCTTCTGGGCTTCGGATTTCGCGGTATCGGCCACGTGCTCGGCCGCCTCGCGGGCCCGGCCCTGCACGTCGGTCGCGGCGTCCTTGAGGTCCTCCTGCACAGTACGGGCCAGACCTTCGGCCTGCTGGCGCGCATCCTCGGCCGTGGCCTTCGCCACGTCGGTCAGACGCGCCCGCTCTTCCTCATAGACGCGATAGGCTTCGTCCATCAGGTCGTCACGATAGGTGCCGAAGGCCTCGTCCTCGCGCTGGGTCCGCGGCAGCATCGCCGCCACGGCGGCACCTGCCGCCATTGCCAGAAGACCGCCCAGCAGCGGCTGCTGGTCGTAGAGGCTCGCGGCGCGGTCGCGTCCTTGACGGGCGTAATATTCGGCCTTCACCTGCGCCTCATAGGCACGGGTGCGCGCCGCGATCACGCGCTTCTTGCCCTCTTCGGACATGCCATGCGTGCCGTCGGCGATGCGCTCGCGCAGGCTGCGCGCCGAAGCGCCCATCGAGGCGCCACGGGCGCGGGCACGTTCGCGATACTTGCCGATCCGGCCCTTGGCGCCGCCCATCGCGCCGCTGACGCGGTCACGCAGGGCACCGCCCCGCGAGCGGGTTTCGTGCCACGGCGAATCGCCGTGATCCTCGGGCGTCGCGTGCACCGGGCCGCGCGGCTCGTCCATTTTGTCGGTGCCGTATTTGCGCGACAGGTAGGGATCGGCGCCGAGGCGGCCCGAGCGGGCATAGTCGCGCTGGCCGCGATAATCGACCTCGCCGGCATAGCGCTCGTCGTCATGGCTGCCGCGGACGTTGGAGACCGCGAGCCAGGCAAGGCCCGCGCCCACCAGCGCGATCGGCACCGGGTTGCGCTGCACGGTGGTCGAAATGGTCCGGCCGATATCGGAGGCGTTGTCGGTCACGCTGTCGGTCACGGAGCGCAGGATCCCGTCGAGCGACAGGCGCTCCTGCAGGTCGTCGATCGTGCGCTGCAATTCCGAGCGCTCGGTCTCGATCTCGCGCTCGATCTCTTCGGGGGAACGGGTCTGGTCAGTCATTGATGGCTCCTTTGACGGCAGCGGCATCGCGGCGGATGCTCTCGGCGCTGCGCTTTGGTGCGTTGGTCACGGCTTTCACGCGGTTGATGCCCACCTTCACGAGGATCGCGGCGATCACGAGGATCACGCCGCCGACGATCAGCGAGGACCAACCCGCGCCGAGGCCGGTTTCGGCCAGCCAAGCCACGAAGGCGGCGGCCAGTACGTTCAGCGCGGTCAGGCTCAGGATCACCGCGGCGACGATGAGGCCGATCCCCATGCCGGCACGACTCGCCGCGCGCGACATCTCGGCGCGGGCCAGATCGACCTCCTTGCGCACGAGGCCGCTCACATGGTTCAGCGCCTCAGACAGCAGGGACGCCGTGCTCTTGCTCTCGACCCGGTGTACGGTCCCCGGGGTGTCGTGATGCGGATCTGTCTGGGTCATTTTTTCACCGCTCCCGTTGTACCGGGCTGCGGCGCACCGGGGATTTCCGGCTTTTCATCGGGCTTGTCGATGCCACCGACCGAGCCGGTGGAGCCGGAACCCTTGGACGCGGCGGACCCGGTCGAACCCGTCGAGCCAGCCGAGGACGAGGTTCCGGCGGTGCCGGTGGTGGCGCCGGTGCTGGCGGCTCCGCTCGTGCCGCCGGTGCCCGTCGCAGCCGGACGCGCCGTGCTCTGCGTGGTGCCGGTGGGCGCGGGACGCGGTGCGGCGCTGGTGGTGGGCGACGAGGTCGGCACCGGGCGCGAGACCCGGTCGTCATCATCGTAATCATTGGGCGTCACATCGGGCGAATAGCGGTCATCCCGGCCGTAGTCGCCGCTCGCGCCATAGCTGCCGATGCGGTGATCGTCATGCCGGGCCGACGCCTTCATGAAGCGGGCCGCGACGAAGCCGAGCAGCGCCGCGCCACCAAGAAAGGCGGCTTGGTTGCGGCGCGCGAAATCATTGACCGCATAGGCCATCTCGTCGAGTTCCATGTCGCGGATGCCGTCGGCGGTGTCGGCCACGGTGTCGGCGAGCTTTGCGAATATGCGCTCCTGCGGCGAGCCGTCATGCAGGTCGTCGGCGGCCTTGCGCAGCGCTTCCGCGATCTTCGACGTCTCGTTCGCGGCTTCGTTCTTGTATTCGCGCCCGTAATCATAGGCGCGGGTCTTGGCTTCATCGGCCATCTCGCGCGCCCGCTCGCGGGCGGTATCGGCGAATTCGGCCGCGCCGCTCTTGGCGTCGGCGGCCGCCCGTTTCGCCTTCTGGTCCATCGTCTCGCCAGTGTTGGCCATGTCGACCTCCTTGGGTTTGCTTGAGCGGGCTCCGAAGCGTGGCCTCGGACCCGTTTCGCTGGCAGAACCACCGGGCGGGATCAAAAGTTTCGCGGATTCGTGAGGAAGTGGCGGATTCCGCCATTCCCCTGCCACGCAGGGCGGAAACGCGAAACGCCGCCCCGAGGGGCGGCGTCCGGTAACGTACAAAGGGGCAGGGGCGTCTCAGACGCCGGCGTCGATGATCGCCTGCGCCAGCACCGGGATGGTGCGGTCGTTGAGACCGGCAATGTTCATGCGGCTGTCGCCGACCATGTAGATGCCGTGATCGTCGCGCAACCGCGCCACCTGCTCGGGCGCGGCGCCGAGGCGAGAGAACATTCCGCGATGCTGGGCCAGAAAGTCGAAGCGATCCGAGTTCGACAAGCGCTTGAGCTCGGAAGCGAGCGCCTCGCGCAGCCGCAGCATGCCGGTGCGCACCTCTTCCAACTCGGCCTGCCAGTCGGCGCGCAACTCGGCATCGGTAAGGATCGTGGTGACCACCCGCGCACCGTGATCGGGCGGGAAGGAGTAGTTCTGCCGGTTCAGATAGGCCAGCGTGCCCTGCGCCTTCCGGGTCTGCGGCACGTCGCGGCCAATCGCCATCAGGATGCCTGTCCGCTCGCGGTAGATGCCGAAATTCTTCGAGCAGCTAGCGGCGATGATCACCTCGTCGAGCGCGCCCGCGATCAGCCGGGTGGCCGCCGCATCGGCGTCGAGCCCGTCGCCGAAGCCCTGATAGGCGAGGTCGATCATCGGCACGAGATGGCGCGCCTTGAGCGTCGCCACGATCTCGTCCCACTGCTCGGGGCTGGGGTTGGCGCCGGTCGGGTTGTGGCAGCAGCCATGCAGCAGCACCACGTCGCCGGGCTTCGCCTCGGCCAGATCGGCCATCATGCCAGCCATGTCGACCGAGCGGGTCTCGCTGTCGAAATAGCGGTAGTTGCGGGTCTTCGCGTCGAGATGCTTGAGGATCGACAGGTGGTTCGGCCAGGTCGGGTCGGAGACCCAGATCGTGGCGTCGGGCGAGGCCATGCCGATCATCTCGAAGGCCTGGCGCACCGCGCCGGTGCCGCCCGGGGTCGCCACGGCGGCGACCCGGTCGCGCGGCAGCGTGTCGCCGAGCACCAACTCGATCATCGCGTCGGCAAAGGCCGGATCGCCCGCGAGCGCGGTGTAGCTCTTGGTGTCCTGGGTCTCGAGCAGCCGCGCCTCGGCGGTCTTGACCGCGCGCATGATGGGGGTGCGGCCCTCGGCGTCCTTGTAGACGCCGACGCCGAGATCGATCTTGTCGTCGCGCGGATCGGCCTTGTAGGCGCTCATCAGCGCCAGGATCTTGTCGGCCGGCTGGTCGGTCAGGTGCTCGAACATGTCTATCCTTCGAGGTTGTCTTTGGCGGGGCCGGTTTCCACCGGCAGGTCGGGGTACATGCCCCATTCGGACCAAGAGCCATCATAGAGCTGGTGGTCGGTCTTGCCGATGCGCTCGAGCGCCAGCGACAGCACCGCCGCCGTCACGCCGGAGCCGCAGCTGGTGATCACGGGGCGGTCGAGATCAACGCCCGCCTCCGCGAAGGCGGCGCGGATGCCTGCCTCGTCCTTCATGGTGCCGTCGGGGCGCAGCAAGTTGCGGAAGAACAGGTTGCGCGACCCGGGGATGTGGCCCGCGCGCAGCCCGGCGCGGGGCTCGGGCGCGCTGCCCTCGAACCGGGCCGAGGCGCGGGCGTCGACGATGACATGGCTGCCGAGCTTCACGGCGCGGGCCACCTCTGTGGCGTCGACCACCATGTCGCGGCGCGGATTCACCGTCAGGTGCCGGTCGCGCAGCGGCGTGGCCTCGGCGGTGAGCGGCCGGCCCTCGGCGCGCCATTTCGGCAGCCCGCCATCGAGCACCGCCACCTCTTCCTTGCCCATCAGCCTGAACAGCCAGCGCACCCGCGCCGCCGAGAACAGCCCGGCGCCGTCATAGACAACGATCCGGTGGCCGTCGCCCACGCCCATGGCGCGCAGCTTCGAGACGAATTTTTCGGGCGGCGGCGCCATGTGGGGCAGGCCGCTGCGGTGGTCCGAGATGTCGTCGATGTCGAAGAAACGGGCGCCGGGGATATGTGCCTGGCGGTATTCGGCGCGGCCATCGCGACCGGTGTCGGGCAGATACCACGACGCGTCGAGAATCCGCAGGTCCGGGTCCTTCAGCCGCTCGGCCAGCCAGCGGGTGGAGACGAGCGTGCGGGGATCGTCGGCGGTCTCGGGCATGCGTTACCTCGGGTCGGGGCGCTCGGGCGGAGCAGTAGCCCCCCGGCCCGCCGGGTGCAAGCCGCTCAGGCCCCTTCGCGCAGCAGCCGTTGCTTCTGGCGGCCCCAGTCGCGCTTGGCCTCAGTGGCGCGTTTGTCGTGCAGCTTCTTGCCCTTGGCGATGGCGATCTTCAGCTTCACCAGCCCGCGATCGTTGAAATACATCACCAGCGGCACGATGGTCATGCCCTCGCGCTGGGTGGCGTTCCACAGCCGCACCAGCTCCTTCTGCTTGACCAGGAGCTTGCGCTTGCGCCGTTCCTCGTGGCCGAAGGTGCGGCCCGCGTCATAGGGCGCGATATAGGCGTTGGTGAGCCACAGCTCGCCATCCTCGACCGCGGCATAGCTCTCGGCGATGTTGGACTGGCCGGTGCGCAGGCTCTTGACCTCCGACCCCATCAACATGATCCCGCATTCGAGATCGCTCTCGATCGCATAGTCGTAGCGAGCCCGCCGGTTCTCGGCGATTACCTTGTAGTTCTTGTTCTGCTCTTTCTTGGCCATGCGCTCGATCTAGGGATGCGGGGCGCGCAAGTCCAGCACCGCCCCTCCGGTTCATCTTTCTTCAAGTACGCATGGCGCCCGGCCAGCCCCCTGCGGGGCCGATCCGGTTCAGTGCCCGATCAGCCCGGCATGGCGCAGCGCGTCCTTGATCGCCAGACGCGTGCCTTCGAGCGGCGTGGTCAGCGGCGAGCGCACCTCGTCGCGGCACAGGCCGAGCACGCTCATCGCGTATTTCGCGCCCGCCACGCCCGGCTCCATGAAGATCGCCTCGTGCAGCGGCATCAGCCGGTCCAAGAGGTCGAGTGCTGTATCATAGCGGCCCCGGAGCGTCGCATCCTGAAACTCGGCGCAGAGCCGCGGCGCGACGTTGGCGGTGACCGAGATGCAGCCCCGGCCGCCATGGGCGTTGAAGCCCAGCGCAGTCGCGTCCTCGCCCGAGAGCTGCAGGAAGTCGGCGCCGCAATGGATTCGCTGCTTCGGCACGCGGCTCAGATCGCCGGTCGCGTCCTTGACGCCGATGATCATCGGGTGGCGGGCCAGCTCGCCCATGGTGGTGGGCGTCATGTCGACGACCGAGCGGCCGGGGATGTTGTAGATAACGATCGGCAGGCCGCACTCGGCGGCGGCCATGAAATGCGCCACCAGCCCGCGCTGCGTCGGCTTGTTGTAATAGGGCGTGACCACGAGGGCGGCATCGGCACCCGCCGCCTTGGCCGCCTCGACCAGCCGCACGGTTTCGGTCGTGTTGTTCGAGCCGGCGCCGGCGATGACGGGGATTCGGCCGGCGGCGGTTTTCACCACGGTCTCGACGACGAGGTCGTGCTCTTCATGGGTCAGCGTGGGGCTTTCCCCGGTGGTGCCGACGGGTACGAGGCCGTTGCTGCCCTCGCCGATATGCCATTCGACCAGTTTCTTTAGCGTCTCGAGGTCCACCTGGCCATCTGCGAAGGGGGTGACGAGGGCCGGGAGCGATCCCTTGAACATGTGAGGCGTCCTGAGTCCGGGGGGGGTAAAATCGCGCGGACCCTAGACGGCTTTCCGCGGCTTGCCAAGTTTGTGAGTTGCGCCTTAACCCGGTACCCTTAGGTTGACGGTCCATGCCGAGAGACACGGAAATCCCGGAGCAGCCACGCATGACGACACCCATCCGATTCTCCACCGCCCTCGCCACCGTTCTGGCGTTCTGGGCCCCCGCGTTGCCGGCCAAGGCCGATATCGAGGCCGCGCTCGACGCGGCCGAGCGCCGCGACTGGACCCAGGCGCGGGCGCTTGCGGCGCCGCTGGGCGATGTGGCGCTCGATCTGGTGACCTGGGAACGACTGCAGGCCGGGCAGGGCGCCTGGGAGGATTACGTCGCCTTCGTCGCGGCGCATCCCGACTGGCCGCGGCTCGAGCAGATCCGCGCCGAAGGCGAGCGCGACATGCCCAAGGGCCTGCCGCCCGAGCAGGTGATTGCCTGGTTCGGCGACAACGCGCCCGAGACCGGCGAGGGGGCGGTGCGCCTGGCCGAGGCGCTGATGGCGCAGGGCAAGGTGGATGCCGCGCGCGAGATGCTGGTCGAGAGCTGGCTGACGCTGGGGCTCGACGGTACCGGCCACGCCGCGATGATCGAGGCCTTCGGCGACATCCTCGCGCCGCATCACGCCGACCGGGTCGATGCGATGCTCTGGCGCTGGCGCATCACCGACGCGGAACGGCTGTTCGACACCCTGTCCGCCGATGAACGCCGCGTCGCCGAGGCGCGCGTGGCGTTGATTCGCGACCGCAGCGCGGCGCAGATGCTGGGCCGGGTGCCCGAGCGGCTGCGCGACACACCCGGCATTGCCAATGCCCGGTTCAACCGATTCGCGGACAAGGGCGACTACACCGAGGCGCTGGAGATCATCGAGCGCCATACCGGCAGCGCCGAGAAGCTCGGCGATCCGTTCCGCTGGGCCTCGTGGCGCGCGACGCTGGCGCGCTGGCTGATGCGGCAGGGCGAGGCCGAGCGGGCCTACAAGCTCGCCAGCCAGCACTTCCTCACCGAGGGCAGCTTCTACGCCGATCTCGAATGGCTTTCGGGCTATATCGCGCTGACCTATCTCGACGATCCCGCCAAGGCGCTGGAGCATTTCGAGCACCTCGAGAACGACGTCGAAAGCCCGATCTCGCTGGCCCGGGCCGGCTACTGGCAGGGCAGGGCGCGCGAGGCCCGGGGTGCCTATGATCAGGCCGCTCTCGATTACGCGCGCGCGGCGCTGCACCAGACCGCCTTCTACGGGCTGCTGGCCGCCGAAAAGCTCGGCCTGTCGCTCGATCCGGCGCTCACCGGTCACGAGCCGGTGGCCGATTGGCGCCAGGGCGCGTTCCTCAAAGATGACCGCACTCAGGCCGTGGCCTTCCTGCTCGACGCCGGGCAGTATAGCGCCGCGCTGCGCTTCGTCGTGGAGCTGGGCCGCTCGCTCGACCGCGAGGGCATCGCCCAGCTCGGGCGGATGCTGATGGAGCGCGACGAGACGCATCTGGCGCTGACGCTGGGCAAGGCCGCGGCCTACCGACAGATCGTCATCCCCGAGATCTATTTCCCGCTGCACGCCCTGGCTGAGACCGAGCTGCCGGTGGCACCTGAGCTGGCGATGTCGATCGCCCGCCGCGAGAGCGAGTTCAACATCGGCGTCGGCAGCCCGGTGGGCGCGCTGGGGCTGATGCAGCTGATGCCTGCCACCGCCGAAGAGGTCGCGGGCTGGCTCGGGCTGCCCTATTCGCGCTCCAAGCTGACCACCGACTGGCGCTACAATGCCAAGCTCGGCTCGCGCTACCTCGCTTATCTCGAGGAGACCTTCGGCCAGAGCCCGGTGATGATCTCGGCGGGCTACAACGCTGGGGCCTCGCGGCCGCGCACATGGATGGCCGAGCGCGGCGATCCGCGGATCGGCCAAGCCGATGTAGTCGACTGGATCGAGCACATCCCCTTTACCGAGACCCGCAACTACGTGATGCGGGTGAGCGAATCGATCCCTGTCTACCGGGCGCGGCTGACCGGCGAGACCGGACCGGTGAACTTCACGGACATCCTGAACGGCAAGCCGCCCTTCGTGCGGCCGCAGGCGCGCGACGCCGACACGGTGGTGGCCGCGACCGAACCGGCGCCGGTGCCGCCCGCCGTCGAGGTCACGCCGGAGGGGCGGGCATCGTCGATGTCGCTGTCGATCCTCGCGCCGATGTCGATCGGCGGCATGCGCCCGCCGCAGCGCCCGGTGGAGTGATCTAGGCCGCCTTGCGGTGGGTGCGGATCAGCGTGAACACGCCCGCGCCCACCACGATCGCGGCGCCCAGCGCCACGTTGGGCGCAAGCGTCTCGCCAAAGGCCAAGAGCCCCAGCGACGCCGCGAAGGGCAACTGCAGATAGGCGAAGGGCTGCACCGCCCCGGCCTCGGCCACCTCGTAGGTCTTGATCAGCAGGAAATGCCCGCCCGCCCCTGTGACGCACAAAAGCGCCATCACGGCCCAGTCCCAGCCCTGCATCGGCTCCCAGTTGGGCAGGCCGATGACGGTCATCAGCACGGCGCCGGTCACGCCGGTCCAGAAAAAGCTCGTCGCCGCCGCGTCGCGCCGCGCGACATAGCGGGTGAGCAGACCGTAGAGCGCGAACATCACCGCCGCCACCAGCGGGAATAGCGCCGCCGGCGCGAAGACCCCGAGACCGGGCTGCAGGATCACCAGCACGCCGACGAAACCGATGCCGATGGCGGCCCAGCGTCTCCAGCCGACGCTTTCGCCCAGCACCGGCCCCGACAGCGCCGCGATCAGCAGCGGGTAGACCGCGAAGATCGCGTGGCTCTCGACCAGGCCGAGATGCACGAAGCCGATCACCATGACGCAGATTTCACCCGCGAGCAGGAGCCCGCGCCCGATCTGCAGGAGCGGCTGCGACGTGTTCGCGGCGGCGCGGATCGAGCCATTCTGCCGCCGCGCGATGGCGATGACGAAGGCGGCGAAGAACCAGTAGCGGATCATCACCACCATGAAGACGCTGTAATGCTCGGCCAGATAGCGCGAGATCCCGTCCTGCATCGCGAAGACGAAAGTGGTGATCGTCATCAGCAGGATGCCGAGGCGGTTGTCGTTGCGCATCAGGCGGGCTTTCTGGCGATGGTCATGTGTCGCTTGCGCCCGTAGCCCGGCGCCCGCTCGACCTCGAGCCCGGCCGCCGCCAGCGCTCGGCGCACATGGCCCGCGGCGGTATAGCTGGCCAGCGTGCCACCCGGGGCGGTATGCGACGCCACCTCGGCCAGGAGCGCCTCGCCCCAAAGCTCGGGGTTCTTTGCGGGGGCGAAGCCGTCGAGAAACCAGGCATCGGCGCGGCCGTCGTGTCGCGGCAGCGTCTCGCGCGCATCGCCTACGACGATTTCGAGCGTCACCGCATCCTCGAAGCGATGCGGCCCCGGCCCGCTCTCCAGCGCCGCGACGAGCCGAGCGGCGCGCGTTGCGAGGGCCGGGAAAGCGGTCAGGGCCCGGGCGGTGTCGGCGGGCGACATCGGAAAGGCCTCGAAGCTGGTGAAGCACAGCGCGCCGCGCCCGCCCGCCATCTCCCACGCCTCCCATGCGGTGAGGAAGTTGAGCCCGGTGCCGAAGCCGGTCTCCATGATCCGGAAGTCCCCGCCGAAGCGCCCCGGCAGGCCATTGCCCGAGAGAAAGACATGGCGGGTCTCGGCGAGCCCGTCATGGATCGAGAAATAGGGATCGTCGAAACGGGTCGAAACCGGCACCCGGTCGTCCCGCCAGTCGATCTCCGCCCGCTGGTCGTTCATGCGCGTCTGCCCTAGGTTGCGGCCTCGTGATGACGGGGGCGGTGGACGATGGCAAGCGTGGATCTGACGGTGATGGGCGCCGGGGCCTGGGGGCTCTCGGTCGCGGTGGCCTGCGCCCGGCGCGGGGCGCATGTACGGGTGATCGATCCCCACGGACCGGCCGCCGGTGCCTCCGGCGGCGTCGTCGGCGCGCTGGCCCCGCATGTGCCGGAGCAATGGAACGAGAAGAAGGCGTTCCAGCTTGAGGCACTGCTGATGGCCGAGGATTACTGGGCCGACATCGCCCGGCTCTCCGGCGCCGATCCCGGCTATGCCCGCACCGGGCGGCTGCAGCCGCTGGCCGATGCGGCGGCGGTGGCGCGGGCCGAGGAGCGGGCGCGCGGCGCCGATGATCTGTGGCAGGGCCGGGCGGAATGGCGCGTGATCGCGGCGCCGGGCGGCGACTGGACGCCTGCTAGCCCTTCGGGGCGGCTGGTGCAGGACACGCTCACCGCGCGGCTGCATCCGCGCCATGCGACGCTGGCACTGGCGCGCGCGCTCGAGGTGCTGGGCGGCGAGATCACGCGCGATGGGCTGCCCGAGGGGCCGGTGATCTGGGCAACCGGAGTCGCCGGACTCGAGGAGATGTCGGCCTTGGCGGGCAAGGCGGCGGGGACCGGCGTGAAGGGGCAGGCGGCGCTGTTGCGGCCGCGTGGTTTCGATGCGAGCGACGCGCCGCAGATCTTTGCCGACGGGTTGCACGCGGTACCGCATGCCGATGGCACGGTGGGGATCGGTTCGACCTCCGAGCGCGACTACGACGATGGCGCCGCCACCGATGCGCAGCTCGACGCGCTGGTGGCACGGGCGCGCGGGCTCTGCCCGGCGCTGGCCGGGGCCGAGGTGGTGGAGCGCTGGGCCGGGGTCCGGCCGCGCGCCCGCTCCCGCGCGCCGATGCTGGGCCCGCACCCGTTTCGCGAAAACGCCTTCATCGCCAATGGCGGGTTCAAGATCGGCTTCGGCCTCGCGCCGCTGGTGGGCGAGGTGCTGGCCGATCTGGTGCTGGAGGGCACCGACCGCATTCCCGAGGGCTTCCGCCCCGAGGCGAGCCTCTGATCGCCCGGTCCGCGCCACCTTGCCCGCCGGGCTCGGGGCGGTCATGTTCGGCCCCGCAACGGGGGAGGCGATGATGCGGCACGGCGGACGGATTCTGGTGGAGCAGCTTTCGAGGCTGGGGGTCGAGAGGGTGTTCTCGGTGCCCGGCGAAAGCTTTCTCGCCGTGCTCGACGGGCTGCATGACAGCGCCATCGCCAACGTGGTGTGTCGTCACGAGGGCGGGGCGGCGATGATGGCCGAGGCGCATGGCAAGCTGACCGGTCGGCCCGGCGTCGCCTTCGTCACGCGCGGCCCCGGCGCCACCAACGCCTCTGCCGGGGTGCATGTGGCGCGGCAGGACAGCACGCCGATGGTGCTCTTCGTGGGGCAGATCGCGCGCGGCGACCGCGATCGCGAGGCGTTCCAGGAGGTGGATTACCGCGCCATGTTCGGCGGCCTCGCCAAATGGGTGGCCGAGATCGACGACACCGCGCGCATTCCCGAATATGTCGGTCGCGCCTTCGAGGTGGCGATGTCGGGCCGCCCCGGCCCGGTGGTGCTGGCGCTGCCCGAGGACGTGCTCTCGGGACATGCGGAGACACCGGATCTCGGGCCCGCGCCGGAGCGGCTGGCACCCGATCTCTCGGGGGTGGCGGCGCGGATCATGGCGCGACTGGCCCGGGCCGAGCGCCCGCTCGTGGTGGTGGGCGGGCCGCATTGGTCGCAGGCCGCCGCCGCCGATCTGGCCCGCTTCGCCGAAACTCAGGGCCTGCCCGTGGCGGCGGGGTTCCGGCGGCAGGACTACATGGACAACCGCCATTCCCACTATGTCGGGGACCTGAATGTCGGGGTGAACCCGAGGCTCGCCGAGCGCGTCCGCACGGCCGACGCCATTCTCGCGATCGGCACGCGACTGGGCGATATCGAGACGCAGGGCTATACGCTGCTCAGGCCCGCGGGCGACGACAAGACGCTGATCCATGTCCATGCCGATCCGGACGAGATCGGCCGGGTCTGGCGGCCCGAGCTGGCGGCGGTGGCCCCGGCGCCCGCGATGATCTCGGCGCTGGCCGCGCTTGATCCCTGCGGCGCCGACTGGTCCGGCTGGACCCGGGACGCGCGCGCGGATTACGAGGGCTGGCTCGTGCCGAAGGAGACCCCCGGCGCGGTGAAACTGGAACGGGTCATCGACTGGCTTTCGGAGAACCTGCCCGAGGACGCGATCCTGACCAACGGGGCCGGCAACTACGCGGGCTGGCTGCACCGCTATTTCCGGTTCAAGGGGTTCCGAACCCAGCTCGCACCTACTTCGGGCTCGATGGGATACGGCTTTCCGGCGGCGATCGCTGCGGCGCTGGCGCATCCGGGGCGCGCGGTGGTCTGCCTCGCGGGCGATGGCTGCTTCCAGATGACATTGAACGAGATGTCGACGGCGCTGCAGCATGGTGCGACGCCGATCGTGATCGTCGTCAACAACGGCCGCTATGGCACGATCCGCATGCATCAGGAGCGGCATTTCCCCGGCCGCGTCTCCGGCACGGCGCTGGCCAATCCCGATTTCGCGGAGTTCGCGCGCGCCTATGGCGGGCATGGCGAGGTGGTGGAGCGCGACTCCGATTTCCCCGCGGCCTTCGGGCGGGCGCGCGAGAGCGGGCGTCCGGCGGTGATCGAATTGCGGGTCGATCCGGCGGCGCTTTCGACCGGTCAGGTGCTGGGGTAAGGCCGGTTCGGGCTTGGTACGGCGGCGCACGAAATCCGTAGCACCGACGACTTGCGGTTCAATTGCAATACCCCGACATATAGGTCGGAATGATGAGTAGCGAGAGACCGACAGCGGGAATGGAAGACGTAACGGAGCTGACAGCTGGCGCCGATCATCTGCGGCTGGTTCTGGCCGTGGGCGAAATCGGTGTCTGGGATCTCGACGTGACGACCGGCAAGGCCTGGCGCAGCCTGCGTCACGATCAGATCTTCGGCTACGACAAGCAGCTTCCGTCATGGAGCTACGAGGATTTCCTCTCCCACGTGGTGGAGGAAGACCGGGCCCGGGTCGACGAGGCCTATGGCACGGCGCTGGCCGAGAAACGCAACTGGTCCTTCGACTGCCGGATCCTGCGCGCCGACGGCAAGCTGCGCTGGATCGCCGCCCATGGCCGCCACGTGGTCGATCCGCAAAACGGGCACGAGCGGATCATCGGCCATGTCATCGACATCACCGAGAGCAAGGAGGCCGAGGAGCGGCTGCGTCTCGTGACCTCCGAACTGAACCACCGCACCCGCAACATGCTGTCGGTTCTGCAGGGCATGGTGCGTATGTCGGCGCGGCGCGCGAGCAGCGTGGCCGATCTCGAACGCAGCCTGCTGGGCCGGATGGAGGCGCTGTCGCGCAGCCATGCGCTGACGGTGCAGCTGTCGGAAAGCGCGCTCAGGATCTGGGACGTGATCAACAGCGCCGTCTCGCCCTTCGCGCCCGAGCCGGACCGCTTTTCAGTCAGCGGCGCCACCGACGCGACGCTGGCGCCGAAGATCGCCGAGAGCCTGTCGCTGGCGCTCTATGAGCTGACCACCAATGCGATCAAGTACGGCGCGCTCAGCACCGGCGAGGGGCGGGTGTCGGTCAATGTCTCCCGGCTCGCACCGGGGCGGGCACAGGTCGTCTGGCGCGAAACCGGCGGGCCGCGCGTCTCGCCGCCGGCGCAAAGGGGGTTCGGTTCGACCCTGCTGCGCTCGATCCTGCGCGCCGAGGAAGGCGAGGTGCGGATCGACTTCGCCGAGACAGGCGTGGTCTGCGTCATCGAATTGCCGGTGGGCCACGACGTCGCCGAAAGCGAACGGGCGACCCATGGCGAGGGACAGCTCGACGGTCGGCGGGTGATGGTGGTCGAGGATGAGTTCCTAATCGCGATCTCGCTCGAAATGGCGCTGGGCGAACAGGGGGCGCTGGTCGAGGGGCCCTATACCCGCCTCGACGAGGCGCAGAAGGCCGTGTCGAGCCGGCCCGATGCGGCAGTGCTCGACGTCCGGCTCGGCTCGGAATCGAGCCTGCCCCTGGCGCGCGATCTCGCAGGCCTGGGCGTGCCGCTGCTGTTCGTCACCGGCAATGTCGATGGCGAGGAGCTCAAGCAGGAGTTCCCCGAGGCTCAGGTTCTGTCCAAGCCGGTGAGCGAGGACCGGGTGGTGGCCGAGCTGAAGCGTCTGATCGAACGCCGCCCCGTGGCGCGCTAGAACTCGACGCCGATCTGCGCCTTGATGCCCGAGCGGAACGGGTGCTTCACCAGTTCCATCTCGGTCACCAGATCCGCGGCCTCGATCAGGTCCTCATGCGCGTTGCGCCCGGTGAGCACGACATGGGTCATGCGCGGCTTTTCCTCGCGCAGGAAGGCCACGACCTCGCGGATGTCGAGATATTCGTAGCGCAGCGCGATGTTGATCTCGTCGAGCAGCACCATGCGGTTTTCGGGGTCGCGGATCAGCTCCTTGGCCTTTTCCCAGGCCGCCTGCGCCATCTCGGTGTCGCGGGTGCGGTCCTGCGTCTCCCAGGTGAAGCCCTCGCCCATGGTATGGAACTGGCAGACATCCGAGAAGCGCTCGAGGATCAGGTCGCGCTCGCCCGTGGACATGCCGCCCTTGATGAACTGCACCACGGCGCACTGCATCTCGTGCGCGATGCAGCGGAAGATCATCCCAAAGGCGGCCGAGGACTTGCCCTTGCCCTTGCCGGTATGAACGATGATCAGGCCCTTTTCGTCGGTCTTGGTGGCCATGATCTTGTCGCGCGCGGCCTTCTTCTTGGCCATCTTCATCGCGTGGCGGTCGGTGTCGTCGGTCATCACATGGCTCCTCTTCGGGGCGACAGACTGCGCCAGAGCCGGTCGCTTCGCAACCCGTCAGCCGGTCAGCCAAGCGACCAGCCACGGTGCGAGCAGCGGCGCGATCAACGCCGTCAGTAGCGCGTTCAGCCCCATGCCGATGCCCGCGAAGGCGCCCGCCGTCTCGTTGACCTGGAACGCCCGCGCGGTGCCGATGCCATGCGCCGCCACGCCCACGGCGAGGCCGCGCGCGCGCCAGTCGCGGATCCGGAACAGGTTCAAGAGCGGCGTCGCGACCACGGCGCCGGTGATGCCGGTGATGATCACCAGCACCGCCGTCAGGTTCGGCGCGCCGCCGATCGTCTCGGACACGCCGAGCGCCACGGGTGCGGTCACCGATTTCGGCGCCAGCGACAGCAGCGTTTCGCCCCTGAGCCCGAAGGCCGCGCCGATGGCCACCGCCGTGACCAGCGCGGTGACCGAACCCGCCGCCAGCGCCGCCAGCATCGGCCAGAAGGCGGAGCGGATGAGCCTGAGATTGGCATAGAGAGGTACGGCCAGCGCGACGGTTGCGGGCCCGAGCATGAAATGCACGAACTGCGCGCCTTCGAAATAGCTCTGATAGGGCGTTCCGGTGACACTCAGCAGCAGCGCCAGAAGCGCCACCGCGACCAGAACCGGGTTCACCAGCGGCTTGCGCCCGGCGCGGCGGAACGCCAGATCGCCCAAGCCATAGGCCACCAGCGTCGCGGTCAGCCACAACAGCGGGTCCTGGCGCAGATAGGTCCAGATTTCGGCGGGATCGGCGGGGGTCATTCCGAGGCCCCGGTGAGCCGCGCCACGGCGAGGAACACGTAGACGCCTGCGAGGATCGCCGCGACAGTCGAGAGCAGCAGCGCCGCGATCAGCGCCACGCCGTCGCGGCCCAGCGTGTCGAGATGCCCGACCACGCCGACACCAGCCGGCACGAACAGCAGCGAAAGATGCGCGAGCAGCGCCGAGGTCGTCGGGGCGATCCGTTCGGCGAGAGCGGGGCGCAGGATCAGTGCCGCGAAGAGCAGCGCCATGCCGATCACCGGGCCGGGTACGGGCAGGCCGAGGCCCCTTGCCGCGACCTCGCCCGCGAGCTGGCAGGCGAGCAGGACGATGAGATTGACGATCATGTAGCCTCCGGGCGGCTTGGGCGGCTCTCGGTCAGGAGCGGGGATGCGGGATGTCGAGCTTGCAGGGCCTCCGGCCATGGCTCGATCGTCAGCTCGGGCCAGCACGCCTTCTGCCGTGTCGCCTTGGCCTCGTGCGTGGCGCGGTTCGGCAGGATCGGGTTCGGCACGACCCGCATCGCGAAGACGTCTTCGAGGCCATGGGGCGCGTAGATGTCGAAGCCGTCATCGGGGCGCAGCCGCATGCCGACGCAATGCGTGCGTGACGCGAAGTGGTCGATCCCTTCGCGGCTCGACGCGTAATCCGGGCAGGCATGGCCGAAGCGGTCACGATACCACAGCGGCACCCGCGCCTGGTTGCGGATCTCGACCGGTGGCGCGGGGGCGAAGAACGGCGCGGCGCGGCGGATTACGCGGTCCTCGGCCGCCCAGCTCGTGTCAGGGTCGAAATAGAACAGGTCGATATCCTTGACCCCGTGCAGCGCCGGGCGCCCGGTGAGCGCGTTCCACACCGCGCCGTAGAGCGCGCCCGAGACGATCCACCAATCGGGCAGGTCGAGCGCGCGGGCCGCACGGAAGGCGGCCATGAGCTCCGGCGTGGCGCGGGTGATCCGGACCAGCCGTTCCTGAAGCGCATCGCTCACCGCAGTGCCTCGATCCGGGCACGGGCCGAGTTCGAGCGCGGCTGCCACAGCCCGCGGTCGATCGCCTCCTGCAGCCGCTCGGCGATCTCCCTGAGCGCTGGCGGGTTGTGCTCGGCGATGAAGTCGCGCGTGTCCTCGTCGGCCAGCACCGCCTCTTCGACGAGATCGAAATGGTGGTTCTTCACTGCCCGCGTGGTGGCGGCGAAGGCGAAGAGGTAGTCGACGGTCGCCGCGATCTCGAAGGCGCCCTTGTAGCCGTGGCGTTTCACGCCATCGATCCATTTCGGGTTCACCACGCGGCTTCGCACGACGCGGGCGATCTCTTCGTCGAGACTGCGGATGACCGGGCGTTCGGGACGCGAATGATCGTTGTGATAGATCGGACGCTCGCGGCCTTGGAGACTCGCGACGGCCGCCGCGGCACCGCCCTCGAACTGGTAGTAGTCGTCACTGTCGAGGATGTCGTGCTCGCGGTTGTCCTGGTTCTGCACGATGGCCTCGACCTGTCCGAGCCTTGCGGCGAACCCGTCGCGGTCGGCCGCGCCCTCCTGTCCCGCGCCGTAGGCGTAACCGCCCCAATCGAGATAGGCGGCACCGAGATCCGCGCGCTCCGACCAGATCCGCTCGTCGATCAGGGCCTGAAGGCCAGCCCCGTAAGCGCCGGGCTTCGAGCCATAGACCCGTGCGGCGGACTCGCCCGCGCGCACCCGCGCAGCCGCCGGGTTGGTCTCCTCGGGCTCGTCGAGCGCCTGCACGGCGCGGGCCGCGCTGTCGACCAATGCCACCAGCTGCGGGAAGGCGTCGCGGAAGAAGCCCGAGATGCGCAAGGTCACGTCGACGCGCGGCCGACCCAGCACGCCTTCGGGCAGCACCTCGAAGCCGGTAACGCGGCGATTGGCGCTGTCCCATGTGGGCTTCACGCCCATCAGGGCCAGCGCCTGCGCGATGTCGTCGCCGCCCGTGCGCATGTTGGCAGTGCCCCATGCGGTGACCAGCATGCTGCGCGGCCAGTCGCCATGGTCCTGCAGGTGCTTTTCGATCAGCAGGTTCGCCGATTTCCAGCCCAGCGCCCAAGCCGTGGGTGTCGGCACGGCGCGCGCGTCGACAGAGAAGAAGTTGCGCCCCGTGGGCAGCACGTCGGGCCGCCCGCGCGTCGGCGCGCCCGACGGGCCGGGCGCCACGGCGCGGCCATCGAGACCGGTGAGCAGGCCCGCGCCTTCGGCCGGGCCGCAGGCGGCGATGGCGGGGCGGAGCTTCGTCTCGATCTCTTCCAGAACGGCGGCGGATGCGGGGCCCGGGGCAGGGGCCTTGCCGTCAAGCAGGCGCTGGCACAGCTCCTCCAGCCGCTCTACCGTGTCGCCCGCGCTGCGCCACTTGCCCTCGCCCGAGAGCGCGTCGGGGCGCGGGCCGGTCCAGCTCGCCGTCATGTCGCAGTCGAGCGGGTCGAAGCCCAAGCGCAGGTCATCGGCCAGTGCGCGCAGGATCGAAGCCGCGCCCGTACCGCGCGGCACCCTTGCTAGCGCGATGGCGAGGTCGCGCTCCTGCCGTCCCTCGGGGCTTTGCCCGAAGACGTGCAGCCCGTCGCGGATCTGCGCTTCCTTCAACTCGCACAGCCAGGCGTCGAGCTTGGCGAGATCGGTGTCGGCCTGCCCCGAGAACCCGGCATCCGAGGCAAGGCCGGAAGTCTCCGCGAGGCTCAGGATCTCGCGGCGCAGATGGGTGATGCGGCGGGGATCGACGCCCGCGGCCTCGTAATACTCGTCCACCAGCGCCTCGAGATCGCGCAGCGGGCCATAGCTCTCGGCGCGGGTCAGCGGCGGGGTCAGGTGGTCGATGACGACCGCCTGCGCGCGCCGCTTGGCCTGCGTGCCCTCGCCCGGATCGTTGACGATGAACGGGTAGAGGTGCGGGGTCGCGCCCAGCGCGATCTCGGGCCAGCAGGTCTCCGACAGTGCCACGGCCTTGCCCGGCAGCCATTCGAGATTGCCATGCTTGCCCATATGCACCACCGCATCCGCCCCCCAATGATGGCGCAGCCAGAAGTGGAAGGCGAGGTAGTGGTGGGGTGGTACGAGATCGGGCGAGTGGTAGGTCTCGGTCGGGTCGATGTTGTAGCCCCGCGCGGGCTGCAGGCCGACCACCGCATTGCCGAAGCGGTGCAGCGACAGGGCGAAGCCGCGCCTGGGCCCGCCGTCGGAATTGCGTATTTGGGGAAAGATGAAAGGGTCGTCGCCCGGCGGACCCCAGCGGTCGAGAATCTGCTGCTTGGCGGCCCAGGGGAGGTCGCTGAAATGGCGCTCGTACTCCTCGAGCGGCAGCACCTCGCCGCCCTCGCGCGTCGCGCGGTCCGTCAGCCAGTTGGTCGGGCCCGCCATCAGCCGGTCCATCAGCGCCTGCGCGTCCTCGGGCGTGTCCTCGACGGCATAACCCGCCCCCTGCATCAGCTTGAGCGCGTGAACGGTGGCGGCGGGCGTGTCGAGGCCGACGCCGTTGGCAAGACGGCCATCCTTGTTGGGGTAGTTGGCCAGCACCAGCGCCACCTTGCGATCGCAGGCGGGCGTGGCGCGCAACTTGGCCCAACGCGCCGCCAGCTCGGCCACGAAGGTGATCCGGTCGGCGCGAGGCTGGTAGGTGGCGACGCGGCATTGGGTCGCCTCGTCGAAGAAGGCCTCGCCCTTGAAGCCGATGGCGCGGCTCAGGATCCGCCCGTCGACCTCCGGCAGCGCCACGTTCATCGCGATGTCGCGCGCCGAGAGGCCGGTCAGCCCCTCTTCCCAGACCTCCTCGCTGCTGGCCGAGAGCACGATTTGGAACACCGGGGCCTCGTTGGCCGCCGGGGTGGCGAGCGGGTTGAGGGCCGAGACGTCGCCTGCGCTCGCGCCTCCCGTCGCGAAGGAGGTGGCGTTGAGGATCACCGAAGGCGGCGCGGCCTCCATCAGCCCGGTCAGCGTGTCGCGCGAGACCGGGTCCTTGAGTGAGGCCACGAAGATCGGCATCGGGTTCAGCCCGGCCCGCAGCAAGGCCCGCACCAGCCGGTCGATCGGCGCCAGCTGCGCGCCTTGCAGCAGCGCCCGGTAGAATACCACCGGCACCACCGGAGCATCATCGGCCCAAGCCTCGCGCAGCCGGTCGAGATCGGCGATGCCGAGGCCGGGCCAGTAGAGCCCGGCGCGCAGCAGCGGGCGGGCGGCTTGGGGCGGTTCGGTGCCGTCGAGCATGTGGCGCGCATGAGCGAGAAAGTTTTCCGCGTTTTCGGGGCCGCCCTCGACGAGGTAGGACCACAGCGCGTCGTAATCCGCAGGTCTCACGGTCGACAGTTCGCGCAGCTCCGGGTCCGGCTTGTCGTCCCCGGGTAGGGCGGCGAAGGGCACACCAGCCTCGGCCAGCCGTGCGGCGTATTGCACCAGCCCGTATTTCCAGTAGCCCGAGCCGCCCAGCACGCGCGCCACGACGAGGCGCGATCTCGTCGCGCAATCGTCGAGATGCAGGTCCACCGACATCGGGTGCTGCAGATGCATCAGGCTCGCCAGCCGCAGATCGGGCGCGTCCGGCATCGAAGCCCGCGCCGCGCTCAGCGCGGCGAGCTCGGTGTCGGCGGCGGAAATGACGACGAGGTCGCCGGGCGTCTGGCCGAGATCGACGGCCTCGGTGCCGTCGGAGACGGTGCCCGGCGTGGCGGCGAGAAGATGCATGGCGGCCCTTTCGTGAACGCTTGCGAAGCCCCGCGCGTTGGGGCAGGGAACGGCACCCCCCAGTTACAGGAGCGGATGATGGATTACAGCAAGTCGGGCGGGCCCCGTCAGGGCCGCAATACGCCCAAGCACCGCGAGCACAACGAGCGCGGCACCGAGAAGACCCCCTATGACAAGCGCGACGACAAGGCCGAGCTGCTCAAGCGCATGAAGGAGGCCGCGAAGAAGGCCGCCGGGAAGGCGCCCGAGCCCAAGGGCTGAGGTCACAGCCGCTTCTCCATGAAGACGCTCGACCCGTTCTCGGCGTAATCGCCGAACGGGCCCCGCACGGCGAAGCCGTGCCTTGCATAGAGACGATGGGCGGCAGCCAGCTTGTCGCCCGTCTCCAGTCGGATCAGCGGCAGCGCCTCGTCGCGCGCCGTCCGCTCCAGCCGATCGAGGAGCAAGGCGCCCACGCCGCGGCCACGCGCCGCCTCGGCGACGAAGACCGATTTCAGCTCGCCATAGCCCGGTTTCACGTGAAGCGCGCCGCAGCCCAGCGGCGCGTCGTCCTCATAGGCCGCGAAGAACCGGATATCGGCAGCGTCGAACGCCTCGATTGGCAGGAAATGGTTTTCCTCGGGTGGGTAGAGAGAGCGCATCAGCGCCTGGCTCGCCTCGATCAGCGCGCGCGGACCGGGATCGGTCGCGCGCGCCCGCTTCACGGTGACGCTCACGCCGCCAGCGCGGCCTCGATCGCCGCGCGGTCGAGGCCTGCTTCGCCGATCACCACCAGCCGGGTCTCGCGGGGGTCGGCACCGAAAGGGCGGTCGAAATGCGTGTCGATGCGCGGACCCACCGCCTGCAGCGTCAGCCGCATCGGCTTGCCGGTCACCGCGACGAAGCCCTTGAGCCGCAGGATGTCATGCGCGCGGATCACCTCGGCGACCTGCGCGGCAAAGGCCTTCGGGTCGGCCACCTCGGGACGCGTCACCACGAAGCTCTCGAACTCGTCATGGCCGTGATGATGCGCGGCGTCGTGGTGGTCGTCCTCCTCGTCGTCGTGATCGTGGTGGTGATGCACCTCGTGGCGCGCCTCCATGTCGGCCTCGGCCGCGGCCCCCTGGCCGAGCAGCACTTCGACGGGCAGCGCGCCCATAGTGGCGCGCACCACCTGCACGCCGTCGCGGGCCTCGGATTTCAGCTTCGCGGCCAGCGCCTCGGCCTCCTCCGCGCCCAAGAGGTCGGTCTTGTTGACGACGATCATGTCGGCGGCGGCGATCTGGTCCTCGAACAGCTCCGACAACGGCGTCTCGTGGTCGAGGCCGTCATCGGCGGCGCGCTGGGCGTCGATCGCGGCGATGTCATGGGCGAAGCGGCCCTCGGCCACCGCCTTGCCGTCGACCACGGTGACGACGCCGTCCACGGTCACGCGTGTCGAGATGCCGGGCCAGTTGAAGGCGCGGATCAGCGGCTGCGGCAGCGCGAGGCCGGAGGTCTCGATCACGATGTGATCGACCGGCTCTTCGCGGTCGAGCAGCTTTTCCATGGTCGGGATGAAGTCGTCGGCCACGGTGCAGCAGATGCAGCCATTCGACAGCTCGACCACGTCCTCGTCGCGGCAGCTCTCGATGCCGCAGCCCTTGAGGATGCCGCCATCGACGCCGAGATCGCCGAATTCGTTGATCACGAGCGCGATGCGCTTGCCGCGGGCGTTCTCGAGCAGGTGACGGATCAGCGTGGTCTTTCCGGCGCCGAGAAAGCCGGTGACGACGGTGGCGGGGATCTTTGCGGGCATCGGGGTCATCCGTTACTGGTCGGTGCCAAAGCACCGGGGGTGGAAATGGACTGCATCACGATCTGCGCGACCTGCGCTGCGCCGGGGCAGGCGCCACGTGGCGCGGCGCTGGCCGAGGCGGTGGCCGAGGGTCTGCGCGAGGGCTGCGTGCTGCGCCTCGTCGATTGTCTCAATCTGTGCCATTCGCCCGTGGCCCTGTCGATCCGGGGGGCGGGCAAGACGGCCTATCTCTTCTCCGGGGTGGACCCGGCCACGCAGGCGGCCGAGATCCGTGTTCTTGCCGATCTATATGCCGAGGCACCCGGCGGCGACATCATCGATGCGCGGCCGCTGGGCGGGCTCAGGCACAGGCTGGTGGGGCGCATCCCGGGCTAGGCCTCGCGCGACCAGATCCAGCCGGCTGCGAGACCCAGGAACGCCCAGGCGGCGGCCGAGACCCCGAGCGCGCGCGCCGAGAACATGGCGGCCAGCTCCGGTGCGGCGCTGCCGAAGTAGCGGTCGAGATGCGGCGCGCCGATCAGATGCGGCGCGGCGATCAGCGCCACCCCGCCAGCGAGCCAGGCCGGGCCGCGACCGAAGGCCATCAGCGCGAGGCCCAGCGCGGTGGCGATCACGCAAAAGGCCCACCAAGTCTGGCGCTCGCCGATCTCGGCGGCAAAGGTGCCCGGCAGTTCCGGCGGCAGCCCGAAGGCCGGCGCCAGCGACAGCGCCACGAATCCGCCGAGCCCCCACAACAGCCCGCGCCGCGCATCCACCTCGATGCCGCGCCGGGCCGCGAGCGCGAAGCCCGCCGCCAGCACGAAGCCGAAGCCGATCCAGCCGACGATGTTGATGGCGAGCGTGCCCAGATGGCGCCCCATGGCGTCGCCCAGCGGCGGTGCCCCGGCATCCGAGCCGATATGGCCATCGGTGAAATGCGCCCGTGCGCCGGACTCGTAGAGCTCGGCTTCCATCAGGAGGGGCACGACGAACCATAGCTGCAGGAGCGCGGCGAACACGCCTGCGGCCAGGCCGGCGAACAATGCGCTGGCCCCGATCTGTTTCAGCATGATCGTGCGATCAGTGGCAGGGAAAGCCGGTGGCGTGGCGCGAATCATGAGCCACGTCATGCATGCCGCCGGCGTGGCTGAAGCCCGCGGCGAAGATCAGCCCGAGGCCGAACACGGCGGCGAAGGCGATGGTGGCGATCTCGGAAAGCGCGCCCGAGGAAGCGATGGTCTTGGTCGTCATGTCAGTTCTCCTGTCCCGTCCACCCGACGGGGTTCTGGGTTTCATCGCGCAGGGCCGGTCTCCTGGCTCACGGGTCGTGGCATCCCTTCACCTTCCCGGGATCTCTCCCAGTGGTTTCGAAGGGGCGCTCACCGCTTACAGTCGCGGGGGCGGCTGCGGCCGGGGGCCTCCTGACTGGATCGGCCCCTTCCGCATTCCCGATTTCCTCCCCTCGGGCGCTTCGCGCCGCATCGGGGAACCTTGCGCCTTCGTTCTGCGCTGTCGCACCGCCCCGCGTCAAGCGCCAAGCCTTGGTCGAATGGCTTGGCCTGTGCGGGCGAAACGCGGCGGAACCCCGCGCGCAAAGGGCCGCACGCGTTGACTTCGCGCCCCCCTTTCCCGCATAGGCGCGCGACCACGAGCGCGAACGAGGGCGGCTTTCATGCGATTCTCCCGGCTGCGGCTGAACGGCTTCAAGAGCTTCGTCGACCCGACCGATCTGGTGATCGATGACGGGCTGACCGGCGTGGTGGGGCCCAATGGCTGCGGCAAGTCGAACCTGCTGGAGGCGCTGCGCTGGGTGATGGGCGAGAACCGCCCCACCGCGATGCGCGGCGGCGGCATGGAGGACGTGATCTTCGCCGGCGCCGCAACCCGTCCCGCGCGCAACCATGCCGAGGTGACGCTCTCCATCGACAATGGCGAGCGGCTGGCGCCCGCGGCCTTCAACGATGCCGACACGCTGGAGATCGTGCGCCGCATCACCCGCGATCTCGGCTCGGCCTACCGGCTCAATGGCAAGGAGGTCCGCGCCCGCGATGTGCAGATGCTCTTCGCCGACGCCTCGACCGGCTCGCAATCGCCCGCCCTCGTACGGCAGGGCCAGATCTCCGAGCTGATCAACGCCAAGCCGACGGCGCGTCGCCGCATCCTCGAAGAGGCGGCGGGCATCTCCGGCCTGTACCAGCGCCGCCACGAGGCCGAGCTTAAGCTGCGCGGGGCCGAGCAGAACCTGTCCCGCGTCGATGACGTGGTCGAGAGCCAGGCGGCGCAGCTCGCGACGCTGGCGCGGCAGGCCCGCACGGCGGCACGCTACCGCGAGATCGGCACGGCGCTGCGCGCGGCCGAGGGATTGTTGTTGTGGCTGCGCTGGAACGCCTCCGAGACGATGCGCCGCGCCGCCGAGGAGGAGCTGCGCGAGATGGCGCAGGCCGCCGCCCGGGCCGACGGGCTCGCCGTCCGCGCGGTCGAGGCGCGCGCCGCCGCCGAGGCCGCGTTGCCGCCCCTGCGCGAGGAAGCGACGATCGCCGCCGCCGTGCTGAACCGCCAGGAGGCCGAGCGGGATCGGCTGCTTGATCAGGAAAAGCGGGCGCGGGGAGCGATCCGGGCCCTGGGCGCGCGGATCGAACAGCTCGACCGCGACATGGAACGCGAAAGCGTGCTCGACCGCGACGCGGGCGAGACGATGCGCGCGCTCGAGGCCGAGGCCGCGGAGCTGGCTCAGGCCGGGCAGGGGCACGAGGCGCGGCTGGCGCAGGTCGAGGCGGTGGCCCGCGAGGCGGGCGAGATCCTGTCCGAGGCAGAGCATGCCCAAGGCCAGCGCACCGAGGACACCGCCCGGCTCGCGGCGCGGCATCAATCGGCGCAGCGCTTGGTGGCGGAGGCCCGGACCCGTATCGCCAAGAGCGCCGAGGCGGCGACGCAGGCGAAGGCCCAGCTCGACGCCGCCGGCACCGCCGCGTCACAGGCCGAAACCGTGCTGGCCGCGGCCGTCGAGGCCGAGACCCAGGCGAAGGTCGCGGCCGAGGCCGCCGAGGCCGATCTGGCCCGGGCCGAGACGGAGCGCGCGCAGGCGCAATCCGACGAGGCCGAGGCACGGGCCGCCCGCGCGGGCGTCGAGGGCGAGGCCAAGGCGCTGCGCGCCGAGGTCGCCGGTCTGGCGCGCCTGGTCGAGCGCAGCGACGGCAAGGGCCAGCAGCTTCTCGACCTGCTGAAGGTCGAGCCGGGCTTCGAAAAGGCGCTGGGCGCGGCGCTGGGCGACGAGTTGAAGGCTCCCGTGGTCGATGCGCGCGGCACGACCGGCTGGGCCGAGCTGCCCGGCTACGACGCCGACCAGCCGCTGCCCAATGGCGCCGAGCCTTTGGCGGGCCTCGTCCATGCACCGGGCCTGCTGGGACGCCGGCTGGCGCAGGTCGGCGTGGTCGCGCGCGATCGGGGCGCCGCGCTGCAGGGCCGCCTGAAGCCCGGCCAGCGCCTGGTCAGCCGCGAGGGCGATCTGTGGCGCTGGGACGGCTACCGCGCCGGGGCCGAGGACGCGCCCTCGGCGGCGGCGCTGCGGTTGGAGCAGATGAACCGGCTCGCGGCGCTGCGCGGCGAACTGGAGGTGATCGAGGCGAAGCTGGAGGAGCTGACCGAGCGCCATGCCGACGCCGCGGCCGCGCTGGAGCGCGCGAAGGAGATCGACGCCCGCGCCCGCAGCGCCCGCCGCGCCGCCGAGACGGCGCTTTCGGAGGCTGCGCGCGCGCTCAGCCGTGCCGAGGGCGAGAAGGGCCGCGCTCAGACCCGCCGCGACGCCGCGAGCGAGGCGATGGGCCGGCACGAGGCCGAGGGCCGTGCCGGACGCGAGGCGCTGGTCGAGGCCGAGGCCGGGCTGCGCGATCTGGATGATCTCGACGCGGCGCGCGAGGCCGTGGAACAGGGCCGCCAGCTGGTCGAGGCGGCGCGGATCACCATGATCACCCGCCGCTCCGAAGCCGACGAGATCCGCCGCAACGGCGAGGCCCGGGCGCGGCGCGCCGAAGCGGTGGCGCGCGAGCTCGACGGCTGGCGTCAGCGCGCCGAGACCGCGCGGGGCCGGGTTGGCGAGTTGACCGCGCGCCGTAGCGAGACCGAGGCGGAGCTGGAGCGCGCCCGCGAGCGGCCCGAGGCGATCTTTGCCGAGCGGCGCACGCTGGATGCGGGCATTGCCGAGGCCGAGGCGCGGCGCGACGCCGCCGCCGAGGCGCTGCGCACGGCCGAGGGCGCGCTTTCGGATGCGCAGGCCGCCGAACGCGCCGCCGAGCGCGCCGCCTCCGAGGCGCGCGAGCGTCGCGCCGCCTCCGAGGCGCGCGCCGAGGCCGCCCGCACCGCAGCGACCCAAGCGGCGGAACGGATCGAGGAGACGCTGGAGACCACGCCCGAGGCGCTGTTCGAAACGCTGGAGATCGGCGCGCTCGCGCCGCCGCCCACCGAGGAGGTCGAGGCCAAGGTCGCGCAGCTGCGCCGTCAGCGCGACGCGCTGGGCTCGGTCAACCTGCGCGCCGAGGAGGATGCTGAGGCGATCCGCACCGAGCATGACGGCCTCGTCGCCGAGAAGGCCGATCTCGAAGAGGCGATCCGCGCCCTGCGTCAGGGCATCGGCAGCCTCAACCGCGAGGGGCGCGAGCGGCTGCTTGCCGCGTTCAGCCAGGTTAACGAGAACTTCGGCACGCTGTTCACGCATCTGTTCGGCGGCGGCGAGGCGCGGCTCACTCTGGTCGAGAGCGACGACCCGCTCGAAGCCGGGCTCGAGATCCTGTGCCAGCCGCCGGGCAAGAAACTCTCGGTGCTGTCGCTGCTGTCGGGCGGCGAACAGACGCTGACCGCGCTGGCGCTGATCTTCGCGGTGTTTCTTGCCAATCCGGCGCCGATCTGCGTGCTCGACGAGGTCGATGCGCCGCTCGACGACGCGAATGTCACCCGGTTCTGCGACCTGCTCGACGAGATGACCCGCCGCACCGACACCCGTTTCCTGATCATCACCCATCACGCGGTGACGATGGCGCGGATGGACCGGCTGTATGGCGTCACCATGGGCGAACAGGGTGTGAGCCAGCTCGTCTCGGTGGATCTGCGCAAGGCCGAGCAGATGGTCGCCTGACCGGTTGCTTCGGGGACGAAGCAACTCGTGATTGAAGAACTAAACAAGAACACTTGAGATAATTCGCTGTATTTGGCAAGACTTCCTCTTGCCGCGACACTTCGCGGCGAGGGGAGGTGATATGCATTGACCGAAGCCAGCTACCGTAAGTGGATGGTGGTCGTCGCAGTGGCAACGCTGGCGCTGACTGCCGTCCGTCTCTGGGTCGGGAAGTAATCCCGGCAAAGAGAAACCCCGCAGAGCGGCAACTCTGCGGGGCCCTGATCAGGGATGAGACATCATCGACCGATCGCTACCGTATGGCCGATATAATGTGCATCGGCTGCGGAATTGTAAAGGCTCAGAGCAGCAGCCGGATCAGCATCCACAGGCCCATCCCGGCCATCATCACGTTCTCGGTGAGCGAGATGAACCCGAGCGGCACGTTGCTGTCGCCACCGACACAGGCGCATGTCAACT
>Ga0310345_10001206_pt1 | contig 30099 bp, 27 predicted proteins | sample HC15DNA20500_MG_FD_204667 | JGI IMG/M metagenome (GOLD analysis project Ga0310345, IMG submission 204667) | Marine microbial communities from station ALOHA, North Pacific Subtropical Gyre - HC15-DNA-20-500_MG | ecosystem: Environmental > Aquatic > Marine > Oceanic | place: Pacific Ocean: North... | reverse complement strand
TACAATTCCACGTTACTTACAGAACAACCACAATCTAATTTCCTCATTCCTCTTATCCTCTCTCTCTCTTCTTCTTGTTCCATTCTCTTAGCTACTCGATGTAGCATCTGTCCCTCCACTGTCCACTCTATTTTTTCACTCATATCTTCTTCTCCTCTTCTTATTGTTCTATTCATTTTCTTCTCCTTTAGCTCTGATGAAATTTTGGGCGGGTACTACCGGCTCCGCCCAAAATTTCAACAGAGCGTAGATCCCCCGTACTAGGCGGATAGTTCTGATAGTGACTCCAGACTTATCCACCACCATTCTCCCCACCCCCCCTTCCTTCGAGGTGGGTATGTACTAACCGATTACTGTGTGTACGCCTCGAACTTGATTGAGTTCTTGACTGCTACACGATGCAGGTCGGCGATCATGAAACCCTCGCCTGGGTTGGTATCGAAAGCTACGATCGCTTTGATACCTTCTGTCTGTGCTACTGACCAGTTACGGTTTGCAATTGCTGTCTTGCCGTTGCGGTCGAAGTTGGCTGGACGTGTTTGTACGTTCACCGAGTCATGCTTTGCAGCCCACTCAGCAACCATCTTGTCTGCACCTTTCGCTTGACCAAAGGTGATCATGCGAATGTTGGCATCTGTTTTGGCAAGTTGAGTTTTCATCTTCTTGTCAAGCACAGTGTTGATCATGTCTTGGTTTGTCCAAGTGGATGAACCAGTGACAGCTATGGTAAAGGTTACGTCTGGACGTGCCTCTACCTGGGTGTAGATGGATAGGTCAATCGGCTTTGCAGCCGCTTTCTTGGTGGAGGCCATACGGCTCCCACCTCCTTTCATGTTGGTGTCGGTATTGACACCATCGGGCCACCGACCGAAGCCGGTGACCCTGTGCTGTCACTCAACCAAGTCGGTCAAGTCACCGTGTTCTAGCGTGTACGCTATGAAGTTGTACGTCGCTATGATTCCACGACATGCACGAAGGTGCGGTTCTGCAACCGCTCGGTAGTGCGTCAGGGATGTGTCCTCTAGGCCGAGGTCGCCCTGATAGTGAACAACTTTGGTTTTGACTGTCCACTCTGCCTCCTCCCAGATCGGGAGTTGTGTGTTAACTAGACGGTATGATGCGCTCATGTTTCACCCCCCTTCGGGTGGATAGTGGATGGATAAGGTCATGCCGATCAGTAGCGATCGACGGAGGTAAGGTTGTCGCCCATGCCGGTGCCGTAACCGCACCCGCTGTATGGGAAGGGCGCACGGTGGTAGATACGGAAGAACCGTGCCCGTTCCCTGTAGAGATGGATAAGACGTGTGAGCATGATGAAGCTCCCTTTCGTTTGGTATGACGGTTGTCGTACCGTGCCCTGCCGGGAATCGAACCCGGATGAACCGTTCAGGGCTACCAGCTACTAGGCCTTGCGAGCCTGTGCGGGTGTTACCTCGGCAGCGATGCGTGACTGAAACGCTGCAAGGATGGTGTGCTTACGGGCTGTGGGCTTGATGACCTTGCCGGTCGTAACCCAAACGTTACCTGTGACGTGTGGCTTCACGTAGTAAACGCTACGATTCAGCAGCAAGGTACGCTTGTCGCCGTTCGTAAGCACACGGAACGCGATGTACCCGAGATCGGGAACCTCGCGGATGATAGTGGAGTACATGATGCACTCACCTTTCAGTTGATGACAACGGACTTCGTTGTCGTTTAGCTGGACGGACGGGCGCTGCGTTTGTTGCAGTCCCGCCCCCCAGTTGACCCTCCTTTGCACGCCAGACTTCGAGCTTGGGTTCCGAAACAGATTTCATCTTTGTTACAATGTTCGTTTCCATTGTCACAATGATGACATCTGGCTTCGGAAGCTCTGGGCAGCGGGGATTGGCCTCCGGGGTCGTTTTGGCGGCGCTGCTGCGAGGGGTGGGCCACCCGGGAGAGGCGGATCGCAGGTACCCAGACGAAGAAGTCTGGTGTGCTAAGGTGGGGCCACTGGGGGGTGGGTTCTCTTAGGGGTGTATGCCGTGCCCCCCTAGCACAGTATGTTGCTTATCTTTGGGGGTTTGAGTTAGGTTCAGTGGTGTGGTTGGGGGGTGTTTGGGTGGGTGGTTTTGTCCCTGGGTCCCGCCGTGGTTTGAGGTACCACTTACCTTGACCTAGCCGCTCGTGCTGGTCGCTCTGTGCCCCCTAGTGTTTCTTTGCAGTAACTTAGGCCGTCGTGTCTGGACATAGAGTCGGAAGCCCCTCTGACGGGCGATCTGACCGGTGTTAGCGGCGGGTTCGTTTGTACTGTAGCATGTCGGCGTAGGGGGTTTACACTATTTTTGGAGATTTTTGATGCATGGACATCCGAAGAAAAAGAAAAAGACTCATCGGGACGTGAAGCGTAAGACTCAGGCTTTGCCTTCTAAGAGTGGGCTGCGTAAGGTGCAAACCCCTCATAGGATTCCGATTGGACCCGGTAAGTCGGATTGGAAGAAAGGAAAAACGCTATCCGGAATTTGGTTCGATGATCGTAGCGGATGGGATACTGGGACTAGCCAGTATCGGGCAGAAGCGGGTCAGGCTCGAATGGATCGGGCCGTAGCAGCGGGTGACAATAGATACATAGCAGAGGCTCAGGCTAGGAGCGGTCGCACGGATGCTGAAGTTTCCAGACGCTATATGAGTGAGCATGAAAGGATTTGGGACCCGCATAGGTCACGACCGAAACACAAAAGTAAGGTTTCTTCGGAAAACTATAACCGTGCACGAACCGATATTGGTCTACGACTTAGCAGAGATCCCAACTCTGCTACGAGCAGAAAAGCTAGGGCCGCTGCCAAGGAACAGGCTAGGGACATGGATAGCAGGCGGATGCACGATATATCCCGGCATAATCCTTACGGCTACTGATGCCTATAAAAAAAGCGTGGTCGCTTACGAAACGGGCTTTGCGTGAAGCAGGTAGTACTGCCCAAACTGTTGGACGTGCTGCTTGGGAGATAGATAACGCAATAGGGTCGGGACCCACTCGAAGGGGTGCTTTGAAGGGAGCCAATGCCGCTATGGACGCTTCAAAACTAGCTTTGCGCGGAATCGATGCGGTGTATGATGCTACGGCTGGTCGAGCAACTGATGCGATAACAAGCCGTATTAGGGGACAAGACACAACCGGATCGGCGAGAGCATGGCGAATTGCTGATGCTTCTCTTATACCGGAGTACGTCCCCCCAAGGATGTCCGAGAGTGGGACCAAACGGGGTGGACCAAAAGGTCCCCGTCGGAACAAAATAGATTCACGTAAAAGAGATTCACGTAAGGGTGCGCCTCGTCGCCCCCGCCAGAAGTAATGTCTCGGACGGTAGCTAGCCCCAAACGGTCTGCTTCCTATTACAGAAAAAACGCTAAGGCACGAGCCAAAAAAGCTGCCTACGATAAAGCGTTCAACGCTCGATCTTCACAGAAAGAAGACCGGGCTGCTCATGGACGTGCTAGATATAAAGCACAAAAAGCTGGAACAGTGAAATCGAACCAGGATATGGTTCGGGGTAAAGGTGGTAAGTTAAAAGCCGGAAACAGATCACAAAACCGAGGTCGGAAGTAATGACTAAATCAGACGATTGGATTCGAAAAAATACGCCTCACCCTTATCCCGACTCCCCAGACAACAAAAAATATGATTCTTCTGTTTCTCCAGAATATATAGATCCTTCTGACAGAAAATATACAGATCCAGGTAGCTATGTTTGGGAAATGAGTCGTGAAAGAGACTGGTGGGAATTAACATTCGAGACTGGGATCGATGGAGAAATATACCACGGCCAAAGAAACCCACCCCAATTCCGTAGTGAGTGGGAAGATAGAATCTCCCAAAGGATCTAGCATGGCCGAAGAAATCGAAAGCGACTTCAAACAAATCAAAATCTCCCGACTAACACTCGGACTCATCATGTCCGTAGCAGTCACCAGCGGAGTCATCGTATGGAACGCCGCCCAAGTAGCAGGCCGAATAAGCGAACTCGAACAAACAGTCAACCGAGTCGAACAAGACATGGCAGAACTCAACTTCGAAACCGACCCAGCAATCCTTATCCGCCTTGACACTCTGGAACAAAAAATCGATGAACTTGCCAATATGGACCACAATGCGGAACTCGTGTCCCGCATCGTGGAACTTGAAACATGGCACAACGAATTCAACCGAGACTCCGGGGAAGAATTCATGTGGGAAATAGACGACCTACATCATAGAGCATGGGTTTACGAAGAACTTTTTCGTACCCGCAAATGGGCAGACGAAACACTAAGAGAATATCTTGATTGGTAATGGCACGCCCATCCGACTGCGGCTGCGACGAGGAAGAGTGCATATGCCACTTTTATCACTATGACTGTGCGTGCGACCGGTGTCCTGATTGCCTTGATAGTTGTTTCTGTTTTGATATGGCGTTGGATGAAGGACTAGACGTGGAACCACTTACGCTCATGGAAGTATTTGAACAACACCCCGAACTACTCGGTGAACGCCCATCAGTAGACCCATTCAACGACAACGAAATACTCGAATCTGGATTAGAAAATCCCGAGGCGTGCGAGTCGTGCCAGTAAGGGGTCACCGTGCCATCGGGCAAAGCAACATCTGTAGAAAAATGGTCTGAATATTTAGCCTTACGACGTTTAGGGCAATCGATATGGGCTGCATCCAAAAATTGTGGATTGTCGTATCATGCATGTCGAGACGCAGAAGCTGGTAAAGCACCACGTCATTTTGTTGCTGCACAAGAAATACTTGGGGCACAGGTCGCCCCACATGTTCCCGACGAAGACGAACTTAATCCCGAAGCAAGAGAAGCATTAAACAACATCGCTGTTTTCGCTCAACGATATTTCGGGATCATTCTTCAACCGTGGCAACTCGAAGCTACCGAAACAATCTTTGATCTTCTAGGAACCGAATACGAAGAATATGTGGTTATCAATGCACCTCCCGGTACCGGTAAATCAACATTCTTCGCAAAAGTTTTGCCAGCATGGGCGACATGTCGCAACCGTGCAATCCGAGGGATGATCGGATCGCATTCTCAACGTACTGCTGAATGGTATGCCCGTCGCCTAAGAGCAGAATTTGATCGTCAAGTACCAGTCAAAGCAGAACTTAACGACCTCCGACTCAACCTTGCGGTAGATGCCGACGCAACATTACAACAAGACTTCGGAATGTTCCGTCCCGACTCGTCAGAGATTTGGCGTGCAGAAGCGTTCACTGTTCTCCAAGCAGACGATCAGCCCCTTTCGCAGAAAGAACCTACTTGGTCTGCCTTCGGAATGGATTCGGGGTTCCTTGGTGGCCGATTTGATCTGGTAATCTGGGACGACGTATACGACCCACGTAAAATGCGTTCCGCAGACGCACGAGAAGATATGCGAAGATGGTGGGATGAAGTTGCAGAAACCAGACTCGAACCTGGAGGACTCCTTGTTTTACAAGGACAGAGAATGTCTGCTGATGACATTTACCGATACGCCCTCGATAAAGTTGCGCCACCAGATGACTACGAACTTGACGAATTCAGTCCAGAAGACGCACCAGAAGAATGGCGTAAATATACGCACATCAAATACAAAGCACATTACGAAGAACGATGTTCTAGTAACCCCGAAGACCATAAACCAAGTGGGAAACCGTGGCCCGAAGGATGCCTTCTGTATCCAAGAAGGCTACCTTGGCGACGATTACGACATATCAAAGCCCAAACCCCAGACCGATTCGAAGTTCTTTACCAGCAATCCGATGTAGACCCTGCGAATGTCCTCGTTAACCCGTTGTGGGTTTCAGGAGGTGTAGGTTCTGATGGAGTAGAACATCCCGGTTGTTGGGATAACGATAGAGATCTGTGGGAGCTTCCCTATGGGGTATCGGATGACTTATTTGTTGTAGCTACCGCCGACCCATCCCCTGCAAACTATTGGGCGATCCAGTGTTGGGCATACAATCCCAATACCGAGTTCCGTTATTTGTTAGAATCATACCGTCGAAAGATGGATGCACCATCCTTCCTCGACTGGAGCCACGAAACTCAACGGTTCACGGGGGTAGCTGAAGAGTGGTGGCAGATTAGCAATGACCTCGGACGGCCAATAACGCATTGGATTATTGAAGCAAATGCGGCACAAAAATTCATTTTACAATACGATCATTTCAGACGTTGGGCGGCGCTTCGCAACGTCCAGTTGGTCCCACATTATACGCATTCTAAAAATAAAGGCGACCCCAAATATGGAGTGCAAATGCTCGCACCATTATGGCGTGTTGGCAGAGTGCGTTTGCCCGGCAAACAGAACACCGAAGCCCGACCGCATTCATTACTTTTGGTCAACGAGGTGACTCGATGGAATGCCGAAGGAACAGGTTCACGCACAGACGACTGTGTTATGGCAGAATGGTTCCTAGAACATAATTTAGAAAAACTCTATGTTCCAACTATAGTTAATAATCGACAGTGGCGACCTACATGGGTCGCAGATTCTGCGATCTCTGGATAGGCTTATGAAAACAGTTGATGAAGTTGTAGCACTTTACACATCCCGATCTCGCATAAACGATAACGCAAAATCAAAAATGCGTACATTGCGAGATTATTATAACGGCGATGTTGTAGTTCCGCTACCAGAATTAGACGCAGATGAAAAATCTGCGGTTGCTAATTTGCTTGCACAAGGTCTTGATCAAACTGCTATGCGGATTTCATCAACTAACCCCGACATCTTCTGTCCCCCTATTGACTCTGCTACCAAAAAGGCACGAGACAATGCCGATATTCGACGTAAAGCATTATTTGGTTGGTGGGAACACAGCCGGATGGATCTCCAACTTTCCAAACGAGCACGGCATCTTATTGGATATTCAACAACCTGTACCCAGTTACGGTTTAATCAGGTCACGAAATGTCCTGAATGGAGAGTCCGAGATCCATTAACGGCATATCCGGCAACTTTGCTCGGTGTTGAAGACATGCGTCCACGAGATGTGATTTTCGCTTACGAACGTTCGTTCGGTTGGTTGAAACAACATTACCCATCAGCCGCAGCAGAATTTAGTGCTAAAGACACAACGCAACAAGATCATACTATCGAAATGATCGAATACGTTTCAGCCGAAGAACAAGTACTGGTTGGGACTAGATCCCCAATACAAACCGTATCGTTTGGTCAAATGACTGAACAAAGCCCCTTTGTTGCTGTTGAATTAGAACGAGTAGAGAACCGATTAGAAGAATGCCCTGTTGTATTCGCCCAACGAATCAGTTTGGACGATGCACGAGGCCAATTCGATGGCATTCTTGGTATGTATCAGATGCAAGCCCGGTTAATGGCTCTCGAAGTAATAGCAGTACAAAAAGGCATATTCCCTGATACATGGTTGATTGGGCGACAGGGCGAAACACCCCAAATAGTTAACCCAGCAGATGGTTTGACTGGTGAAGTTGGTGTAATCCGGGGTGGAGAATTGAAAGATATGCAAATGCAACCGGGTTACATGACGAATCCGGCAATTGATCGGCTAGAACGGGCACAACGACTTACCGCTGGTATCCCTCAGGAATTTGGAGGGGAATCAACTTCGAATATCCGTACTGGGCGACGAGGTGACGCTGTTTTGTCAGCCACTATTGACTTCACAGTACAAGAAGCACAACGAATCATGTCCCGTTCACTCCAAGAAGAGAACGAAATAGCTGTCAAAATGGCGAAAAAGTATGCTGGTGGACGCAAAAGGTCGTTCTATGTTGGCGCTAAGACCGCTAAGGGGCACGTTACTTACACACCAAGCACCAATTTTGATTCCACAGAGAACATAGTTTCATACAGCCATCCCGGTTCCGATATCAACGAACTCATTATCGGAGGCGGTCAACGTCTTGGTATGGGTACGATGTCGAAACAATCGTTCATGTCGATTGATCCGCTGGTCGATGATCCAGAACAGGAACATGACATAGTTATTGCGGAACAAATAGAACAAGCATTATTGACAGCTATCCAAGCACAAGCCAGTGAAGGAATTATCCCACCGAGTGACCTTGCACGGATTATGGATCTAGTAAAACACAATAAACAAGAACTTGCCGAAGCTGTTACAACAGTTCAACGTGAAGCACAGGAACGGCAAGCACAAGAAGTGCCGATGGATGCGCCAGAAGCGCAACCAGGATTGGCGTTACCTGGAATGGGAGCCGAATCTATGCCAATGGAACCGATGATGGAACAACCGCAAGCAGGGTTGGATGAATTAATAGGGGCACTGTAATGGCAAATCAACCTGCCAAAGCATCCACAGGTCAACAATACGGTAAGGCAACAGAGCAACTTGAATCACAAGAAATGATTCCTTTGCCACAAAACGTTGAACCTTCGGTAAGACCGGGGAGTGCTGGTCCTTTGTTGCGCCCAACCGAATTTCCTAATCAACCAGTATCGGCTCCGATGTCTGATAACCCAATTGCTGATCGAGATTCAGGAGATGATTACAGTCTCAAAGTTGCACGGATTATGCCTCAACTATTAGAGGCAGCATCAAAACCGACATCTAGTGCCTCTACCCGAAATATTGTTAACCAATGGAAAGCGATGGTCACTCCCCTAAACGGTGATGGACAGTTCTAATGGGTTTTGTTGGCCGCATAGAGGGCATGGGCAAAGCCCTGTGGCACACCGGCAAAAAATCTGCCGAGTTTTTTATTGATATCGGTCAAGAAGCCGTTGGAATAGACGACGAATTCGAAGGGGACAACCTTTTAGATGCTATTTGGGGTTCATGGAAAGACAACGTTTTAGGGGAACAGGGAGTTGTTAACTCTCTTTTTGGTCCAGATACCCACGATAAAGAAACAGGAGAATATGGGGGCGGATTTGGTGGGTTGTTTTTCGGGTCGATACCCGAAGAGGTCAGAAGTGCTAGCAATACCATCATCACCCCCACCTTCGAGTTATTAGACGGAGTTTATGAATACGCAGTTGATAGACCAGTCGGAACATTTTTAACTATTGCAGGTAATAGTTGGAAAGATCCGACTTTGCTTGTCGATCCGACAGATTGGATGAAAGCATGGAATATCACTAATTCGCGAAGTGCTGGACAAGCATTCGCTTTATCTTTTACCGGGGCTGATTGGACACAAACAAATGTTGAAGAACGTTATTCAGGATCATCATGGTTCAACCTTACGAGTGGTCTTCTTGACGGTATAGGTAACATTTGGTTAGATCCGGCAAACCTTGTCGCTCCTGCCAAACTCAGAAAGTTGTCGCAAATAGCGCAACGGACAGTTCGTTCTACAGATTATTTAGCTCAAAGTGGCGTCCAGTCCAGAAAATATCTTCGCTGGAAAACTCAAATCCAAAACATCGGCCAATTAGATGAATTCGTTACTGGAGCTTCTGACAGATTCAAATCTGGTTTAGGGTTTGAACCCAATACAAGAGACACCGAAATTATCACCCAGTTAGCTTACCAAATATTGACGGATGCTAATGAGGGCAAACTTGGTGCCAAAGTCAGAGATATGGAGCATTACCAAGCACGCCAATTAGCTTCCGTTATTCATAACGACGAAGCATTTGACATGCTGATACGTCTCTGGGCAGGTGATGCCACAGTTCTTCCCGAAATGATTGGGAAAGCAAACGAATATCTGAATCAAAAAGTTGAGGGAGGACTGATAGACACAATAGATAAACTCAATCAGCCTGCCCAACGAATGCCAGTTGTTGGCCTCGATGGGTTACCTCTCGACCCGATACAACGAGATATTGCTTTAAGAAATAGTGCCGGTGTAAATCAAATTCTTTATGGTCCTGACGGTCGTCCTCTTGTCTCGGGTGCAGAAGTCAGGAATCCAAACAAAATTCAGATGTTTGATTGGCATGGTCAATCAGTAGATGAACTTTGGGCAGAAGCATTTGGTGTAGTTCTGGATGATAAAACATTCGGTAGTCTTGATATATTTGCTCAGGATCAAGTTCGTGATGCTGCTACTCGTACAGGTTTTTGGTTCAACAAGAAATCTGCGAAAGAGATCGACCCGTTGGGCAATGGTGGCTACCGGTGGATACCGACTCGTGGTGCGACAGGACATTTTATTCGCAAACTTTGGGATGACTTACCAGAAGCAGACCAACAAGGATTATTGAATTGGGCTGGCGTTCACCCAGATGACCAAACTGGTGTAGCAGAATTTGTTGAACGATGGAATGATCTAATAGAGACAGACAAAGCTATGGATCATTCCGTGGAATCTATGCGGAATCAGCAACGAAATGAAGCTGGGGGAACAGTTACTGCTCGTACCGGTAAAGGTCTGAAAGAAACAACTGAACAGTTAAGAAAAAATCGTGAAGCGCAACAACTTGCTGGAGAAGAAAGAGCATTTGTAACTGGATTAGGTGTTGGGCGGCAACCGAGTAAGGCTTCAGCCCAAGCCGCATTTGATGGGCTTTCGGCAGATCGGCGAGCCGCAATTATTGATGCTATGGACGGAGCCTTGTATTGGTCGGCACGTTATGGCAAACCAATTAATCTTCACGATTTGTCGCAAGTAACTTATCAAGGATTTGTTCAGCAAGTCGTTCGTGGGTCTATGAGGGGTAAAGGTCACGGACGTGGCCCCCAAATGGGGTTCGGTTCGAGGCAAGGGGTTGACCAAGCGGGTTTCAGGGCTGGGGAAACTGGATCTTACATATTAGGTCCCGATGGGAAACCGGTTAGGGAAATAGGACCCCCCACCCAACAAAGACTCCAGAGTACAGAACTTGTAGAGGGAAAATTCCCCGGTAGCGGTGATCGCTGGCCGCTAGATCGTGAGGGAAATCCGATTCAGGGACCCAAAGCAGAAGGACTTGATCCCGATGTTCCAGTCGTATATGACCGTCGTAAGGCGGATGCTTTTATGCATCCCGATGCTCCTGAATTCCGTTATCTTTCTCACGAAGGACTAGAGGAGTACTGGGATTTCTTAGGTGCAAATCAAACCGACTTTAAGAAAATGGGTACTCCGCGAGGACTTGTCAATCCGAAGGGGGGAGGTGCGACTGCTCCTAAAGAATTAAACCAGCAACTAAGAAGCCTTACCGTCGCACAACGTCGAAAAATATTGCGGGAGGTTATTGGAAACGACAAGACACTCACGACGTATATAGGTGACAAATGGTCAAAGATTCCTATAGATGCGAGAAATAGAATTCTCGCAAAGTTCGGAGAGGCTCACGAGATACGTCGAACCGACACTGGTCTGAATCTTCCGATACGTGGAAGAAAAGTTCCGATGTATGCGCCAACAGCCGAGGGGAACAAGAATCTTCCTTATTGGGCTACAAACAGGTGGAAGCTCACATCTGAAATGGGACCTGATGATCCATTCGATATTTGGTGGATGGATTTCATTCTCGAAGTTGAATCGACACGGGCAGTCAAACCAGAGCAATTCAGGAATCGGTTCTGGCAGGATTTGTCAGAGACAGGAGATATAAATGATGTTCCTGAACGTATACGACATCTTATAGAAAACCGGGTTTCTTGGAAAAATCTTGCAACTAAAGATAAACGTTGGATCAATAACCATCGTAGAGAAGTCACAGCAGTAATTGCAGAATCAACCCCCGAAGGCTTGCTCTACGACCTTACCCCTAGCAAATTATCTAAAGCTAAAGCAAGTAAGGAATTTGCTAAACAGTGGGATGGATATATCGGATTTGAATCCGACTGGGATTGGATGCTCACATCGTCAGAGGGAACAATTGCTGACGAATTAGTACAAATTACTGATCAAGGTGTTTACCAACGTAATGTGGCAACGTCTGGACTTACAGATAACGCTAACCAAACACGAATGTTGATAAGAGCCGGGATTCTTGCAAAGATAACGGCAAAACATGTAGAGGCTGGTTTAGTGCCGGATCAAGCACATTTGGTAGCTCAAATGGATCTTGCTGAACTTGATGTAGCGATTAGCCAAAAGGCTGAACAGGTAGCTGACTATCGTAAAGAACTTCAGAGTGGTCCGCATACTGTTGGGAGAGATCTTGATCCCCTTACCGGTGTCCCAATGGTTACGGGTAAATGGGTTCAGGGACCTAAAGATAGTAGATATGTCAAACGTCCACGGAAAGAAGTTCAGTACCTTGACCCAGAAACAGGACTTATAACTCGTCGCAATTTCCAAGTGAGAGAATGGGCTGACAGTAAAAAGAAAGATGTGATTATTGCTGCCGGTGAACCGATAGCAGGAGCACCTAAAGCTTTTTCTGAATACGCACATTTCGAGGAATATGCTTCTTCTGAATTTTTGGGCACTCTCGGTGGCGATATAACAGTCGTGCCATTAGATCAATTTGAGGATTGGGCTAAAACTCACGGCTGGACAATTACCGATACAAGTGTTTGGGAAGATATTGTTACTGGCACCGTTCTTGCTGATGACGAAATGCGTATCGCTATGCGAGATCAGAGTCGGTTCTATAGAGAGATGACACCGAGTGAACTGGCTACAACAAGAGAAGTCGTGCGACGCCAGCAAAGTCGTGGCCTTGTTATAGACGAAATCCCTGATGATGAACTCATGGCGATGCAAAACCAAATATACGGTGAACTTATGAACGGCCAATATGTCGGGTTCCCGTATGCGGCAGCTTTGTCTATGGAAGAATTGAAGTTACGTTCCTTGGCTCGACGGCGAGATATCTCTATCCAGAAGGGTGACGAGTTAATAGATGCTATGGAGGAGGGTCTTAACAGAGATTCAGCTTTGGTTATGGCTGCTGCTCACGAAATCATGGAAAAGGTCCAACCGGGTATTATCGGAAGTATCCCAGAAATGTCTAGACGTGAAGTCTGGATGAAAGAGTTCTGGCAAGATGCGGCAGATTCTCCGTGGTTCCCGAATCGAGTTGTGCGGCTGTTTAACGAAAAAGTTCCACAGGGAATTATTTATTGGGACAACGTACAGCACGCATACGAGCAAATGGATCGGATGATGCGTGACGCATCACGAGTTACAAATGATTGGGCTAAAACCAAACGGGGTAAGGTCAAAAGAGCCGAAGTAGATGGTGAGGATACTGTTTCTCTAACTGAGTATGCGGGTGTAGACCCTGACGACGTTATGGCACGATTCTCTGCTGCAAAGACCACAAAAGAGAAGCAAATAATTTTCCATGAAACGGTTGAAAAGCTGAACAATAATCTTCCAGCATTATTCCACGGAAGAATTCTTTTCAATGGGAAAACGAGTTACACACCTAATGACCTGACCAGAGTTTTACGCAGAAATCATAAGCGTGCTGAACGCACACTTCAGGAGATGGGGTCCAACGGACGCATCTACGGCAACAGCCAAATGATGATTGCCCGAGCCGAGGAAGGCGGCATTATTAATGTTCGACAATTCGAAAATCTGACACCGCAACAACTGGCAACATCAAATCTTGTCCCTCGGTACGATCTCTATCGTGATGCATTTACTGATCTCAGTAAAACAGCATTAGCAGCTAGGGGCATAAAAGATGCTGTTGGTTATACAGCTAATGCTTTCACAAGTATTTGGAAGCGTTCAGTTCTGTTGCGTCCAGCTTGGCCGATGCGAGTTATCACAGATGAGCTTGCACGTAACGCAGCCGAATTGGGTGCTCTACATGCTTTGCGTGGGTTTGTTCATGGATGGGGAAATCTTCAAGCAGGTTGGTATAAGCAACGTGGTGTTGATCTTAACCCGTTGGTAATGGATGCCTTTAAGAAAGATCTGGGATTAGATTTCACAGGATTCAAAGGAGCGGGCAGTCACCTTACTGCCAGGAATGCCGATTATCCGCTGCTAGTTGAGGCTATTGCGACTAAGTACGCTGACGATCATACGAAAATACAAAAACTAGTTAAAGGCGTTATTGTCAAGTCTTATAGGGACAAGGGTATTCCGGGGTTGGGTCGAAGTGCGGGTCGAGCGATGGGGGCTTCAGCAGTAGGCGCTTTTGTGGCTGGACCAGTAGGGATGGCCGCAGCCGGTGGTATACATGCTCTGCATTCTCGCCGGTCGCTTCGACGGTTAGCCGAAATCGAAACAGCGAACACTATGGGTTACACCTTGTCGAATATGGCGACAGGGCGTATGCGTAACCGGATTGCCGACATTGAAGGTCTTATCGCCAGAAGCGTAAGCACTGATAGGTGGTTCAAAGGCAAACTCGTTAAAGGAACCCCTGAATACGACAGTGCCATCAAAGAAATGCAAACTCTGAGAGATGCTAAAAGAGTTTTAGAAACCCAAGGCAGCCAACTCATAGAACAATGGGCGCTTACGGAACCACGTGGCCGAAGACAGATAATGAAGGATCTTCAGAAAAAGAGAAAGGCCGAGATCGAAAACGTTTACGACGAAATGGCCGTATATGAGCACGACGATCTTGCAGAGAACTTTGATACGGTCGGCAAAATTATGTCTGATGCCGGTGTAAGCGACTACCACATGAGTGGGGTAAGAATCGGAAACGAATTCGGGAATGTTCCACAGGACGTAGAAATGTGGCGAAATGCTATGTCCGCCGATAGTTACAGTCGTGCTCTTTGGTCCACTACAAGCCAAGCTCAACGAAGAAACATTAGAGCTACTAGCCATCAACAGTACGACTACACCAACGGTAAACCTTTTGTTGATGCATGGAATGACACCATTAATAGGCAATGGATTCCGCTAGGAGATGCTGATGCATACGCTCGCTCAACGATGTATCCCGATAATCCACTCGATGATCTTGCTAACCGTAAGGCAGACGCAAAATGGTGGCGGGAACAATCAGGTGTAGCTGCTGTCGAAGGTAACCCTTACCAAGATTTTACTCGTATGTTTTGGTTAGACGATGTTACCGATGATGACATTGTTCGTTGGTTGACAAAAGGTCCAGGCCAAGATTTGAAAACGATTATGCCTACCCAGTTCGCTCAGAACGAACATTCTCTTAGGGATTGGGTTACGCAAGTCCGATTTGAAACGGATTCGTTGATTCCCAATCTTCCAGAATTCAGATTTGTTCGAAGGGCGGCATCTAGGGGCGATGAAGTAAACTGGGTTCGAGATATCCAACCGATTATTAATCAGCATTTCGGTGGCAGCGTGGAAAAGCTTCGTACGCAAGCATATGAAGCTGGGTTGGGTTCTTATAACGCTATTGGCAAAGTCATCGGTGACGGCAGTTTTGTTGATGCTGCTAGGACGCATGGGTTAGTTGTTAATGTGAAACGTCGGATAGACGAAATGTTTCAAAACATCGGCACATTGCCGACGGACACACTTACACGAAGCGTTGTATTCAATACCATTTACCAACGTGAAGTCGCACAAAGAATACAAGCGTTAGGTAGCCCCGATTCTGGTTTCATTATTGACAGCAAACGGATTAACGCTATCGAAGGCGAATCACGGCGCATAGCGTTAAAGCACACCAAAGACCTTTTGTATGATTTAGCTGAACGGACACGATTCGAAGAAATAATGGCAAACATTATGCCGTTCTTCGCCGCATACCAAGAAGTTATTACTCGGTGGGCAGGTATCGCAGTCAGGAATCCTGACTTTGTTCTCAAAGCTGCACGTAATTTCCGTAAAGCCATAGAGGGAGACATATGGCCCGGTGATGGTTTCATTGTGCAAACAGATGCAGAAGGCAACCCCCTCATTGATGAAGAAACGGGTGAACCCAAACTTTGGCTTGACGAAAACGGAAACCCCGAAAAACTAGCACTCATTAGAATCCCGAGTGAAATCTTTGGATTAGACGTTGACGAAAAAATACCAGATTGGGTACCTGCTTTCGGTGGTCACAGTTACTTAGGCAAGATGGGTGTATTGAAAGATCACCAAATACAAGTCAATCTTGGATCTATGGCAATGATCACAGGAGGTATGCCCGGTTACGGTCCCCTATATGGTGCCCTAGCTTCCGAAATTCGTATTGCGATGCCAGAACTAGAAATCACAATGGCACGAGTATTCCCTGGAGGTATCGCCGAAGGACACTCAGCCTGGACACGACTGATTGATTCGACATTACCAAGAGCAGCAAGTGTTCTGGGAAGTCAACTGTTTTCCACAGATGAACGGGCACGAGTTTTTGCTCGTCACGCTGGCGATGTTATAGCAGAATGGACATTAAACAATCAGCTATGGGATTCGCCACAGGCATTACAAGAATGGGATGATGAGGTAACGAAGCGAGCAGAAGCGCATCTCCAAGTTCGTTTGATAAGTGCCTTGGCAATTCCGTTTAGCACATTGGTGCAGTCACCATATCAAGAAGCCATTAACGATTACCAACGGATTAAAGAAGAATACGGTTTAGAAGCAGCAGATGAACATTTGATACGGCATTATCCGCATCTTTGGGGGCAACTTGGTCGGCAAACTCGTGTCGAAGGAGTCGCTGCTGCAACATTAAAAGGCCACCATCTTTATGAAGCCAACAAAGAGTTTATCGATAACCACCCCGAGATCCAAGATTTTTTGCTTGGCAAACTTGGAACTTTGGATGTCCAATACGAATTTAATCGGGCTGTCTACAGAAAAGAAATCGCAGAAGGTCGCCGTGTCTATCAAACACCATCAGAAATTCTGCGACGAGCACAAGGAAATATGGGGTGGTATCGATTCTCTACATATATGACTCCGATCAATGAGGAGCTTGATACTCAGAGACGCCTTGGGTTGCCGTTCAGTTTGAATGCCGACTACAACCAGCATCATCTTGCCAAAAAACAACTAATAATTCGGGTGATAGGTGAGGGATATCCGATGTGGTTGGAGGAATACAACAGTGTTTCTTCAATGGGTCAGACCGCTCGTGTTATCAATGAGTTCCGAGATTTTGTTGAATCAGATTTGGAAACTCATCAAGGGCGACCGGAGTTGCCGCACATCATTATGTATCTTTATGAACGAGATGCGATCGCATTAGAAATGTTGAGTCGATCTCAACATAGTGGAGATTCGGATATGCAAACCTTGTCGCATTCCCAGAACGAGGATTTGAAAGAGCGGTGGGAAGCGTTACGACTTACCTTTGGTTTGATACCTGATTTCCAAGAAGTGTTTTTGCGCTATTTTGATAATGACGATGTTATTACACGAGACAGTTGGCCGTCTAGTATAAGGCAATTAGCTGCTGACCAAAGTTTACAGGTATAAAGATGGTAGATCGACCTACAAATACAATCATTAAAGAACCAGAGGGGGGCTGGTCTAAAAATGATCCTGAATTTCAGGTAAACAAAGCAGACATTCTTGAACAGTTCCCTTGGATACTGGGGATGGCCGCAACTGATGAAGAACTAGATGAAATGGTCAGAAATCTAATTGCTGGGGGTGGTTTACCAGCAACTCGGATGGGTGTAGTCCTCGGATACGAAATGGAACCCGGACGAATGATGCCGGGTAGCAGCCTTACCGGGGGGCAACCTTATCAGCTTTCCGACGAGGGTCGAGAATGGCGAAGCGCCGATGTCTTAAATTATGTTCGTGATCTTTGGTCTATACCAGGGCAGGAAGATTTCAGGAAATTAGCGCAAGGGCTTTTGATCGAAGGCTTCATTGATGATATTGATGAAGCAGATGATCTTTACGAATTAGATACTGTGATAGACGGTATCGGTGCAGCTATCTCGGATGTGTCAACACGAGCGAAAGAATTTGGGTTAACGGAACATGGCTTCACAAAAGATTCGGGCATGGATTACGTCCCGACTTTAGAAGGCCGATTTGCTGATACAGATTTTAATTCTTTTGAAGAAATGCTGGACAATATTATTCTTGGGGCAACAGAAATGCCTGACCCAGATTATTTGCGGGAACTGTTTGATACAACTTCAAAGCAAAAAGCTGGTTACAGCATAAGGAAAGGAAACCCCGGAGGTTATAAGCAATGGCTTCAGGGATATCGGGCAGCAAAGCAGGAAAAAACAGAGCGTGGTGAGGAAATGAATCCGGGTGCTTATGCGGCTACTGGTGTGGGAGAGATAGCTCCTGAGGCTGTGGCGATGCAGAGTCGTAAAAAGTATGTGGCTTATGCGAACATGTTGTTGAGTGACTATGAAGGCGTGAGTCAATAATGGCTACTCGAACTATAGAAATTTATAATGCGACAAAACGGTTGTTGGATCTAATTATCAAATATGCCCGAAATGTGGATGCTACTGGTCTTCTGAACAATATCTTCCTTGAACGTACAGAGGCCGATGACCCTATTTTCATGCAAAACCAAGCAGCGATGGAACAGATCAAAGATCTTGGACCAATCGGTGATTTTCAATACGTTGCTGAATGGATAAGAAGTAATTATTCTGAAGATGAGTGGCGATCTGTTGCGTCTGATAAGACTATATCTGAATTGGAAGATTGGTTAAATTCAGCCCCGGCTTCCGACCACCCAACCGGGACCCAGCAAGAGGAATGGTTAAGGGGTTCTGTTTTATCTGGTTCTACGTCAAGTAATGTTACGGCAGCAGGTCTGGGTAATAAAATATTAGGTTCATCTGGTTTCCATCCTGATGACCGACTTATACCTGATCCGACTACCCAACCCGGTGAAGAAGATATGCCGGGGCCAGATGTTGAACGTGGACCTGCTGTACCACAGCCTGATATTCGGGAAGGTGCCTCTACACCGGGATTTATGGATGATCCGGCTACTCTTGTCGGGACTCCCAAAACTATTCCACCGGGAGACGGCGAGAAAGATGGGGAAGACGAAGACGACGAACCGTATGATTTGGGTGCGTTGCAAGATCTTATCGGTGGACTCGACTTTTTCGAAGGTGATGACTGGTTGATACAACCAGAAGACATCCCAGAGGGGTTCCCTCCGATTAACGAACCTTGGAACGTTGTTAATTATTTATCTTATTTTAAGGTTGACCCTAATCGTGCTTTAGAGTTCATGCGTAAAACCCCCGGATTTGCAACCTACACATCGTGGGATGCTGATTGGTCGGTGATGACTCCTGAGGAGCAGGATCGCGAGATCGAGAATACTCTTCACAATGTTTGGATACAGGCCCAAGCGTTTGGCCTCGACGTGCCCGAAGACCATCCGGTTCTTAGAGAGATCGCAATCAAAATCAGACGACATGGTTGGACAGCAGAAGATGGTCGTATTGCACAGATGTTTTATGACCATAAAGAATTTGTTATGGATCAAGCTGTTGGCAAACACCAGACAGCAGTTGACGACGTTATGGATCAAGCTCGAACTCATATGATTTCGTTGACCCCAGATCAAAGAAATCTGTATGCGAAACGAATTAATCTTGGGTTGGAAACAATAGATGGACTTGAAACAAAGTTCAGGAAAATGGCTTACGAACAGTATCCGCATCTTCAAAAACTTATGGATGACGGTAACAACCTTGGTGACTATGTAGGCCCATATCAGGCAGAGGCAGAAGCTCTTTTGGAACGGCCTGTGGATATGTATGGTAGAGATCGCAACATGTTTAATGAAATGTTTTTACATTCGACTGATGATGCCACTGGGACAATTCGTCCTATGTCTTATCATGAAGCAGGGATGTATCTTAAAAAAACTCCTAAATATAAATGGGATGAAACCCAAAACGCTAAAATCGAGTATACGGATAAGGCTGACATGATTCTAAGGAAGTGGGGTGCAATAGCATAATGGCCCAACAATCACAATTCTTTATTCTTTATCCTCCATCGAAAGAAAGACCGCTGGGTAGTTGGGGATCTGTCAGTCGTGAGCGTGCTGAAAACGCTGAGAAAGAAGGCGCTATAGGATATTTCGGTCCGCAACCGCCAGATTTGTCTCAGATTTTAGAGTTAAGTGGAGGTTGGGATCAGGAGCATCGCACAACTACGGGTGATGTGTTCGATATCACAACCCAACTTGCTGATGAAGGTGTTTTTGTTAGCGGCCAATTTGAAGGCGAAGGCACATGGAACGACAGGACCTATGGGGGTCGTGACGAAGTAATGAGTGGATGGCAGGGGGGATACAATATGCCTGATCCACCGTCGGAAGATACTTTGCCTGAAGGATGGATGCAAGAGGAGGACCAGTGGGGTCAGAAAAAATATATTGTTGACCACTATACGAATCAGTGGACACCTAATGGATTCTTCGGTAGTGGTCAGCCCCCTCAGGTAACATCGGGTACTCAGGACCCGGGGCTGGGACCAGTTGGGGGCGGACCCGAGCCAGGAGAATCACCTTATTCGCCTCATTGGCCGGATCTCCAACCAGGACAATCAACCAATATAAACCCGATCACTGGCGAATATGATCCGAACCAAACGTGGTCAATCCCTGGGGCAGCAGGATCTAGTCCTGGGGCTGCTCCTGCCATTGGCGACACATTATGGCGTGGGGGTGACGGTTTAACTAACGCTGAGGGTGAAGAAAGTGCTAAAGGTGCCCTCACTCGTTTAATCAAACTTTATGGTTTAGATATGAAACTGGTTGAGTTTTTATCTGACGAAATCATTGAGGGGACAAGCGATACTGGGATTATTCAAAAGCTGCGTGAACGACCAGAATATAAAGCCCGATTCCCCGGTATGGCGTTGCGTGCTGCAAACGATTTTAATGCCATTAACGAAACTACTTATTTAGATTTGGAAGATGACTATCGGACAGCGTTAAAAGCTGCCAAACTTCCTGCTACGTTTTATGATCAGGCAGCCGATTTTGCCAAGCTTATTGGTGGCGATGTTGCAGCCCCAGAGTTTCAACGTCGTGTAAATCTTGCTTATCAGGCGGCGGGTGGTGCTGATTCTGAGACTGTTAACCAGTTAGAAAGTCTTTATGGTGTAACCCGAGATCAGTTAACTGCGATTTATCTTGACCCGACGAGTGCAAAAAGTATTATTCAGCAGGAACGGGAGATGCGTACTGCCCAGATGTCTGCTGGTGTTGTTCGTTCTTTGGGATCAGGGTTAAGTAAATCTGCTGCTGAGAAATTAGAGAAAGCAGCGGTTCGTGTCAGCGATATGGCAAAACTAGCTGGTTCACGAGGGTTAACTTCTCGATTGTTGAATGAGAATTCGTTGTCAACAGACCAAATTGCGTTAGGTAGCATGGGTATGGATAGTACTGCGAACCAAGAAATCGAATCAGTTGTAGAAAATAGGCGTTCTAGATTGGGTGGACGTAGCGGTCTTTATGGGGACCAAGGCGGATTCGCTGGTTTCGGTACTACGGGTACTTGATTTAGTGCAATAGTTTCTGCCATACTTAACATGTACTAAATCTGAGCGGGATGCGGTACACAATTTCCATCTGGGGTTCCACCGCCTCGATGCGCACAAGTAGGTGAGTGACATATGACAGATTCCGACTCCACTGGTAACAGTGACTACGATTCTGGCAGTACCGAATCGAAACCGAACTGGCGACGTGAACTAGAGAATCGTGCCAAAAAGGCTGAGGACTCTCAGGCTGACTTGGCTGCGAAACTCGCAGATTACGAACGTCGGGATACGTTTAGATCAGCAGGACTTGATCCTGATGATTCTCGTGTCAAGTATTTCGTTAAAGGTTATGACGGTGACATGGACCCCGAAGCTATCCGTGAGGAAGCAGCGGCGGCAGGGTTTATCGGAGACAATCCGATGCCAGCCCAGCCGAATCGTGAACCCGAATGGACCAGCGAAATGCTTGCTGAGGCCCGTATCCAGACTGCTGGCGAAGGCGGAGATCCGGTAATCCCACCTGATTTTGATGATCGCATTAAAGCTACTACGAATGAAGCTGAGTTAAAGGCTTTAATGGAATCGCAAGGTTTTGGGTGGAACGCTAGCGTCTAACTCATAACGCCGGGGAGTCCTAACCATGAGGATTCTCAATGGCAGCACCTACAGTAACGACTGGTACGCTTACCAATCAGGTAACTACGGCATTTGACCAAATCTCGTATTTTGCGCTCCGGTCACAACCCCTATTCGAAATGCTCGCTGATGTGCGTTCGACTGCTCAAAGCCATAATGCGGCGACTGTGCAGTTCACGTTCATTGACGAGATTGCCCAAGCAGTAACAGCATTAACCGAAAACGCTGACGTTACCGCTGTTGCAATTAGCGATAGCAAGGTAGACGTAGCTCTTTTAGAGTACGGCAATGCGGTTATCACCAGTGCCAAGATTCGTGGAACATCGTTCCTGAATGTTGATGCTGATGCAGCCAACATTGTTGGCTATAACATGGCGAACTCGCTTGATAAACTTGTGTCTAATGTTGCCAATGGCAGCGTTGTAGCGGCGCAAATTATCTATTCGGGTATAGGCGCAGGCCCCGGCACTAGCCGTGGCGCTATTACTGCTACCGACCTTTATGACGCTACCTTGGGTAGACGAGCCGTCGCTCAGTTGCGTACCGATTCAGCCCCCGGCTGGGAAAACGGTAACTACATGGCGATCATCCACCCGGATGTTTCCTACGATCTTCGTAGTGATGCTGCGGTAACGGATGTCATTCAGTACCAGTTGTACCAGCAAGGTGAACCTATTCGTGTAGGTTCGATTGGTACTTTCAACGGTATTACCTACATCGAGAACCCTCGTGCAGGTTTAATCGCTGACGGTGGTGCTAGTACAGTCGATGTTTACCAAACCCTTATCTGTGGCCGACAAGCTCTTGCAAAAGGCTTCTCTCGTGCCCCAGGGTTTGGTCCAGATCCAACTATTGTTGTTGGCCCTGTGACTGATACTCTGCGTCGGTTCAACCCAATTGGTTGGTACCACCTAGTTGGATACGGCATCTTCCGAGAGAAGTGCATGATCCGTGTGGAATCAGCTTCCAGTATTGGTGCCAACTAATAGTTAGCACCTAAGAGTGTGTGGGGGGTCGGGTTTTCCCCCTTTCCCCGGCCTCCCACACTCCTCTGCTATCATTCAACCTATGCCTGTTGTTAATGGAAAAAAGTATCCTTATACCGCTAAAGGTAAAAAGGCTGCTGCCGCTGCAAAGAAAAAGAAAACATATGCAAAAACCAAACGGTGACGTAATCATCAGGCCAAAGCCGATTACAGGAACGAGTACTACAAATGGCTAGTTCGCTTTTCGCTGCCACATTCAAAACCTTAATGACGGGTAGCGGTACAACTGTCGATTTCGACACTGACACATTTAATTGTGCGTTAGTTAAACTTGCGGGGTGGACCCCTCAGTTTGATACTGATTCCAAATTCTCTGATATAGACAGCGAACTTCCGGCAACAGGTGGTTATGTCGCAGGTGGTGCAACACTTACGTCTACTGCTGTTACTCAAACTAGTGACGGTTCTGCGGTTATTACTTTCGACGCAGCCGACGTTTCGTGGACTGCTTCTACGTTGACGGATGTTCGAGCCGCAGTCGTATATAGCAAAACAGCGAACGATGCGTCAGCGAGTAATGATTCGTTGATTGCGTATATAGATTTCGATGGGAATTTCAGTACAACTTCCGGTACGTTCCAGATCCAATGGAACCCTTCCGGTATATTTACTCTTGATTTGAAGCCGTAGGAGACATAAATGCCTTCATCTAATTACCCAACTTCGTTAGATACATCAGCGCAACAGCCGACACCAGCTTCTACTACAGATTTAGATGCTTCTGGTTACGAGCACGATCAGGTGCATGGGGCGCATTCAACTGCGCTTATTGCTTTGGAAGCAAAGTTGGGTATTGCAGCGAATAATGCTGCCGATGCCGATCAGTATGCTTTGATGCAAAAGAGTGGTTCTGGTGTTGACGCTACGACAACGTGGTCGAAGACTTTGACTGGTTCGACTCTTGCTGGTACTACTCTTTCGGGTGCTGTTACTGGTGCAGATCAGGTTATGTCAACGGTTACGCATAAGGATTATGCCGAAACTGTTTACGCTGGTGGTGATACAGCTACTGCTAAAACACTTGCTGAAACTAATGGCAATGTCCAAACGTGGACGATGACAGGTAACTGTACGTTCACAATGCCGTCAGGTTCTGGGCTTCAAGCTGGTACTTCGTTGACACTCATTCTTACTCAGGATGGTACGGGTAGTCGTACTGGTACGTTTACTAGTGTGAAGTGGGCTGAAGGTACGGCTCCTACATTGACGACTACTGCTACTACGGGTATAGATATTCTTACGTTTGTTACTTTCAATGGCGGTGTTTCTCCGGTTTGGTACGGGTTTGCTGCTGGGCTGGCGATGGCATAATGCCATTAGGGGCTGCAAAAGCTGCGTTGTTAGGTGCCGCTGGCGGAGGCGGCGGTCCTATTGAAGCAACTGGTGGCACGGTAACAACGTCAGGTGACTACACGGTCCATACTTTTACTGCTTCAGGTACGTTTACTATGACTGCCGGTGAGGGGACTCTTTGGATGGTTGCCGTAGCTGGGGGCGGTGGCGGTGGTACTGGCCGATACGACTATAACTATGGGTGGTACATTGCTTCTGGTGGCGCTGGTGGCGGCGGTATCCATGCACGTAAGAAAGAAAATCAACCAAAAGATTATACGGGCAACGAAGATCTCAATGTAATTATTGGGGCAAGTAGCTCAAACGCTAACGGCGTAAATAGTAAAATTGGAAGCGGCTACGAGTGGATGGCCCAAGCCACGGGGGGCGGCAAAGGCGGTTCCGGCGGAGAAGGCGGATATTCCGGTGGCTCCGGCGGCGGCGGCGGTGGAAGGGGTCAAGATTACTGGAACAGCGGTGGCACAGCAGGGTCATCTAACCAAGTCGCTACTGGTGGTGGTACCGCTTGGGGTAATGCTGGCGGTGCCGGTCAAACAAGCAACTCAACTGCGGCAGGTGGGGGCGGTGGGGCTGGTGCAGCAGGTACTAACGACGGTGCTTCCACTGGTGGTGGTACCGGTGGCGTTGGTCTTACACCTACTTTGGAATCTGCTCCGTTTGGTTTAACACTTGTCGGCGCAGGGGGCGGTGGTGGTTCAGGTGCAGCTAGTGGGGAGGGCGCTGGTGGTTCGACTGGGGCCGGAGATGCCAACGGTGCTTACGGAAACAGTGGCACAGCCAACACTGGCGGCGGTGCTGGCGGTAACGCTGGCTATCACAACACAAACTCAGTTGGTGGCAGCGGAATAGCCGTTATATGTTACCTAACAGATGGGTGATAAATAAATGTCTGAAGATTGTTACTACGCTGAAGTTGACGACGACAACATCGTTCTACGAATCTTGGTTGTCCCCGGTAGTGAGCGTGGTCGAGGCGAAGAGTTTCTTTCCCAAGATTTAGGTCAAGGTGGCCGCTGGTTTCTCACCGAAATAGAGACTGGTTACCGTAAACAGTACGCAAGTACCGGCTGTGAGTTTCGTGAGATAGCAGAAGGTTACCCTGATGGCGCTTTTTTGTGGCCTAAGCCGTGGCCTACATGGGTTTTGAATGATGATTTAGATTGGGTTCCTCCCGAAGCCAAACCAAGTGAAGATTCTGATGAGGGCAAGGAATGGATTTGGGCTGAAGACATCCAAGAATGGGTGCAAGTCGAATGGGATTACGAAGCTAATCTTCCTGCCCCACGCGAAAGCTAATGAACATTGTCGATGCCCCCGGCAAAATCACTACCGGTCGGCCACTCAAACCATTCGGCATAGTCGTACACCACACAGCCTCCAACCGCATCGCAGACCCTGACAACGTGGTCGCCCTATGTATTCGTGGCGTCAACAAGGTACCTGGACCTTTATACAACTACCTCATAAAACGTGATGGTGCCATTGTCAAGTTGACTGCAAGCAACATTAAAGCTAATCACGCAGGTCGAGGACTCCAATCGGTGTTGACTCGTACCCAGAAAAACCTTCCTGTTTTGGGTAACGCATTGAAACCAGGAAAGATTAGTGCCAACTCCCGCTTCATTGGGGTATCAATTATTAATGATGGTTTGGGTGAGGATGTGCCCGAGGCTCAGATGGACGCATTAGTTGACTTGTGCGCCTTTCTGTGCGACGGACACAAATGGAACCCGGACTGTGCTGTGCTCGGTCACAAGGAATGGACCTCTAGGAAGGTTGATCCCTCGTTCTCTATGTCGGAGCTACGCATGATGATTCATCGACGTATGGTCACATCAGTTCCTACAATGATTTTACCTAAAGAACCAGAAGACGGCCTCGTTCCATTCCCCGGAACACTACGCAAAGGGTCACGCAGCCAAGCTGTTGTTCATATTCAACGACAGATAGGAGCGTTAGCAGACGGAATCTTTGGTCGTGGTACACTCGCCAAAGTAAAACAATGGCAACGAGCAAACGGGCTAGTTGCTGATGGTGTGGTCGGTCCCAAAACTTGGGCGGCTATGCAGATACGGAGACAAGAAGTTGTTCAACCAGCGTTTTATTAAAGACTCATTAGAGCGTGGAGTATCCACGTTCGCTCAGGCTTGGGCTGCCGCTATGGCTATCCCCGGACCTGATTGGGGTGACTCCCTAAAAATCGCAGGAGTCGCTGCACTTATTAGTATTGCTAAAGCTATTGCCGCTACAAAGGTGGGCGATCCCGAAACGGCGTCGCTAAGCGGTTAGGAAAATGAGGTCGTTCTGTGACACAATATCGTCAATCAGGAGTTGTATATAGAGCATCGAGCGTCGCTTATGGGACGCCTACGACTATTACCCCTGCGACGATTGCGTGCACAGCGGCCATTCCTACTGATCTCCAGTTCGAATACCGGCAATCTCGACCCGTACAGGCTTACAGAAATGGGTATGACTATCGTCAAGCCCTAATCTCAGGCAACGTTTATCTGGTTGTTGCTACCCCAGCTACGGTCGCTGTCACTACTTCGATCACAGCTACGGGTGGTATACCAATCACGGTTACCCCTGCGACTATTGCTGCTGTAGCGGCTGTCCCGGCTGTCGATATTGACGCTAACTATATTCATGTCGATGCGGGTATAGCTGCCATATGCGCTGTACCTGCACCAACACTCTTCACAGGAGTTTCACTTACCCCAGCTACCATCGCCGGTGTCGGCGGCGTTGACCCCATCACGGGTGTCAACATTATTACTCCGGCAACGATCGCCGGTGTCGGCGCTGTTCCCGGTGCAACACCTGTAATGGATGTAGCCCCTGCTGTCATCACAGGTATTGGGACAGGTAATGCCGTGAGACAACTCTATACGTTCTACCCCGGAGCCGAAGCTCTCGTCCCGCCCGTCGGGCTCCGCAACCAACCCACTCCTGCCGCCTACGCATTAGCTCGACATTACATACCAAGACCCCGAGCCAGAAACCTATTCATTATCGAGGGAACATCCGTACAAGATTACCTCCCAGTAGACACCACAACAGTTACACGATGGCTTCTTGGCGGTCACCTCCCACCTTCAGACCTCACCCCCAGTGAGATAGCATTACTAGAAGCAAGTGGTTACCCCATCGACGTAGGATCAGGAATTTCTTAATGCCCACATATGTTTACCGCTGCCTCGACTGCGGCCTTTCTTTCGATATCTATCACTCTTTCGAAGACACCTATCAAGGAAACTGCGATGGGTGTAGTGGTGTAGTACGCAAACATTTTGGGCAAGTGCAGATCTCTGCGTCAGCTACACCTACCCGTGGGGTTCACGATGGTAAAGCTATCGACTGGGACGGAACTAAAACTAAAGAACAAAATAAAGATAGAGATATGGCGGCCTATAAACGGCTTCGCTCGGAAGGTCTTCATCCTCCGTCTATAGACGGGGCTGCTGATCTTGAAACTCGGGCCGGAAACAAATGGGAAGTTAAAGCGGGACATATTATTAAAGAGGGGAACCGTAAAAAGGCTGAGTCACAGTTACAGGAGATTTTGGAATGACAGCACAAATATGGATTGACCAAACTCGTGACATGCTTCTATCAGGTTACGTCGAAGACTTAGACATAATCACTGGGAGTGTGGGGGTATCGGACTCGGAGATAATTGTTCAAGGCTACGCATCTTCTATCGTTACAGGTGTCGTCATTGAATTAAACGCTGAGTTGATGTATGTCGTTCAGGTTGTTTCGACAACTGTTTCAGTGTTACGTGGCTACGGAGGATCAACAGCAGCGGCTCATGCAGCTAGTGACATTGTTCGTGTGTCACCCAAGTTCCCTACTCACCGAATCATTTCCTCTCTCAACGACGATCTTGCTGACATCTGTTCTCCTATCAACGGCATGTTTCAAATGCTTACCACCACATTCACCTATAACGGTGGAGTTGCAGGCTATAACCTAGATACAAGTGGCAATGTGGTTGATTCTGTTTATGAAGTAACCCATGCAGCGGTCGGAGTGTTAGCTAACGAACCCGAAATAATTTCGTGGCGACTCAAACGAGATCGAGCTACTGCATCTTTCGCTAGCGGTAACGCCCTCATTCTTTATGATGGTGCCGTACCCGGAAGAACAGTAAGAGTTCTATACAAGTCACCTCTTACCCCGATCACAGACAGCACTACTCCTTTAGCAAATGTAGGTTTAGCAACTACCGCTTATGACCTACCTCCGCTTGGTGCAGCTATGGCATTAATGACTACTCGACCTATCCGCCGAGAGTTCCTTGACGCCCAAGGTACCTCACGTATGGGTGAAGAAGTTCCACCCGGCGCTATCTCAGCGTCGTTCCGTGATCTGATGGGGCGACGGCGGGCTCGGCTCGAAGCCGAATCTGGTCGCCTTGTCGCACAATACCCACAACAATGGAACCGTCATGCTGCTGTGCGTAGCAGCCAGTGGGGTTATCTGCGGTGAGTTTTAACGCCGAGTCGTTGCCAGTCGAGTTGAATGGCATTTCGTATCTGGTAGATACTGCTGCCTATCGGCGGACAACTGTTCCTGTTTCACGTCAGCAACGTGACAACAGTAAAGAGCCCGGTGAAAATACTTTAGATACGACTGGTGCGTGGGTACGTTCTCAAACTGATTGGTCGTATGGCGCTGGTCAACTCTATTTAGATAACGAAGACTCAGACCGGCGACGTTTCTATTCGTCAACGGGTATAGATATTTGGACTCGGGGACAGATCACGTTGCTTCCGACTGCGGAAACACCGGGTGCGTTACCGGCAACCTCATTCATTGCTGGCGAAATACTTGTTGATCGAGTAGTCCAGTCTTCTACTGGTACCGAGTTTCTTTATTGTGCTAATGGTCTAACGCTTTCTTATACCTCTGATCCTTTATCGGGATCTCCTACCTGGGCGTCAGCGTTCATAAGTACAACAACTATCACGGGCTTCACAAGCGACGGCCAGTACATATATGTTTCTTCTACTGGAGCGACATTACCTGAACGTCTCACTATTGGTACAGCGACAGGTAGCTGGCCCGGTACAGCAGAGGATGTCAACCTTATTAGTGTCGCAGCAGGCCGTCTAATTGGTACTAAAGACAATTCTATTTACGAACTGGATGCCGCAGGTGCCAAAGTAAGTTCGTCACTCGACTACTCTTTACCTCTCGCTAACAGCGAATGGGTAGATATCGAGGCATGTCCTAACGGTATCTATGCCGCAGCGAACACAGACCACACGGGGACCGTATATTACATAGACGTAAGTACCACAGATAGCACATTAGTTACACCAGTCATTGCCGGTTCCTTACCACGTAACGAATCCATAAACGCCATCCTTTCTTACGGACCTATTCTTTGTTTAGCCACATCGCAAGGCTTTCGTACAGCACTCGTCGATGTCCAATCCGGTGGTTTAACCATCGGCCCGGTTATCGACACAGGCGGTGAAGCCTACTCACTTGAAGCTGACGGTCGTTTCGTATGGTGGGGCACTGCTTACGGCACCCTCTACCGAGCCGACCTTACCCGTTTCACCGACACCCTTGTCCCTGCCTATGCTTCGGATCTTGTATCTTCTGTATCTGCTACAGCTACAGATTTGGTTGGCAGCATGACTCGTGTCAACAATGCGGGTACCCCCAAGATGTTCTTTGGTGTAAAGAAAGCAGCGACCGCTGCGGTATTACAGAACGAATCCAAAACAGGAATAAAACTTGCGACCGGTAGCCTCATCGCAGGCGAAATAACGTGGTCAACTGTTGTCCCCAAACTTTTACGCTCAGGCATTATCGACCTCGACCGCTCCCAATTCGAG
>Ga0310345_10001205_pt1 | contig 30107 bp, 27 predicted proteins | sample HC15DNA20500_MG_FD_204667 | JGI IMG/M metagenome (GOLD analysis project Ga0310345, IMG submission 204667) | Marine microbial communities from station ALOHA, North Pacific Subtropical Gyre - HC15-DNA-20-500_MG | ecosystem: Environmental > Aquatic > Marine > Oceanic | place: Pacific Ocean: North... | reverse complement strand
GCAAGTCTGCCGGTGTGCGCGACCACTTCTTTCTCGGTCACCGCAAGCAAACCCGAGTGCCAGGCGGTGATGACTTCGACGAACCCCCCGACAGCGATCAGGGTGTCCATGCGAAGGGCCATCTCATCGGCATCGTGTCGGAGGTGTGGCCGGCTTGCCTCAACGACCAACTGCGTTGCCTCCTGGAGCGCCACCGCGCGGCGGTCTTGTAGCGGTGAGCTACCGACATGCTGAGCGAGGAGGATGTGCGCTCGGCCGGGATCGCGTGCGATCCCATCGACCACGATGGCTATCGCTGCGGTGATTGTCTCGATCGGCGGCCGATTCGCACGCTCGGTGAAGAGCGCAGCGACCTCGCCGAGCATATCATCGCGGACGCCATCCCACGCAGCAACGAGCAGCTCGTCGCGCGTCTTGAAGTCCTCGTAGAAGTACCGATCGTTCAGGCTTGTGCGGGCGCATACTCCGCGCATAGTGACCGCGGCCCAACCGCTCTCACTCCAAATCTCGGTTGCGGCCTCGATCAATTGCTGCCGTCGCTCGGCACGACGCTCGGCCCCGGTCCGACCACCCCAGCGCTTACTTCTCGACCGCACCTCTCCATCTTGACAAAGCGTTCGGTGCACGACAAAACTGGTGGCATGCGACACCAATGGTGGCTGATGCCCCCAGATGAGAGTTCCCCCACATCACACGTCAATGTCGCGACCCGGAAGGCAGACAGATGAGATTGCTGCCATTCGGCGGCGCACCCGGCAGAACGCACCGAGCCGATGCAGTCGTCACGGGCGCAGGAAGCGGTATCGGCCGCGCATTCGCCGTGGAGCTTGCACGCCGAGGCGGACGCGTGGTGTGCGCCGACAGAGATCCCGTCACCGCAAAAGAGTCGGCAGAGTTGGTGAGGCAGGCTGGCGGCGAAGGCTTCGACATCGCATGCGACGTCACCGATCTTGAGCAGATCCGCAAACTCGCTGATGTGAGCGAAGACTGGTTCGGGAAGGCTGCGAGCCTCGTCATCAATAACGCCGGAATCGGTGCAGGTGGTAACCGAATCGGCGCGACGTCAATCGAGGACTGGAACGCGGCGATTTCTGTCAACCTCTGGGGCGTTATCTACGGCTGCGAGACTTTTGTGCCGCGGCTCCGCAGCAGTGGGCGTGGCGGAGTCATCAATGTGGCGTCTGCAGCGAGCTTTGGCTCGGCCCCTCGAATGGCGGCTTACAACGTGAGCAAGGCCGGAGTCCTCGCTCTGTCGGAGACATTGGCGGCCGAACTGAGCGGTACTGACGTCAAGGTCACAGTGCTTTGCCCCACCTTCGTGAAGACGAACATCGTCAAAAATCCTCAAATCGACGAGGCGGCTGCGAGGCTCGCGGCCAACCTGATGAAATGGACTGGCATTTCGCCACAGCACGTTGCTCGAACGACGTTGAACGCGCATGATCGCGGACAAATTTATGTAGTGCCCCAACTCGATGCCAAAGTCTTGTGGCAACTCAAGAGAGCCCTACCCGGTCCTTTTACACGCACGCTGGGCCTCGTGGAGCGCATGGCCTCATGGAACGATTCAGCCGAGTAGAGGAGAAGGAAAAATGGCTTTCGCATACAGCGACATGCTCGAGACAATCAAAAACAAGCAATGGGCTCTAGCCGATATCGATTGGGACGCCCCTGGCGCGGAACTGATCACCGATGAACAGCGCCCCAAACTCAAGCAATTCATGTCCGACGTGGTGTGGATTGAGCATGTTGGAGCACGTGCCTTCGCCGCGATGGCTCCGAAGGCGCCATTCGAAGCGCTCGGAGACATTTACCGTTACTTTCACGCCGAGGAGCAGCGCCACGCGAATGCCGAACTTGCCCTGATGCGCCGGTGGGGCATGCTCGATGAAGGCGAGAAACCGGTCCCGAACAAGAATATTCGGCTGGTGATCGAATGGCTGGACCGTTATGCCGAAGCCCTGCCTCTTACCGTCATCGGGGCCGCGATTCCGGCACTGGAGACTGCGCTCGATGGAGCGCTGCTGAAGTTTCTCCTCGATGAGGTTGACGATCCTGTGTGCGGGGAGGTGTTCAACAAGGTCAACAGCGACGAATCAAGGCATCTGGCGGTTGGCTTCCAGGTGTTGAATGACCTGGGTGCTAGCCCGATGCGAATCCACGCCATTCAAACTGCGGGTGCTCTGGTCGACCCGCGCATTCTCACCGGCGCGTTGCTGTATATCCCGCTCCTGACACGCATGTTGATGAATCTCAACGCTATGGGTCTGTCCGAGGAGAAGTTATACAATGCAGTGACGCGGTATGCCAATGTCGGCGATCGCAGTGAACATACGCGTAGGGTGCCCGGCTATCACATCTTGAAGGCGCACATGTCGTCTTCCATCAAGCGGTCCCAGCCTCTGCACTTCGTGTCTCAGCGCCTTGGCAATGCGATCGATGTTTTCCCTGTTCAGATTTTCGGTCGGCCGCCATCCTGGACGGACGAACTGACCTACGAACCGGTGGCCAAATGACAGGCGCCATGACGACGTTGATCGTCGGCGCCGGGTTTGCAGGTATCGGTGCGGCGATCAGACTGCTTCAGGAGGGCACGGATGACTTCGTCATCCTGGAACGGTCAGATCGCGTCGGAGGCACCTGGCGAGATAATACTTATCCCGGCGCGGCCTGCGATATTCCCTCGCTTCTGTACTCCTACTCGTTCGAGCCGAATCCGGGCTGGACTCGTACCTACTCGGGGAGCGCTGAGATCCTCGGGTACATCGACGATATGGTCACCAAGTACGACCTTGCCAGGTTCATTCAGTTCGATACGGACGTGACTTGCCTGGAATTCGATGAGGGTGCCGGCATCTGGGTGGCCGACACGGCAGATGGAAAGCGGTATCAAGCCCGGTCAGTTGTAATGGCCAGTGGACCACTTGCCAACGCCAGCTTTCCGGATATTCGGGGTATCGACTCGTACGGTGGAAAGAAGATCCACAGCGCTCGGTGGGACCATGGCTACGATCTCGGCGGTAAGAGGGTTGCGGTCATCGGGACAGGCGCGAGCGCGGTTCAGATCATTCCTGAGCTCGTGAAGTCGGCTGCGTCGGTCAAAGTCTTCCAGAGAACACCCGGCTGGGTGTTGCCCAGGGTGAACTTTAAGCATCCGGCTTGGGCGCGTTCGACCTTCAAACGACTGCCGATGAGCGAACAAGCGCTCCGCGACGCCTGGTTCTGGACCCACGAAGTGATGGCAGTGGGTATGGTCTGGAACACCGCCGCGACATCGGCGATACAGCTGGCGGCGAAGGCTCATCTGCGTCGGCAGGTGAAAGACGCCTGGTTGAGACGTCAGTTGACGCCCCATTTCAGACCCGGCTGCAAGCGTATGCTCATGACCAGTGATTATTACCCGGCGCTGCAGGCGGATAACTGCAAACTGATCAGCTGGCCGATCGCCACGTTGTCACCGAACGGTATTCGGACCGCTGACGGTGTGGAGCACGAGGTGGACTGTATTGTGTTTGCCACTGGCTTCGATGTAGCCAAACGTGGCACCCCGTTCCCGATCAGCGGCCTCGGTGGTCGGAAGCTCGGCGATGAATGGTCTCAGGGGACATTCGCCTTCAAGAGCGTGAGCGTGGCCGGGTATCCGAATTTGTTCTTCACTTTCGGACCGAATTCCGGGCCGGGCCACAACTCGGCGCTCGTATATATGGAGGCCGCAATTGACTATATAGTCAAGGCGATCAAGCTCCTTCAGCAAGCTGACATCGGCACTTTGGATGTGAGGCAGGATTGCCAGGACCGCTATCACTCCGAAATTCAGCGCCGCCTTCAACGAACGACTTGGAATTCGGGGTGCAGCAGTTGGTATTTGACCGAGGACGGCTACAACGGCACGATGTACCCAGGTTTCGCGACCCAGTTTATGAGAGAACTATCCCATTTGGATACTCATGATTACGTGATAACCCGGCGCGACGATACAAACCTCGAGCTGACGCAATAACTCTGAATACAAATTTGCATGGCTGACCGTCAGAACGGTGAAAACAGCAATGGATCGCAAGTCCAACCGTAATTACGAGATAATCATCATAGGAGCTGGATTTTCCGGCATCGGGTCTGGCATTAGCTTAATGAAGGCGGGATTTACTGACTTCTTGATGGTTGATGACGCCGATGGCGTAGGTGGGACGTGGCACTGGAACACCTACCCGGGTATCGCTGTCGATATACCATCGTATAGTTATCAATTCTCATACGAAATGCGGCCGTCTTGGTCGCGCACGTACGCCCACGGCAATGAGCTCAAAGCCTATGCCGAACGATGTGTTGAAAAGTATGGGCTCCGGGATCAAATTCGTTTAAACACAACCATTACCGAGGCTTGTTTCGACGAGAACGCAACACGATGGCGTTTGACCAGCGCTAATGGTGAGGAGTTCACGGCACGCTTCGTGATAAATTGCTCCGGCGTTCTCAGTCGGCCAAAGTGGCCTGAAATCAAGGGGGTGCGAGATTTCGCCGGCGTTACGCTCCACACGGCTAGATGGGACGATACCAAAGATCTCAGCGGGAAGAGGGTCGCAGTAATCGGTACCGGTGCATCGGCGGTGCAACTGATACCCGAAGTCGCAAAGAAAGCGGAGAGTCTGACGGTATTTCAGCGAACTCCAATTTATTGCCTGCCGAAGCCAGACTTCCCGATACCGACGTGGGGTGGAAGGCTTCTACGTTTCCTGCCGGGGGCGCAATTGGCGACCCGGACCGCGAGCCAGGCGTTCGTGGAAATCACTTTCCCAATCGCCGCTCACTTTCATACGGTGATACCGTTCGCCGATGTCATGGAGAGCGCCGCAAAGCGGTACATGCGGCGCGAGGTCCATGACCCGACGACGAGAGAACAACTCATTCCAAGCTACTCGTTGGGCTGTAAACGACCCAGCTTCCACAATTCCTATCTTGCAACGTACAACCGGTCCAACGTTTCGCTCGAGACGAGCGGCATAACCCATGTCGACGACGCATCCGTTCATACTCAAGACGGCAAAGCTCATCCCATTGACGTCTTGATCCTGGCCACCGGCTTCAAAGTGATGGAGTCGGGCAACATGCCAACGTACGTGTTGAAGGGACGCGGCGGACTGGAGCAGGCCACATGGTGGGACGAGCATCGACTGCAGGCCTTCGAAGGGGTGAGCGTCCCGGGGTTTCCGAATCATTTCAATATCTTCGGCCCTTACGGCTACAACGGTTCCTCGTACTTCACGCTCATCGAGGCGCAGAGTCGGCACATCGTCCGGTGTCTTCGTCGCGCGCGGGCGCTGGGTGCCAACTGCGTGGAGGTCAAGAAGGAGGCGAACGACCGTTATTTCGCCGAAGTGCTAGGGCGGCGTCACCGACAGGTTTTCTGGCAGCCGAGCTGTTCCAATGCAAACAGCTACTACTTCGACAAACACGGCGACGTTCCACTCCGCCCATCAACGACTCTGGAGACCTATTGGCGGAGCCGCACCTTCCGTCTCTCGGATTACCGATTCGAGAATCGGCCCGAGGAGGTGTGTCCCCGGTGACCAGAATGGATGCCCCCGACTGGCAGCCCAGTCTTGCCAGTCATCTCGTCGCGGTGTCCTCGCGAACCACGCTGCGGCCACTGGCACAGCTGATGCCATCAAACGCCTACGGACTTGCTGTGATGGATCGCGTGCTTCGAACAGCGCTCGTAGCCTCACGGCCTCGGCGCGGCGTCACAGTGCGCAAGGTTGACACTGTATTCGCCGGAGGCCCGGTTCGTGGGGACTGGATCACCACACCTGTTACTCATCCGCAAGCGAACCCATTGCTGTACATACACGGCGGTGCATACTCTATGTGTTCGCCGGATACGCACCGCGGTCTTCTTGGCGAACTCGCCTCTGCAAGCGGACGCCCAATCTTCGCCGTCAAGTATCGACTTGCACCACGACATCCCTATCCCGCAGCCGCGGACGATGCACTGAACGCGTATCGCTGGCTTACCAGCGGCGGTTCCCCGGGTTCTAGCCAGCGCACTGTCGCGGTTGCCGGAGATTCGGCGGGCGGTCAGCTTACGATGGCCACGGCCTTGGGCGCACGTGCGGCTGGATTGCCGCTCCCTGATGCGATGCTGCTGATGTCTCCCGTCCTGGATCTCAGGTGCGAACTCGCCAGGGCGCGTGAACTTCGCCGCCGGGATCCTTTTGCCTCCGCTCAATCAGCGGCGCGCGCTCTTGACCTCTATGTAGGGGGTGCAGATCGCGACGATCCGCGCCTCAGCGTGCTTGACGCGGACCTGACCTCAATGCCGCCGACCCTCATTCAGGTGGGCGGTAGGGAAATGTTGATCGATGACTCGAGGCGTCTCGCCGAGCGACTTCAATCGGCTGGATCCCACGTCGAGATCCAGGTCTACCGGGGACAGATCCATGTATTCCAAGCCATGTTCCGAATTCTCCCCGAAGCCCGCGACGCGATACATCGAGCGGGTCGCTTCCTCGAAGCCTCGGGCCTAGGTGAAAGTGGTCGAACAGGCGATGCTCCTCCAGTCCCGCAGCTTTAAGTCAGTCGTCTCTGCCTCATGAGCAGCAACTTCGCGACGGCCTGTCGCGCATACGATCCGTTGATCGTGATCATCGGGGCCGGCTTCGCCGGGGTTGCGATGGCCCACCGTCTGAAGAAGGACGGGTTCACGAACTTCACGATCCTGGAAAAGGCTGCAGACATCGGGGGTGTTTGGCGTGACAACACCTATCCGGGAGCGGCCTGCGACGTGCCGTCAGCGTTGTACTCACTCTCGTACAAGCCCAATCCTCGTTGGTCACGGCGATATGCCGAGCAACCCGAGATACTCAAGTACCTCCAACAACTCGTGGAGAGTGGCGGACTGGCCGCGCATCTGCGTACCCAGACCGAAGTTGTCGCAATGACCTTCGATGACCAGCTAGGGCGTTGGACCCTGGTTACGAACTCGAACGAGACAATAACCTGCGATGTCGTCGTCTCGGCCGTGGGTCAGCTCTCCTTGCCCCACGTACCCGTTATTGCCGACGCAGACACCTTCCAGGGGCCGCGCTTTCATTCGGCGCGTTGGGACCGATCGGTTTCGCTTCGCGGCAAGCAAGTAGCCGTCATCGGCACAGGAGCTAGTGCCATCCAATTCGTGCCACACATTGCCCAGGAGGCGGAGCATGTCACGCTATATCAGCGCACGGCTCCGTGGATCTTGCCGAAGTGGGACAGCAGGTATGGAGTCCTTCACGACAGGGTGAGCGAGTTATTGCCGATGGCGCTGCGCCTCGAGCGTTTCGCGGTATGGCTAATTTTCGAGTTGCTCGCTGTGACGCTAGTCGACGCGAAGCCCCTCTCACGCGTCCTCGGTGCGATCGCGCGCCGCCACCTACATCGGCAGGTTGCTAGCCCATCTTTGCGCGAGCAATTGATGCCTTCGGACGCGCCAGGGTGCAAGCGAGTGCTGTTTTCGAATGATTACTATCCAGCAATCGCGAGTGATCGCGTGTCGTTGGTGCCGAAGGCTATCGCAGAGCTCTGCGACAACGGTGTCAAGACCGTGGATGGAGAGTTTCGTCCTGCAGATGTCGTGATCTACGGAACCGGGTTTCGCGCCACCGATTTTCTCGCCCCGATGTCCGTGCGCGGCTCGCACGGAGTCTCCTTGGCCGAGGTGTGGAAGACCCAGGCATACGCATATCTGGGCATCACTGTCCCCATGTTCCCGAACTTGTTCCTGCTTTATGGTCCCAACACGAATGTGGGGTCGGGGTCGATCCTCTACATGATCGAGTCACAAGTCCGTCACATCGCAACGCTCATCAAGGTCGTGGCTGCTCATCCGGGTCATGCGGTCGAGGTCAAGTCAGAGATCGCGCAACGTTACAACACGCGCTTGAGAAGGCGACTACGAAGGTCGGTGTGGGCGCTGTGTGCGAGCTGGTATCGAACCTCGAGTGGGGAAATCCCGACGAACTGGCCGGGGCCTACCTTGGTTTATCGACTCCTCACGCGGAAGCTGCGCGGCGGCGATTACGCCTTGAGAAAGGTCGGGCGTCTAAAGGTCGGTGGCCCTCCAGAACCGAGCCTGGCCGACTAAGGGCACGAGACGCGCACTTAACCGCTAGGCCAATAATGTCTAGATATTGACATCAATGGCATCTTTGTAAAGACTGGTGGACGCCGTCAAAGCGGCCCAGCGTCCAGGAGGAACCATGACGAATCACCTTCTCGCACCTGCGCACCACGTGAAGGAGCGGTTGTCCTCTGTGATCATGGTCCCCGCGCCTCACGCCGTCGACGACAGATGGCGTCGATGGAGCCGGGACTGGCCGGTTCGTGAACTGGCACCGGCACCCGCGGGCAGTGGATTGAAAGCCGTGCGCGGGGATGCCGGACTGCCCTTCGTAGGTCACACGCTCGACTACATCCGATTCGGCTCGGATTTCAGTCGAGAGCGCTACGACCGTCTGGGTTCGGTGTCGTGGATGGGCGCGTTCGGCACCAAGATGGTGGTCATCGCCGGCCCGGACGCCACTCGAGAGGCGTTCACGAGCGAAGCGAAGGCATTCTCTCAGGATGGCTGGTCCTTCCTGATCGACGCCTTCTTCCATCGCGGTTTGATGCTCATGAGCTTCGACGAGCACTTGATGCACCGGCGCATCATGCAGGAGGCGTTTACGCGTCCGCGCCTGACCGGATACGTCGAACAGGTGACCCCATGCGTTCGCTCGGCAGTGCCTGCGTGGCCGGTGGGCCCGTCGGTTCGAATCTACCCACTGTTGAAGGAACTCACCCTCGACATCGCTACCGACGTCTTCATGGGCGGCCGCGGCAAGGACGAGAGCGATGCTGTCAACAAGGCGTTCGTCGCTACGGTCCGGGCGGCGAGTTCCCTTGTGCGTGCTCCGCTTCCGGGAACCAGATTCCGCGCTGGTGTGCAAGGGCGGCGCGTCTTGGAGGACTACTTCTTCCGGCATCTGCCGGCCGCGCGAGCCGGTGAAACGGAGGATCTGTTCGCTGCTCTCTGTCAAGCCACGACCGGAGACGGGGAGCGGTTTTCCGACGAGGATGTGGTGAATCACATGATCTTCTTGATGATGGCGGCCCACGACACATCGACGATCACCACCACGGCGGTCACCTATTTCCTTGCCAAGTATCCGCAGTGGCAGGAGGCTGCGGCTGCGGAAGCCGCGGCCACCGGTGACGGGTTGCCGGACATCGAGGCCCTGGAGAAGATGACGGTCATCGACCTCGTGATCAAGGAAGCGCTCAGACTGCTTGCACCTGTTCCGCTGGTGATGCGCAAGACGGTTCGAGATGTCGCCATCGATGGATATCACATCCCCTCGAACACGTTATGCGCTATAACGCCTGCCGTGAATCACTTCGATCGAACGATCTGGAGTGATCCGGAGCGGTTCGATCCCTCACGTTTCGACGAGCCTCGGCGCGAAGACCAACACCACCGATTCGCCTGGGTTCCGTTCGGAGGTGGAGCGCACAAGTGCATCGGCATGCAATTCGGGACGCTCGAGGTCAAAGCAATTCTGCACAGGATGCTGCGTTCGTTCACTTGGACGGTTCCGGAGAACTATCACGTGCGATGGGACAACACCTCGCTGCCCATTCCGGTGGACGGACTTCCGTTGGAGATGAAGCGCCGATGACCGTCGACCACAGCCCCTACCTCGAGCCCACGGAGTTTCTTGACTGGCAACAGGATTCGGTCCGTGACTTCGTGTCATCGGCGATCCGTGGTGCCTGCGGCGACACCGAGAAGGCCATCGCCATCTTCACCGCGGTCCGTGACTCCATTTGGTACGACCCCTACACGGTGACCGACAACCCGCACGCGTATCGCGCCAGCACCGTCGCGACCGCAGAACGGGCCTACTGTGTCCCTAAGGCCGTGCTCTTGACTGCAGCGTGCCGAGCGGCGGGAATCCCGGCGCGGCTGGGGTTCGCCGACGTCCGAAACCACCTCCAGACCAAGGCATTGCGCGAGCGGATGGGTGGTAGCGACGTTTTCGTCTACCACGGCTACAGTCTCATGTTCCTCAACGGTGCGTGGGTCAAGGCCACCCCGGCGTTCAATCGCGAGCTGTGCGCACGTTTCGGTGTCTCGCCGATCGAATTCGACGGCCGTAGTGACGCGCTACTCCATGGTTTCACCGCTGACGGCACCCAGCACATGGAGTATCTGCGCGACCGGGGAGCCTACGACGATCTACCCCTAGCAGACATCCTGCAAGCACTGAGAACGCATTACGGTACATTCATCGATCAGCCGAACAGCCGTCCCGACCTCTTCGCCTGAAAGGGCACTACACGATGCAAAGCACAATGCAAAATGTTCCGCTCACGGTGACGGCGATCGTTAAGCATGCGGCAGCCATACACGGTGACAGCGAGGTCGTCACTCCGACCGGAAATGGATATCGGAGAACGCCTTACCGCATTGTGCTGGCGCGAGTGGCTCGCCTTGCCAATGCGCTGCGCAGTCTTGGCGTCACGGCAGACCAACGCGTGGCCACCTTCCAGTGGAGCAACCAGGAACATCTGGAGGCCTACTGTGCGATTCCCTCCATGGGCGCGGTCCTGCACACGCTCAACATTCGTTTGGCCCCAGAGCAACTGGCGTACATCGCCAACCACGCGAGCGATCAGATTGTGTTGGTCGACGCTTCGGTTGCCCCGTTGTTGGCGCGCGCGCTCCCGGCGATGGCGTCGGTGCACACCGTCATCGCGACCGGGGAGGGGGACCTTGCCCCGCTACAGGGATGCGGGAAGACCGTTCTGCGTTATGAGGAAGTGCTTTCCGGCCAAGAAGAATCATTTGACTGGCCTGAGCTCGACGAGCTGTCCGCCGCGGCCATGTGTTATACGAGCGGTACCACCGGAGATCCCAAAGGCGTCGTCTACAGCCACCGTTCGACGTACCTTCACTCCCTGACCGCCTGCACAGCTAACGCTTTGTCAGTCAGCGAGGCCGACCGTGTGCTGGCCATCGTCCCAATGTTTCACGCCAATGCGTGGGGGCTTATTTACGCAGCGTTGATGTCCGGTGCGGATCTGGTACTGCCTGACCGGTATCTCCAAGCCGAACCGTTGGTGTCGATCATCGAAGACACCAGACCGACCTTGGCCGGTGCAGTGCCGACGATCTGGAACGATGTCGACCGATATCTGGATTCGCACCCTGAGCGGGACATTTCTTCGTTACGGCTGGTCGCGTGCGGGGGGTCTGCTGTTCCGCTTTCGTTGATGCGGGCATTCGAAGAGAAGTACGACGTGCCCATTGTGCAGGCCTGGGGTATGACCGAAACCTCTCCGTTGGCGACCGTTGCACGTCCGGCTCACAGAGCCGACGCGACGCGACGATGGGAGCTGCGCGCATCCCAGGGTCGGCCGATCTGCGGTGTCGAAATCCGGTTGCGGGACGATGACGGCAAAGACGTGCCGTGGGACGGGCAATCAGTTGGGGAGATCCAGGCGCGCGGTCCTTGGATCACCGGGTCCTATTTCGGAGACAACGATACGGAGAAGTTCGACGAAGGATGGCTGCGTACCGGTGATGTGGGCAAGATCGACGCCGAGGGCTATCTGACACTGACCGACCGCTCGAAAGACGTCATCAAGTCAGGTGGCGAATGGATCTCCTCGGTGGAGCTGGAAAACACGCTGATCGGGCACCCTGCCGTGTACGAAGCGGCGGTAGTCGGCGTCGCGGACGATAAATGGCAGGAAAGGCCGTTGGCGCTTGTCGTCGTCCACCCCGGAACCGATGTTGACATTGACCAACTCCGATCGTTCCTTGCGGACAAAGTCGCCAAATGGTGGATTCCTGAGCGATGGAGCTTCGTGTCCGATATTCCGAGAACGAGCGTCGGAAAGTACGACAAAAAGACCATCCGTGCGCGCCACTCTGCCGGCGAATACCTCGTCGAAATCGAAACGCAATAACGTCAAGTCCCCGGAATTCCAACTGTCGGAAGGTAATCATGTCCTCCCCAATCTCTCCCTGGATGAATGCTGAATTACTCGAGCTTCGTGACCTCGCTGCGAAGTTCTTCTCGGCCGAACTGGCGCCGCATGCGCAGCGCTTTGCAGAACAGCACCACGTCGACCGAGAACTGTGGAACCGAGCAGGCGAGCTGGGCCTACTCTGCATGTCAATACCTGAGGAATATGGCGGAGGCGGGGGTACTTTCGCGCACGAGGCGGTCGTGCTTGAAGAGCAGGCCCGCATCGGCGACAGCTCGTGGGGCGCGGGATTGCACAGCGGAATCGTCGCCCACTACATCCTGCAGTACGCGACTGAAGAGCTGCGCGCGCAGTGGCTTCCCAAGATGGCGTCCGGTGAAATGATCGGGGCGATCGCCATGACAGAACCGGGGACCGGGTCCGATCTGCAGAGCGTCAAGACAAAAGCCCTCCTGGACGGTGACGAGTACGTGATCACCGGTTCCAAGACGTTCATCACCAACGGCCAACAGGCCGACCTCATCATCGTTGTCGCCAAGACAGATCCGAGCCAGGGCGCTGCGGGCATCTCTTTGATCGTTGTCGAGGCTGACCGGGCGGGATTCCGGCGCGGCAAGGTTCTCGACAAAATCGGCCAGCGCGGCCAGGACACCTCCGAGTTGTTCTTCGATGAAGTGAGAGTTCCGCGCTCGCATCTACTGGGCCAGTCTGAGGGCCAGGGCTTCATTCAGCTGATGACGCAGCTGCCACAAGAGCGACTCATCGTCGCGGTGGGGGCTGTCGCAGCGATGGAACTTGCCCTGGAGCAGACGCTCAAGTACACGCGTGAGCGGGAGGCGTTCGGTCGGCCTGTCTTTGGCTTTCAGAACACCAAGTTCACGCTGGCTGAAGCCGCGACAGAAACGCGCATCGCACGAGTGTTCCTCGACTACTGCATCGACCTGCACCTTGCGGGTCAACTCGACGTGCAGACCGTCGCCATGGCGAAGTGGTGGACCACTGAGCGAGCGATGAAGGTACTCGATGACTGTATGCAGCTTCACGGCGGATATGGCTACATGACCGAGTACCCCATCTCGAGGTTGTGGGTGGATCAGCGCGTGCAAAAAATCTATGCCGGCACGAACGAGGTGATGAAGGAAATCATCTCGCGTTCCCTATGACTCAGAGGAGTTGCCGCCCGCACGTTAGTCATCTAGAGGAGGAGGACTGATGGCATCGATGGTGGTGCCGTATCGCCACGACATGGGCGGCCACTGCGGATCGGGGGCTCTTCGGGATTTGACCGAATGGGCCGGGATCCGTTGGGGTGATGACACCCCGGACGAAGGCATCGTGTTTGCTCTCGGCGGGGCCCTCGACTTCTCGTATGTTCGCTCGGCCCACCTACGTCCACCGATCTACCTCGTTGGACGCAGCGCGGACCTCGAAGACGAATACTTGACCCGGTTGGGTGCGCGCTTCGAGTGTCGTTCGACAGACGACCCCGATCTCGGGTGGAAATGGGTGACCGAACAGATCGATGCCGGTACGCCGGTCATGGTGTGGACTGACATCGCCGAATTGCCCTATCTGAGAACGCGTCTGAGTATGAGCCGGCACGATGTCGTGATCGTAGGGTACGACGACGACGAGGAACTCGCCTTCGTGGTCGATAACGATCGCGATACACCTCAAGCCGTGCCTTACGAGAATCTACGGAAGGCGCGGGCATCGACGGGATTTCCCGTCCCCACGCGGCACACCACCTACGTAGTCGAGTGGCCCGGCGCGGCACCAGATCTCGGCAATGCTGCCCGGTCGGCCTTCCGTAGGTCCGCGGACGCGATGCAGGGTTCGTGTGTGAGCGCGCCGATCACCGAGGACTCCGATTGTGAAATTCAGGTGCGTGGGCTACCAGGGGTATCGACTTTTGTGGAGGATCTCAAGCGGTGGCCGAAGATCTTTGACGACGACACCCTCGACGGAGCCTTGTTTGCGCTGAGCGCCTTCATCGAAAAAGCCGGAACCGGAGGCGGTCTGTTCCGAGATCTGCAAGCACGTGGATGTCGGCGCGTCGCTGAAGAGTTGAGTTTCGAACCTGCGCTCCGAGCAGCGGAGGCTGCAAAGACCGCATCTGAGTTGTGGACCGCGGTTGCGCACGCCGCTTATGACCGCGGTGCAGATCCGCACCGAAGAGCGAGCGGCGCCGCGTCCGTGGCTGCGCAATTGCCGACAGCCGAACGTCGACTCGCGGAGGCGCTGAGGGAGGCAGGAGATCTACTCCTATGAGTTCTGATTGCTTCGGAGCAAGCCGAACTGGTTGCGACCCAGCAGATTTATTTGAGCGCTTTGAATTGTGTCATAAGAAGGGAGAATCACGATGGCTGTCTTCGCTGATGCGGAAGAGGTTTACCGCTACCTCGCCGGCATCTTTCGACGAGGTTTGGAGAACGAAGACCTTGCGAACAGACTTGCCGGGTCCGGGGTGGTGTTACGGATCCACTACACCGATCCGGATGCGGTAGTAACCGTGGATATGCCGGAGAAGGTCGTAGAGACCGGCGCGGACAGTGGCGTTACACCGAATGTCGAATTGTTCATGTCCGCGGATACCGGCAACAGGTTCTGGTTGGGGAAGGTGAACTTGACCATGGCGATGGCGAAAGGAACTGTACGAGCGAAAGGTCCTGTCACCAAACTGATCAAGCTCATACCGCAGGCCAAAAACCTTTTTCCAGAATATCGGGCAATCCTCGAAGCCGACAAGCGTCACGACCTGCTCAATGTGTGATGTCAGTCCGGTATAAGACCGGGCGCGGGCGAGTGGCCGCCGCGGCCCCTGGGCGACGTGCCCGTAGATCATCCACGACAGTTCGCGGTATCGCCGTGCGCGGTCGGGATAACTACTTCAGAAGCGTCATTAGATAGAAAAGAAGGGACTTAAGCATGAAGACACGTGCCGCTGTTTTGTGGGGCTTGGAGCAGAAGTGGGAGGTCGAAGAAGTCGAGTTGGATCCGCCAGGTCCCGGGGAGGTCCTCGTGCGGCTGGCGGCCACCGGCTTGTGCCATTCCGACGAACATCTGGTGACCGGCGACCTCCCGATCCCATTGCCGGTAGTGGGGGGTCATGAGGGTGCTGGCACAGTCGTGGAGTGCGGTGAAGGGGTTGAGGAACTGTCCGAAGGTGATTCGGTCATCTTGACCTTCCTTCCCTCGTGTGGGCGCTGCTCGTACTGCGCGCGCGGCATGGGCAATCTCTGTGAGTTGGGAGCGGCGCTCATGATGGGACCGCAGATAGACGGCACCTACCGCTTTCACGCACGAGGCGAGGACGTCGGGCAGATGTGTTTGCTCGGGACGTTCTCCGAGTACACAGTGGTGCCGCAGGCGTCCGTGGTCAAGATTGATGGCGGAATCCCCCTGGATCGGGCAGCCTTGATCGGTTGCGGCGTCACGACCGGTTACGGATCTGCGGTGCGGACTGGGGAGGTGCGCGCCGGGGACACCGTCGTGGTGGTGGGAGCGGGCGGAATCGGAATGAATGCGATTCAGGGCGCGCGAATCTCGGGAGCGCTAGCGATTGTGGCGGTCGATCCGGTGAAGTTCAAGCGAGAGCAAGCGAGCGGGTTCGGTGCGACGCACACCGCGGCGTCGATGGATGAAGCTTGGTCGCTGGTCAGCGATATGACGCTGGGCAAGCTGGCTGATGTCTGCATCCTCACCACCGATGTGGCTGAGGCCTCCTACACCGCGGAAGCGCTGGCCTTGGTCGGAAAGCGCGGGCGCGTCGTGGTCACGGCCATCGGGCACCCCGACGACTCATCGATCTCAGGATCACTGCTTGAAATGACGCTGTACGAGAAGCAGATTCGTGGCGCTTTGTATGGCTCATCCAATGCACCGCACGATATTCCACGACTGGTCGAGCTGTACTCCGCCGGGTTGTTGAAGCTCGATGAGTTGGTCACCCGCGAATACTCCCTCAACCAAATCAATGAGGGCTACGAGGATATGCGTTCAGGAAAAAATATCCGAGGGCTGGTCCGGTTCTGAATAGCATGTCCCCGGTAGTGAGTCCACCGCCGCAATGGCGAAATGGTGAGCACGTCATTTACGGAGGCGTCAGAACGAGTGCATTTCGCCAAGTTTGCCATCCAGCACACGGCTGAACCGGCATGGGCTACAGTCTGGTTGTCAGCTGTCCATTAGGGCACAGTCATCACGGTATCGGGGACGGCGAGGAGGGTGCGTGCGACAAGAATTGATGTTGCGCCGCGACGGAGTCGGTACCGTCAGGGAAGTGCGCCGGTGAGCCCTGCATCCGGCGGTCTCACCGGTTACGTAACTGATCAGGTGAGGCCGGGGCTGGAAGCCGTCGGCGCATTCGTTCGGATGTGCGTTCTGACCGGCAGGGCTCTGTTCCGTCCGTTCCAGTGGCGAGAGTTCATCTTGCAGAGCTGGTTTCTGATGCGTGTGGCGTTCTTGCCCACCATCGCGGTCGCGATCCCGCTGACCGTGCTCATTATCTTCACGCTCAACATCTTGCTCGCCGAGTTCGGTGCCGCGGACGTCTCCGGGGCCGGCGCGGCGCTCGGCGCCGTTACCCAGCTCGGCCCGTTGGTGACAGTGCTGGTGGTCGCGGGCGCGGGGTCAACGGCCATCTGCGCCGACATCGGTGCCCGGACGATTCGCGAGGAGATCGACGCCCTCGAGGTGCTGGGTATCGACCCGATCCACCGGCTGGTGGCGCCGCGAGTCGTCGCGTCCACGTTCGTGGCCTTTCTACTCAATGGCGCGGTCATCACCATCGGCTTGGTCGGCGGGTTTATCTTTGGCGTGTACATCCAGAACATTTCCGCCGGCGCATACCTGTCGACGCTGACGCTGGTGACCGGGTTGCCCGAGGTGCTCATCTCGGTTGTCAAGGCGATCGCGTTCGGTTTGATAGCCGGGCTGGTCGGCTGCTATCGAGGTCTCACGGTGTCCGGCGGCGCCAAGGGCGTCGGCACCGGCGTGAACGAGACGCTGGTGCTCTGCGTGATCGCACTGTTCGCCGTCAACGTTGTGATGACCACGATCGGCGTCCGCTTCGGAACGGGGCGCTGATATGGCGACAAAACCGGGTACCGGCACGGTTCTCCGGCAACGCTTTCCGCGGGGCTATGCCCGCGGTGAGCGCCTCGTCGGCGCCCCCGCGCGCGGTTTGGACAGCGTGGGCCACGTCGCGTGGTTCGTGGTCACGGCGATCGGGTCGATCGGTCACGCGCTGCGCTTCTACCGCAAGGAGGTGCTGCGCCTGATCGCCGAGATCGGTATGGGCACCGGGGCGATGGCGGTCATCGGTGGCACCGTCGCGATCGTCGGCTTTGTCACCCTCTCGGGTGGTTCACTGATCGCGATCCAGGGCTTTTCCTCCCTGGGCAACATCGGTGTGGAGGCGTTCACAGGCTTCTTCGCCGCCCTGGTCAACGTGCGCATCGCGGCACCCGTGGTGGCCGGTGTGGCGCTGGCCGCCACCGTCGGCGCGGGCGCCACCGCCGAGCTGGGCGCCATGCGCATCAGCGAGGAGATCGACGCGCTGGAGGTGATGGGCATCAAGTCGATCTCCTACCTGGTGTCCACCCGCCTCATGGCCGGCTTCGTCGTGATCATCCCGCTCTACGCGATGGCGATCATCATGAGCTTCCTGTCCGCGCAGGTCACCACCACCGTGTTCTACGGCCAGTCGATCGGCACCTACGAGCACTACTTCCGCACGTTCCTGCGGCCCGACGACGTGTTCTGGTCCTTCGTGCAGGCGATCATCATCTCGGTCATCGTCATGCTCAACCACTGCTACTACGGCTTCTACGCCAGCGGCGGCCCGGTGGGCGTCGGTGAGGCCGTCGGCCGGTCGATGCGGGCATCGCTGATCGCGATCGTGCTGGTTGTCCTATTCGCTTCGTTGGCGCTGTACGGCACCGACCCGAACTTCAACCTGACGGTGTAGCCATGACGTCGCCTCAAGCACCGGTGAACAGCCCGAAGCGGCCGCCGTACAAGCTGGCCGGTCTCGTACTGCTGTTGGTACTAGCCGTCATCGTCGCCCTAGTGTGGTTCCAGTTCCGCGGCGAATTCTTGCCGCGCGAGGAGCTGACTATGAAGGCAGCGCGCGCCGGCCTCGTGATGGACCCAGGTTCCAAAGTTACCTACAACGGTGTCGAGATCGGCAAGGTCTCCCAGATCGAAGCGGTCACCGTCGGCGACGAGCCGCAGGCGCTGATCAAGCTCGAAGTGAATCCGAAGTACATCGACCTGATTCCGCGAAACGTCGATGCCGAGATCAAGGCAACCACGGTGTTCGGCAACAAGTACGTGTCGTTCTCGTCGCCGGAGAACCCGACCGAACAGCGCATCACGAGCTCTGACGTGATCGATGTGACCAGCGTGACCACGGAGTTCAACACGCTATTCGAGACCGTGGTGTCGCTGGCGGAGAAGGTGGACCCGGTTAAGTTGAACCAGACCCTGACCGCGACCGCACAGGCCCTCGACGGGCTCGGTGACCGGTTCGGCGAATCGCTGATCAACGGGAACACGATCCTTGCCGACCTCAACCCGCAGATGCCCCGGCTCCGCCGGGACGTGCGGGCACTGGCCGACCTCGGCGAGGTGTACTCCAACGCCGCACCCGACCTATTCGACGGTCTGGAGAACGCGGTGACCACCGCCCGCACGCTCAACGAACAACGCGGAAACCTCGATCAGGCGCTGATCGCGGCGGTCGGCTTCGGCAACACCGGCGGTGAGGTGTTCGAGCGCGGTGGCCCGTATCTGGTGCGCGGCGCCGAGGACCTCACTCCGACGAGCGAACTGCTTGACGAGTACAGCCCGGCGCTGTTGTGCACCGTCCGCAACTTCCACGATGTCGCCCCCGAGGTCGCGTCCGCGGTCGGCGGCAACGGTTACTCGCTCGACGTGAACTCCACCATCACCGGCGCCGAGAACCCGTACGTGTACCCGGACAACTTGCCTCGGCTGAACGCTAAGGGTGGTCCGGAGGGGCGGCCCGGCTGCTGGCAGCCGATCACGCGTGACCTGTGGCCAGCGCCGTACCTGGTGATGGACACCGGTGCGTCGATCGCGCCGTACAACCATTTCGAACTCGGTCAACCGCTCGCCCTCGAGTACATCTGGGGTCGCCAGGTAGGGGAGAACACGATCAACCCATGAGAATCACCGGTACCGCCATCAAGCTGGGCGCCTTCTCGTTGGTGCTGCTGTTGTTCACCGCGATCATCGTCGTGGTATTCGGCCAGATGCGTTTTGACCGCACCACCGGCTATTCGGCGATCTTCAGCAACTCCAGTGGCCTGCGGGCCGGACAGTTCGTCCGCGCCTCCGGCGTCGAGGTCGGCAAGGTCAAGGACGTGAAGCTGATCGAGGGCGGCTCCAAGGCACGCGTCGATTTCGATGTCGACCGGTCCCTGGAGCTGTTCGAGGAGTCCACCGCTTCGGTGCGCTACCTCAACCTCATCGGCGACCGTTATCTGGAGCTCAAGCGCGGTGACAGTGATCGTCGGATGCCCTCGGGCGGCACCATCCCGGTCGAGCGCACCGAACCCGCGCTGGACCTCGACGCACTGATCGGCGGCTTCCGGCCGCTATTCCGGGCGCTCGATCCGGAGAAGGTCAACACCATCGCGCAGTCGATCATCACGGTGTTCCAGGGGCAGGGCGGCACCATCAACGACATCCTGGACCAGACCGCGTCGCTGACGGCCGCGCTGGCCGATCGCGACCAGGCGATCGGCGAGGTGATCCGCAACCTCAACACCGTGCTGGACACCACCGTCAGGCACCAGGAGCAGTTCGACGAGACGCTGGTGAACTTTGAGAGGCTGATCACCGGTTTGAAGAACCGCGCCGACCCGATCGCGTCGTCGGTCGCCGACATCAGCGACGCCGCGGGCACGGTGGCCGATCTGCTCACCGACAATCGGCCGCTTCTGCAAGACACCGTCGGCTACCTCGACGCCGTGCTGCAGCCGCTGGTTGACCAGAAGGACCAGCTCAATGATATCCTGTCCCGGTTGCCATCAGCGTTGAAGATCATCGGCCGCGCCGGTGGTATCTACGGCGATTTTTTCAACTTCTACCTGTGCGACATCTCGCTGAAGCTGAACGGTCTGCAGCCAGGTGGTCCTGTACGCACGGTGAGGGTCACCTCGCAGCCCTCGGGTAGGTGCACGCCGAAATGAGAGTCCTCGAGGGATCCAACCGCGTCCGCGGCGGGCTGATGGGCATCATCTTGCTCGTCATCGTGATCGGGGTGGGGCAGAGCTTCGCCAGCGTGCCGATGCTGTTCGCCAAGCCGACGTATTACGCGCAGTTCGGCGATACCGGCGGCATCACTCCCGGGGACAAGGTGCGCATCGCCGGCGTCGACGTCGGCGAGGTGCTCAAGACCGAGATCGAGGGCGATAAGGTCGTCGTCGGCTTCACGCTGGGCGGTACGCAGATCGGCAGTGACAGCCGCGCGGCGATTCGCACGGACACGATCCTCGGCCGCAGGAACATCGAGATCGAGCCGCGTGGGTCGACTGCGCTGGAGGCGAACGGAATTCTGCCGCTGGGGCAGACGACCACGCCGTACCAGATCTACGATGCCTTCTTCGATGTCACGAAGTCGGCGTCCGGCTGGGACACCACATCGGTGCGCGAGTCGCTCAACGTGCTGTCGGAGACGATCGACCAGACGTATCCGCACCTGAGCTCCGCCCTCGACGGGGTGGCCCGATTCTCCGATACCATCGGCAAGCGCGACGAGCAGATCAAACAGCTGCTTGGCAACGCGAACAAGATCGCTGGCGTCCTCGGTGAGCGCAGCGGTCAGGTGAATGCGCTGCTGGTCAATGCGCAGACGCTGCTGTCGGCGATCAACGAGCGCGGCTACGCCGTTGGTCAGCTGCTGGAGCGGGTGTCAGTGTTCTCCGAACAGCTCAAGGGCTTCATCGACGACAACCCGAACCTCAACCGGGTACTCGAGCAGCTGCGCACGATCAGCAACATCCTGGTAGAGCGCAAGTTCGACCTGGTTGACGTGCTGACCACGCTGCGCAAATTCCTCACCGCGCTGAGCGAGTCCGTCGCCTCGGGCCCCTATTTCAAAGTGCTCCTGTCCAACTTGCTGCCGTACCAGATCCTGCAGCCGTTCGTCGACGCCGCGTTCAAGAAGCGCGGTATCAACCCGGAGGAGTTCTGGCGCAACGCCGGCCTGCCGGCGTTCCGGTTCCCGGATCCCAACGGCACCGGCTTCACCAACGGCGCACCGCCGCCGGCACCCACGCCGCTGGAGGGCACCCCGGACAATCCGGGTCCGGCCGTCGTGCCCGGCTCGCCGTGCTCGTACACCCCACCCGCGGACGGCCTGCCCCGGCCGGGGAACCCGCTGCCGTGCGCCGGGCTGTCGGTCGGCCCCTACGGCGACAATCCGTACGGCCCGAACTACGAGGGCCAGGGTCCGAACGTCGCGACGTCGGCGCCGGATCCGACCGGGCCGCTGCCCGGTCCGGGTGTGCCGGCTGCCGCGATCCCGGGTCAGCTCTCGCCGAACGTGCCGGGTGCGATGCCGCCGTTGCCGCCGGCCCCGCCGGGTGCGCGGACGGTTCCGCTGGCGCCGCAGCCCTCGGCGCCCGATTTCACGCCGGGCATCGCGCCGCTGCCGCCGGCGCTGACCGGTCCGCCGCCGCCGCCCGGACCGGGTCCGCAGTTGCCGCCGGCGGATTCGGCTCCGCTGCCGGGTAATCCACCGTTCGTCCCGCCGGGTTCACAAGGTTAAGGGGGGAGAGCTAGATGTCGACGATCTTCAACGTGCGAAACCTCAAGCTGCCCGGCGTGTCCCGGGCGGCCCTGGTGGTCGGCACGATCGTGCTGATCGGTGCGATCGTGGCCGCGTTCGTGGGCTGGAAGGCCTATCAGCGGTTGACCACCAACACCGTCACCGCCTACTTCACCCAGACTCTGGCGCTGTACCCCGGGGACAAGGTGCAGATCATGGGCGTGCAGGTCGGCACGATCGAGAAGATCGAACCCGACGGCGACAAGATGAAGGTGACCTTCAACTACGACAAGAAGTACAAGGTCCCGGCCAACGCCACCGCCTCCATCCTCAACCCGAGCCTGGTCGCGTCGCGCACAATCCAGCTGGCCCCGCCGTACACCGGCGGCCCGCTCATGGAGGATGACGCGGTCATCCCGATCGACCGCACCCAGGTGCCCGTCGAGTACGACGACCTGCGTGACTCGCTCAACCGGATCCTCACCGACCTCGGACCGACGCCGGACCAGCCCAAGGGTCCGTTCGGTGACGTGATCGAGTCCTTCGCCGACGGTCTGTCCGGCAAGGGAAAGCAGATCAACACGACGTTGAACAGCCTCTCGGAGGCGCTGACCACCCTCAACGAGGGCCGCGGTGACTTCTTCAGCGTGGTCAAGAGCCTCGCGTTGTTCGTCAACGCGCTCTACCGCAGCGATCAGCAGTTCGTCGCCCTCAATGACGACCTGGCGCAGTTCACCAACTCGTTCACCAATACCGACCGCGAGCTGGCGACCGCGCTGCAGGACCTCAACGAGCTGCTCACCACCACGCGCGGGTTCCTCGACGAGAACAGCGAGGTCTTGACCGCCGACGTCAACAACCTGGCCGACGTGACCAACGCGATCCTGCAGCCCGAACCGCTCGACGGTCTGGAAACGGCCCTGCACGTGCTTCCACACTTCGGTGCCAACGTGGCGAACATCTACGAACCGACACGCGGCAATCTTTCAGCCGCACCGGCGATTGCATCGTTCGCCAATCCGATGCAGTTCATCTGCAGCGCGATTCAGGCAGGCAGCCGGCTCGGCTACCAGGACTCGGCGGAGCTGTGCGCACAGTATTTGGCACCGATTCTGGATGCGATCAAGTTCAACTTCCTGCCGTTCGGCGTGAATCCGATAAACACAGCGAGCACGTTGCCGAAGCACATTGCGTACTCCGAACCCCGGCTGCAACCGCCACCGGGCTATAAGGACACCACCGTGCCTGGCATCTTCGCCCGGGACACGTTGTTCTCCCACGGCAACCATGAGCCGGGCTGGGTCACCGCGCCCGGGATGCAGGGCGTTGACGTGCAGCCGTTCACCGCCAACATGCTCACCCCGGAGTCCCTGGCTGCCCTGCTGGGTGGGCCGGATGCACCGATCCCGCCCGCGCCGCCGGCGTTCGGGACTACGCGTGGCGGGAACCTGCCGGGGCCGCCGAACGCCTTCGACGAACGCAATCCGTTGCCGCCGCCGTGGTATCCGCAGCCCGGTCCGCCGCCGGTGCCCGCGCCGGGTGTCGTTCCTGGTGATCCGGGAACGCCGCTAACGGCTCCGACACCCGGGCCCGGTGCTGCCCCTGCGCCACCGGCACCGGCCGCACCGCCGCTGCCCGCCGAAGCCGGAGCACCGCGATGAGCCGGATGCGCAAAGAACAGCAGGTAGGGATGAGTCGCAGGTTCTCCAAGATCGCACGCCGCGCGTCCGCGCTGGCCGTAAGCGCGGTCGTGCTCACGTCCTGCGGCAACTGGAAGGGCATCGCGAACGTCCCGCTGCCCGGCGGTCCGGGCACCGGTGGCGACGCGGTGACCATCTACGTGCAGATCCCGGACACGTTGGCGCTCAACGTCAACAGCCGGGTCCGGGTAGCCGATGTGTTCGTCGGCACCGTGCGGGCGATCGAGTTGAAGAACTGGGTCGCGACGCTCACGCTGGGGATCCAGCCCGGCATCGATCTGCCGTCGAACGCCCTGGCCCGCATCGGGCAGACGAGCCTGCTGGGCTCCCAGCACGTCGAACTGGAGGCTCCACCGGACCCGTCACCGCAGCAGCTGCGCGACGGCGATATGATCCCACTGAAGAACGCCTCCGCGTTCCCGACCACGGAGCGGGTGCTGGCGAGCATCGCCACTCTCCTCATCGGCGGCGGCATCCCGAACCTTGAGGTGATTCAGACCGAGGTCAACAGCCTACTGACGGGACGGGCCGAGCAGATCCGCGACTTCCTCGGCCGGCTCGACGTCTTCACCGACGAGCTCAACCAGCAGCGCCAGGACCTGACGCGCGCCATCGATTCGACTAATCGGCTGCTCAACATCGTGGTGGATCGCAATGACACGCTCGACCGGGTGCTCACCGAATTTCCGCCCCTGATCGAGCATTTCGCCGAGACTCGGGAATTATTCGCCGACGCGGTGGTGGCGCTGGGGCGCATCAGCACCTCGGCGGACGAAACGCTTTCGGCCGCCGATGCGGATCTGCGGGCCAACCTGAACAATCTCCAGCGGCCGCTCAAGCAGCTGGCGAAGGCGTCGCCATACCTAACCGGTGCACTAAAACTCATGCTGACGATCCCGTTCAATATCGACACCGTCCCCAATCTGATCAGAGGCGACTACATCAACGTGTCGGCAACAATTGATTTGACGTTGAGTATGATTGACAACGCAATTCTTACCGGTACCGGACTGTCTGGTTCGCTGCGGGCGCTGGAGCAGGCCTGGGGCCGCGATCCCGCGACGATGATCCCAGATGTGCGGTTCACCCCGAACCCGCACGATGCGCCGAACGGGCCGCTGGTCGAAAGGGGTGAGTGAACGGTGCTGACTCGCTTCGTCAAAATCCAGCTGATCATCTTCACGATCCTGACGGTGATCGCGCTCGTCGCGCTTGGCTGGTACTACCTGCGGCTGCCCAGTCTGGTGGGCATCGGGCAGTACACGCTCAACGCCGAACTGCCCCGCTCGGGCGGGCTGTATTCGACGGCCAACGTCACCTACCGCGGCACCACAATCGGCAAGGTGACCGCCGTCGAACCGACAGAGACCGGCGCCACGGCCACGATCAGCATTGACAGCCGCTACAAGATTCCCCTCGATGCCAGCGCCAACGTTCACTCGGTCTCCGCGATCGGTGAGCAGTATCTCGACCTGGTGTCGACGGGCAATCCAAGACAATACTTCCGTGACGGCCAGACCATCACAAAGAGCACGGTGCCCACCGAGGTCGGCCCGGCGCTCGACGCCGCAAACAACGGTCTCGCGGTGCTGCCCAAAGAGAAGATCGACACGTTGCTGACCGAGACCTCCGAGGCGGTCGGCGGCCTCGGGCCGGCGTTACAGCGACTCGTCGACTCGACCACCAACATCGCCCAGGACCTCAAGGACAACATCGACCCGGTCAACGACATCATCGCGAACTCCGCGCCGATCCTGGAGAGCCAGGTGACCTCGGGCGACAACATCGCGCAGTGGTCGCGCAATCTGAATATCCTCGCCGCGCAGTCGGCCGAGCAGGACGGCGCGTTGCGCAGCGGTCTGCAGCAGGCCGCGCCCACCGCCGACCAACTCAACACGGTGTTCAGCGACGTGCGCGACACGCTGCCCCAGACGCTGGCCAACGTGGCGGTCGTCGCCGACATGCTCAAGCGCTACCACAAGGGCCTCGAGCAGACCCTCGTCATCCTCCCGCAGGGGGCCTCGGTCGCTCAAGCCGTAGTGGCACCGTTCGACAACGCCAGAATTGATTTCAATCTGACGCTCAACCAGCCGCCGCCGTGCCTCACCGGATTCCTACCCGCGTCGGAATGGCGGGCGTTTGCCGACACCAGCGCGGCGCCGGTGCCGTCGAACCTTTACTGCAAGATCCCTCAGGACTTCCAAGGCAACGTGGTTCGCGGTGCGCGCAACCTCACTTGCGTTGACGTGCCGGGTAAGCGGGCGGCCAGTCCGCGCGAGTGCCGTAGCGATGAGCCGTATGTTCCGCTGGGCACCAACCCGTGGTACGGCGACCCGAGCCAGGTCCTGGCCTGCCCGGCGCCCGGCGCACGGTGTGACCAGGGCGTCGATCCCGGCCGGGTCATTCCGGCGCCGTCGGTCAACAATGGTATGAACCCGTTGCCGGCCGACCATCTGCCACAGTCGCCCTCGCCGATCAGCGATCCGCTGAGCCCGCCCGGGCAGGGCCGCGTCCAGTGCAGTGGACAACAACCCAACCCATGCATCTACACTCCGGCATCGGGGCCACCCGGCACTGCGGTGTACAGCCCAGGCAGCGGCGAGGTGGTCGGACCCGACGGCGTCAAGTACAACGTCAGCAACTCGAGCAACCCAGGAGACGACGAATGGAAGGAGATGCTGGCACCAGCCAGCTGAACCCCGCCGCTGCTGACGACACGCTTGACGAATCGGTAGCAGTATCCCCGGACGACGCAACCGAGTGCCCCGAAGACACTACGCCGGGGCCGGACTCTGTCGAGGAGTCCGCCACGACGGCCGTCGAAGCCCGCCCGTCACGGCTCGGCCGAGGTTGCTGGCTCACCATTTGCACCGTCCTCTTGCTGCTGACCGCGGGCGCCACGGTGGGCGGCTACCTGGCGTTTCGAGCCCATTCCGAGAGCGCCGCGACCGAGGTCGAGGAGGCCAGGGCGCTGCAAGCGGCCAAGGAGTGCGTCACCGCCACCCAGGCGCCGGACACGTCGGCGATGACGACGGGGCAGGCGAAGATCATCGAGTGTTCGACCGGTGACTTCGGTGCCCAGGCGGCGCTCTACAGCGGCATGCTGGTCGACGCTTATCGCTCTGCGAAGGTCCAGGTGCAGGTCTCCGAGATGCGGGCCGCTGTCGAGCGCCACAACGACGACGGCTCGATCGACGTCCTGGTCGCGGTGCGGGTGAAGGTCACCAACTCCGAGGCCGTCGACCAGGAACAGGGCTACCGGTTGCGGGTTAGAATGGCGCCAGCCGACGGTACCTACAAGGTCGCCAAACTCGACCAGGTCACCTCGTGACCGCGATCTTGAACCTGGCTTCGGACACCCCCGTCCTCGACAACCCGGCCGAACCCGTCGCGGCGTGGCACACCCGCGTGGCCGCGTTCGCGGTCGACGTGCTTCCCGGGGTGGCGGTGCTCGCCACGACCGCGCCGTGGCTGCTGGCCGGACCCGAACTCGGGTGCGTGTGGTGGACGTTCGTCGTGGTCACCGGACTGGCGGTCGTCGTGCTGGCGGGCAACCGCTGGTTGTTGCCCTCTATTCACGACTGGACTTTGGGGCGGGCACTGGTCGGCATCCGGATCGTGCGCCGCGACGGGCGACCACCCGGATTCGGGCGACTGCTCCTGCGTGACCTCGCACACCTGCTGGACACCGCCGCCCTGTTCGTCGGGTGGCTTTGGCCGCTGTGGGACCGCCGGCGGCGCACCTTCGCTGATCTGGTGCTGCGTACCGAGGTGCGTCTTGCCACGCGGCCCGACCGGGACATGCGCCGATTCACCGCGAAGGTCCTGGTGGCGGCGGTTGTGGTGAGCGCGCTTTCGGTCGGGCTGAGCTATCTATTGGTCTACCGCCACGAGCAGGCGGTCGACGAGGCGCGCGCTCAGGTCACCGAAGAGGGCCCGCGGATCGTCGAGCAGATGCTCAGCTACGACGTCGACACGCTCAACGACGACTTCACCAGAGCGCAGTCGCTGGCGACCGACAACTACCGGCCCCAGCTAGTGGCCCACCAAGAGGCCGTCCGCAAGTTCGGCGCGTCAACCAACGAGTACTGGGCGGTCAACAGCGCCGTTCTGTTTGTGTCGAAAGACGAGGCGGCAATGCTGCTCGCGATGCAGGGCCAGCGCGGCACCAAGGTCGAGGAACTCAAGTTCATTACCGCGACCGTCCGCGTGGACTTCGATAGGGTCGGCGACAACTGGCGGGTCAACAACCTGACGGTGCTAAAGGCGCCCCTGATGCAGGCGGCCGGCCAGTGAGTCCGCGCCGCAGGACCTACGCCGACGAACGCGACTACTTCACCGCCGAGCCCACACCGCCGCGTCGGTGGGGACTGGCGGTCGTCTCGTCCGTGTCCGGTCTCCTGCTCCCTGCCGCCATCACGGCCAGCGCTCTGATGCTGGTGTCCCACGAAACCGACCGCCGCGCCGAGCTCCGCGACGCCGCCGCGTTGAATTACGTGCGAGGATTCATGACCGCCTACACCACGTTGGATCCGTTCAACGCGAACGCTTACGCCGACCGGGTGCTGGCGCAGGGGACCGGCGACTTCGCGAAGACGTTCCGCGAGAAAATGAACGAGATCGTCATACAGGTCGCGCGAGCGGAACCCACTCAGGGCACCGTGGTCGAGGCAGGCGTGCAGCGCTGGAACGACAACGGCAGCGCCGACGTCCTAGTGGCGACGAAGACGACCGCGAAGACCCCCGATGGTAAGTCGGCGATCGAGAGCGGAAACCGTTGGGTGGCAACGGCGATTCAGGAAGGACAGCAGTGGAAGATCAGCCAGCTGATTCAGGTAATCTGACCACGGATTCCGCTGTCGGCGCGACCCCGCAGCAGGCGGCCGACCGTCGCGGGCACCGGCTTGCGTTGACGAGGAAGCGCGTTGAAGACCCAGTCACCGAGCCGGAGGCCACGGCCGAATTAGTGCCTGCCAAAGGGGCGACCGGCGAGCACACAGACGAGCCGGTGGGTCAGGAGAGCGAGGAGCCCGACGCAACCGGTGCACTGGCGTCTCGGCGTCACTGGCGGCGGCCATGGCGCCGGTCGATGCCCGGTGTGTCTGAAGCGGGTGCGACCGATTACAGCGTCGCGGAGGTTCCGGTGGAGGCTGCGCCAGAGCGCCGCGTCCCGACCGGGAAGACGCGCCGAACAACGAAGGATCTGGACGTTGCCGCCGCCCAGTCGCGGGCAGAGGACAAACCGCCCACCGAGCTGGACGCCGCGCCCGTGGTGCCCGACCCGCAACCTAACGACTGGGCGCATCAAGACGACTCGGCGCAACTTATGGGTGATCCCGAACCGGACGTCGAACCCGAACCCGAGCCGGTCGTGCTCGTCCCGGAACGGCCCGAGGGCCAACACCTGCTGATCACCGCCGCGGTCGCATCGATGTTGTTCGTCGCCGCCGGCGCGTTCGCCGGAGCCACGCTGCAGCCATATCTGTCGGACCGTGCCGCGGTGGACACCAAGCTGGACATCGCGCGGACCGCCGCGGACGCGATCACCACACTGTGGAGCTACACCCCGGACGGCATGGCGTCGTTGCCGGACCGCTCGTCGCAGTACCTCGCCAGTGAGTTCGCCACGGAATACCGCCGTTACATCGACGCGATCATTGAGCCGAACAGGCAGGCGCAGGTCACCAACACCACGCAGGTGATGGGCACTGCAGTCGAATCGCTGGGTCCGTCTGAGGCGACGGCGCTGGTGTACACCAACTCGGTGTCCACAAGTCCGGTCAGCAAGAATATTCCGTCGCTGCGTTATCTGTCGTACCGCCTCACGATGGAGCGGCACGACGTCGACTGGTTGGTCACGAGCATGAACGCCATGACCAAGCTGGACCTCACACCGCAGCAATAAGTACGGTCGCCAAGTGATATAGGGCTGTCAGACCAAGTTCAGATCCGCCGGTGTTCCGACAATCCCGGGTGGGTGGCAGTGCTGGGATGATCGTTTTAGTCTACGCCATCAGTGCGTCGCGCCACTGATGCGCGGACGGCGCCCAATCCTCGATCCGTGGACTGGAGTGGTTGATGGGTCTGTTGGGGCCGTTGCTTGTTCTGCAGGGCTGTGAGCTCGACGTGATCGCTGGTCTGCCCAGCTTTTCCTATCTGCTCCGGTAGGGCCTGTTCTGAGCCGCCCCGGGGAGTCCGGAGACTTTGATGTGCCCTGGGTTGTCCGGAGTCGGTTTGCTTGACTTTGGGTCACGACGTCCGTTGAAGGAGCCGTGTCCGTGCCGAAGCGTTACCCCGAAGAATTCCGCCGCAAGGTGCTCGACCTGGTGGCTGCTGGCCGCCCCATCGCCCAGATTTGTGCCGATCTGGGTATCAGCGACCAGACCATCTACGGCTGGCGCCGGCAGGAGCTGATCGACACCGGGCAGCTCCCGGGTCTCAACCGCGCCGAGCAGGCCGAGCTTGCCGCGGCCAACAAGCGCATTCGGGGGAACTCGAGACTGAGGTGGCGATCCTGAAACCTGACGAGAAGATTGACGTGAGGTGTGTGCTGTGGTGAGCGGTCAGGACGCCTTGTCGAGGGTGACGTGATACCC
>Ga0310345_10001204_pt1 | contig 30125 bp, 30 predicted proteins | sample HC15DNA20500_MG_FD_204667 | JGI IMG/M metagenome (GOLD analysis project Ga0310345, IMG submission 204667) | Marine microbial communities from station ALOHA, North Pacific Subtropical Gyre - HC15-DNA-20-500_MG | ecosystem: Environmental > Aquatic > Marine > Oceanic | place: Pacific Ocean: North... | reverse complement strand
CCATTGAAATCAAGCGAGCTGGCAGAAAAGTTGTTGGAAACAGCCACGACCATTACCCTTCGAAACACTCGTTAAAACCATCGGGAGCGCAGCACTTGCGTTCCCACGGCAATTTCGCCTCATCGGAGGTGCTTCTGACCCAAAATCAGCAGCGGCCGCCGAATGCGTGGCGGCCCTCCCGAGTCCTTCCCCAAATCTGACCTGACAGGCATCTCCGGATCAACTACTCCCTTGTGACCTCCGTCCGATCGTCGGCCACGATCCGCCACACGACAAACACTTTCTCACCACGAACGGATGTAGCTGATACAATTATTCGTGTACGCAGCCATTGTTCCGTGACTATTAGGGATTAACCCGCCGAGGTCGCGATAGCCTGATTCGTTTCTGCACCTGACCTGTGGGGCCGAGAAGATTTAATGTCTGATGCCAAAGCATCTTGCTACGAATTAGGGCCTGTTCCGGTTGAATAAATTGTCCTAAATTGAGGGGGCAGGAGGCGGAGCGGCATGGGGATTTCGGGTCCTGCTTTGCTTGCTCCGATCCTTGAAAGTGAAGAAGGTTCGCGGGCCGGGCGCCCCGGTCACCCCGAACCCCTCAAAGACCTCCGCAGCCAACCCGCGCCCATTCTGTCGATGGCGTTGCAGGCGGGCACCAGAATGCTAGCGATTGAACACCGATGGGGCGTTCGACCGTTCGAAGAGCGGGTTCTTCGCTGACAAGTGGAACTTCGGAATCCATGGCAGCAATGGCAGGATCTGCTAATGTCCGAGTTCCGGCCGAATTGCTGGATATCAGCTTGAGTGTACGCTTTTTTCGATCACCAAGAGCATGGCGATCCCCCTCCCAACCGATCGGCTGGGACTGGATCGCTTTTGATACCAACGCGAGGGCACGGTTGGCATCGCTCACGATACAATTTGCGAACAGAACCGCGCTACCGCGACGCAACAATCCTGCGCAACATGAGCGGGGCAGCGTCCGACTACACCCGCTGACATCAGCTAGAGAAAAGCGCGTGCCAACCTAAAGGCTGCATAGTGGCGCTCCGCTTCCTACTCGCGCAACGGACTTTGCTCGCGCCGCTACGGTCTTCCGTCTCCGACGGCCCTCGAAGCCGACGATTTGGCGTACCGAGGAACCGAGCATGATCTTTGAACCGCCTTTCATCAGGCACCTATCAGGCTACGTCAAACTTCATACGCAGTTCCCTGTCCTGCGCAGTTCGGAACGTCTGCACGCTGGTAACGAGCCCTGCGGCGGTGCCTTTCACCTCACCGTCAGGTTGACCGAGAGCCACCATTCCCGCAACGACGCCTCCAGCGCCGTCACGTGATGCCCATGGGCTTCCAGATCGGCGATGTCGCGGTTCAGCTTGCGCTTGATCACGGCATAGCGGGCCAGAAGTTCCTTCTGGGTGAGTGCGTTGCCATGGGTCCAGTCCGCACGAGCCTTTAGCCTGTGTTCGGCATCCTCGATCTTGTGACCGACCTCATCCAGTCTTTCGATAAGCGAATGTTGTGTCGTCATGACGACCTCCGAGCTGTCGTCCCGACCGAATGTCGGGACCACCCGGCCGAAACGGGGCGTCGCTCTGGCTACGAAGAGGCGGCGATCCGGCATCGAGCTGTCGCCGGCTCCGGTGCTGCACGTCATCCCTGCATGCGCGTCCGGGTCCGTATTTATATGCCCTTACGGCAGGCCTGTCCATCGCGGGACATGGCCTACGGGGGCTGACCTGCATCCCCTTGCAATCGTCCTTTGGAGATGTCGCTTCCGGCGCCTTCCCGCTCCCCTTCCACCGATCAGCTATAGGCCGCTGCACCTGCCCCGCATGACGCGGGAGAAGGCGATTCCGAGCATTGTGCCTCCGGCATTGTTACCGGGATATGAGAGCAGGTCCCGCGCGAGGCGACGCGGCTATCCGCAACCTTGAACGGCAAACGTCGAGCCGCCATTGACCAAACGGAAAGATGCCCCAACTCGCGACGGGTGACGAGCCCCGCAGGCGCGGCCGGATCGTCGAGCGACGATACGCACGCGCGTTGCCCTGAATGCCCGGGATCATTCGTCACTAGGGGTCGTTGCCAGTGCAACCTTTTCCGATGGAACCTCCGGCACGTTGGGCCGGACGCAGCGGAGCCCGCCATGCGACACGGACTGCTGCTCGATCACTGCGTCGAACCCGACGGCACGATCAACACCAAGATCATGGCACGCGCATTGGGAATCGACGTGGCGGAATTGCTGCGCGCCGCGCCGGATCAGGCACGACTACGGGAGACCTACAGCGTCATCAGCATCGTTCGTCCCTGGACGAAATCGGCTGTCGACACTTGGACGTGGTATCATGGGAAACGCCTGGAATGCTTCGGCGGCCAAACGCCTGCGGCCCTGGTCGGTGCAGGTCGGACAGCGGAGTTGAAGGATTTCCTCGAAGCTGGCGAAGCGCTTGCCCCGCCCTGGCCGCCGACGCCTGAAGGCCTTCACATGCCGACCGATGTGAGGACGGCCGCCAACATTTGAAACCTTCGAGCAGAGCGCTGTACGGTACGAAACGGTGTCCGCGCCCTCGCTCCGCCTTGATTGTTTCAAACCCGCTGCGACGCTTTTCACGACCTGGAGGTGCAGGCTGAGGCTCGGGCCTGGCGCGGGCCGTTCACTGTGGCGCCGACGCGCTTAACAAGGCTTGGTCCGTATTCCGTCCCGATGTGCGCACTTGGAAATGGCTGGCTGAAGAAGCCGCCCGGCATCTGCATGCCGGGCGGTCCCGTCTCTTACTGGCCCGGAGGCAAGGGCTCGGGCACGGCATTCGGGATCGGATCGATCTGCTGCAGATAGCCGTAGATCGCGCTCAAATCCTCATCGGTCATGTTGCGGTAGGCCGGCCAGGGCATCGGCGGCAGGATCGGCCGCCCCTGCCCCATATGCCGTCCGTTGCGGATGGTGTCGATGAACTGGCCTTCGCTCATGTCGCGCAGCACCCCGGTTTCCGGATCGGGGGTCAGGTTTGCCGTGAAGCTGACGCCCCATGGTCCGACATAGGCGGTGTTCGTCGGGTTCCCGGCCCAAACCCATTCCTCGGACAGATCGGGCGGCGGGCCGACCTGAAGATCGGCGGGATGCCCGGACAGGGCGCGGCTCATGTCGGGTTCGGGACCGTTCGGCCCCATCCCCCAGGGCGTGTGGCAGTCGTGACAGCCCGATGTGTTCACGAGATACTCGCCGCGGGCCACCGGGTCGGCTTCCTGGGCCAGCAGGCCCGTGCTGGAGAGCGCCACGACGAGAATGAAGCTGAGGCCGAGAAACATCGTGGCGACGGCTCTGAGGAACATCATCTGATTTCTCCTTCGGTTTGCGGCGCGGGGTCTCCCGCGCGGGGTTGTTTGGCGATCCATCGCGCGAGGAGCGCGATCGCCTCCTCGTCGACGAGAGCGGTGCCGAGCGGCGGCATCTGCAGCAGCCGATCACGCGAACTGGCCCGGTGCAGCAAAGCGCTGGCCGCCGGGTCGCCCGGCGCGATGCGCAGCTCGATGCCATCGGGCAGTCCGGCCGGCGGATCCTTCAAGACGACGCCGAAACTGGTGGTGCGCGCCGCGGCGGTCCCGTCCTTCAGGCCGTGGGCCAGATCGAAGCCGAGATCGGCAAGCGCGCCGCGATCGTTGTGGCAATGCCCGCAATTCGCATGCAGGTAGCCCAGCGCCGCGCGCTCTACCGGATCGGCCGCGGGAATGCGCGGCGCGGGCCCCGCCGGGGCATTCGCGATCAGTCCGCGCTCTACCAGCACCGCGAGATCCACGGCGTCGAGCGGCAATGGCTCGGCATGCGGCGCGCCGGGATCGCGGTCCGGCGAGAGCTGTAGGGCGGAGAAACCCAGAACCGGGGCCGGACCGCTGCCGTGGCAGACCCGGCAATCCGTGCGGCCCGGGATGGCGTGGGTGCGCCCGTCCGACAACGGCCAGGCATCGGCGCGGCCGCGCTCTGGCGCCAGCGGCGCCTGTCGTCCGTCGGCGCTCCATTCGTAGGTCGCGAAGACCCAGCGCCCTTCGCCGAGATGCTCCATGTAGCGGGTCTCGACCGGGTGGCCGTCGAAGGCGAACTCCTTCCAGAACCGCGTGCCCGCCGGAAAAGCCCAGCGGTCAAGATCGGACGCGTCGATTTGTGTGCCCGGCGGCAGCGACATCCAGCGCCGCTTAGCCGCACCGTCCGTCCAGAGCGGATATTGCGGCGAGAACACGAGATGACGTGGATCGACGGATCGGGTTGCGGGGTCGGTGTAGAGACCCGTGGCAAAAAGATCGGCGGGGGCGGTTTCCCCCAGCGACGGCTGAACCGGTTCCGCGAGAGCTGCGAGAATGGCCGAAAGGGCCAGCGCCACGCCCAGCGTCGCGCCGGTGCGGCGGGAACGTGCAATGATCGGGACGGACATCGGTGCGAGCCTCCATCAGGCCCCCGCACCGGATGCGAGCGGCCCTGGCCCGGGGATACGCCGAAACCCGCACCCGCTCATCGGAAGTCATTGCTCGCGAAATCTGAAAATTTTCTTAACGGCGGCGATGCTCGTTCAGAGCTCTTCCAAGGTCAGATCGCCCGCGACGTCGAAGCGGAATCTGCCGCGCCCCGACCGATGGATCTGGATGCCGCCGCCGCGCTCCGCGAGGCGACGTTGCAGCAGCAGCAGGCGTGATTCCAGATTGTCGAAATGCGCCGGCAACCGCAGCGTCGCGTCGAGCCGCAGCTCGCGATTGCAGAACTCGGTCCGTCCGGTCGCGGCATGTTCGGTCGCCAGCTTCCAGAAGATCGCCCCGGCCACGCCCTTTATGAGATAGGCATCATCGATGAAGACCGTGTCGTCGAAACGGTAATGGCGCAGTCGCAGGGGCGCCGCGCTGCTCGCTGTCTCGATCGATTGCGGCGCGGCCGGTTCGCGCCCGTCCTGGCGCCCGAGCAGGAGCCGCATCCCGAGGCTCTGCGCCACCAGCTGCAACGCGTCCTCGTCGTCATAGCCGAACCTGTTGCGCTGCGGCGACTCGGCGAAGAGCACGCCCACCGTCTCGCCCAAGGGGCGCAGCGGCAGCGCAATCTGGCTCAGCGGCGCTTCGAGGCCCGGATAGGAAATGCCCGTGACCGGGCCGGCGGGACTGTCGATGCCGGCGGCCGAACGCACCGCCTCGCCATAACTGTAGTCGGCAGCGAGATGACCGATGCGGATCGGCACCCCCTCGGCCGCCGCGACCCCGATCACCCCCTGCCCGAGACCGACATCGAAGCCGATGCCGGTGCTCGGATAGCCATGCGAGGCGACGGTGAAGAGCCGTCCGGTCTCAGGGTCGAGCATCAGCACCATCGAGTGGCCGATCCCCATCTGCCGCTCCAGAGCCGCGAGAAACCGGTCGAGCAGCGGCCCGACCTCTTCGGGCGTCGTCAACTCCGCCGCCACACGCCGGGCCGCGCTGAGCGGGTTGCAGGGCCGCAGCACCTCGAGCCGCCGCGACGGCAGGGGCTCGATCGCGCGGACCTCGTAGATGTCCGAGCCGAGCAGTCGGAACACCGATTCCATATGGGTGTGCGAGGCAATTCCGGCGAGCTTGGCGCGCATCGCCTCGAACAGCGGGCCGCCGGTCTGGGTCTCTTCGAAGTCGAGCTCCAGCCGGTACTGCGCATTGCTGTCAGGATCGACCACGATCACCGAGGCGACGCGGGTCGCAAGCACGTTGCGGCGGGTCTTGTTGAAGAACTGGTAGGACAGCGCGACATGACCGGGATCGACGTAATGGACCTGCGAGATTTCGGAGACGTTCGGCATGCCCTCGCCGTCCGAAGTCGCGAGAAAGGCGGGTACCACGCCTTCGAGACAGTTTCGGATCTGGTCGAGCGTGGTCATCGCACGCTCTCCTGCAGCCTCTCTCCAGCCTTGGGTCCAGGGGTCTGCGTGAAGGCGGCACGCGGAATGAACTCCACCGCCACCGCTTCGGCGGGGTCGAAGCGGCAATAGGCCGTGGCGAAGGCCTCGCCATATTCGGCATCGATGAGCTGATCGCGAAACGCGCGAAGTTGCCGCTTGGCAATTTGCAGATCCTCCGCCTGTGCCGCCAGCAGCACCGCGCCTTCGCCCTTGATCTGGATCGAACGGTGCGTCGGCACCTCGGAAACGGTCAGGGCGATCCGGCTGTTGCGCATCAACCCGTGCAGCAGCTCGGAATTCAGCGGTCGCGACAGAAGGACCCTGATCTTGTGCGGCCCGAACTCGGTACAGCCCAGCGCCACACCCGCAAGCGGGCGCCCCGACAGGCCAATGACGCCGATGATGATGCTGGCGCCATGTTGGCAGAATGCCTCGACCAGCGTCTGCGCCTCCGGCAACAGACCGGGTTCGGTCTCGGCTGGATCAGCGGGGGCTTGGGCGCTCGGCATGGCGCGACTCTGAGCGGGTTGGAGAAGGGCAGGATGCTGCCGCAGATCTTACCGAAATCTTAACCGCCTTGCGAGAACGTATTTGACCATAAGGTCATGCTCGTCAGGGCGGCGCCTGCCGATATGGGCGCGGCCGAGTTCGTGTTCTCAATCGTTGCGACCCTACCTTCGGGACGTGATCGATGCTTGTGTGTAGCCTGCCGCCGCTTGCCATGAGTGCTGCGAGAATGGTGAAGAATACTGCCTAGTCCGATCATCTTCAGCCCGGGGTATCGACGAGCCGCCTCGCGCAAACTCGTCGATACCATGGCCAAGTGCAATTTAGGCCACCAGCAGGTCGTGACGATCGGCGGCCATGGGATCGCGGCCCTTGGGGGCTCCCGCTGCAAACCTGACCTCGAGCCTTACTCCCTAGAGAGTGCGCCGCGTTCTGTCCGCCATAACCGGCTCACCTTCTCGAAGCAGTACAGTAGTCATCCCGTCCCCCGATACCGTCACCTGTTCATGATAGCAGCGGGCGCCTGAGCCGTAGAGAGCCCCGGAACCGCCAAATTGGGGCAAAAGACGCGGAGAATCTGGGTCAAATAGCCCAAAAAAGCAGTCTCGATAGCCGGACGTCTTAATTGTTGGATGCCCGAACTTGCAAATATGCTTGTACTGCCTGCTGCGCCCAAGGAGCGGCAGGGAAGGGAGTACGCCGCGATGCAAAAACACCACTCGCTGCATGAATCTCCTCAGTATGTCCGAGTGTTGTCGATCTTCATTCTCGCAAGTTTCGCGGCAATCTTCGCGACGACCATCGTGCTCAGCACCTACATGGCCAGCTACATGAAGCGTCAGATGATGCAGCGCGACGCAATGGTCTCGATGGAATTCCTGAACTCCATTGTCCATGTCGAGGGAGCCGAGCGCTTCTTCTTCGAACGCGAACTCCGCCCCACCGCGGGAGAGATGGGAGAGGTCTTTGAACATATCCTGCAACTCCCCGAGATGGCCCGAGCGAACATCTATTCGCTATCCGGAGAAGTCATCTGGTCCAGCGATCCCGCCCTCATCGGCCGAACTTTTGACGACAACGAAGAATTGAGCGGGGCGCTACGTGGAGAACTCCACCCCGCGATCGCGTCCTTGGATTTCGAACACAAGATCGAACATGCCGGCCTGCCCGACGATGTCGAGGAATTCGTAGAGATCTACGTTCCGATCTGGTCGAGCGACGGCACTTCCGTCATCGGAGCGATCGAGGTCTACAAAACCCCGACGACCCTGCTCGCTGTGCTTCAGGATATCGAGCGCCTGGCCCAGGTCGGCGCGCTCTTGGCCGGAGCGGTGCTGTTCGCGGCCTTGATCTCGGTCGTGATCTACACGATGCGCACCCTGCACTGGCAGGAGAAGCGTCTGGTCGAGGCGGAACGTCTGGCCGTGATTGGCGAGATGGCCTCGGCTATCGCCCATGGTCTGCGCAACCCGCTGGCGGCGATCCGCTCCTGCGCCGAGTTGGTCGCAGAAGAGAAGATCGAAGAAAGCACACGCCAGACCGTGCTGGACATCGTGGATCAGGTGGACCGACTCGAGGTCTGGATCCGTTCCTTCCTGAACGGTACGCGCGCGGAACCGCAGGACGCCGTCGACACGGCCCATGTCGACGTGATCATCAAGCGCTGCATCGAGAGCTTTCGGCCACAACTGCTGCGGCACAATATCGAAGTCGTCCTGGGCCGTTGCGATGGCCACCCGATCGCGGCGGCGGGATCAGGCGAAATGGAGCAGGTTGTCAACACCATCCTCGCCAATGCGGTCGAAGCCATGAAGAATGGCGGCCGCCTGCACATCAACTGGTCGAATGCGCCAGGCCGCCGCATCGCGATCGAAATATCGGATACCGGACCAGGTCTGGATGAGGATCAGCTGCAAAGCCTGTTTGTTCCGTTCAAGACATCGAAGCCGTCGGGGCTAGGGGTCGGGCTGGCACTCGGGCGGCGTATCGCAGAGCGTTTCGGCGGAACTCTCGATCTGCGAAACGGCATCCAGAAGGGCGTCGTGGTCACGCTGACATTTCCGGCGAGGGCATAGCGATGGGCGAGGTCCTGGTCATCGAAGACGAAATGGTCTTGGCCCGCTCGATCGTCAGCTATCTTGAGCGCCGTGGATTTTCGGCCGATTACGCCGTCGACGCCGCATCGGCAAAGGTGCAGTGCGAGCGCGAGGCACCGCGGCTCGTGATCTTAGACTACAAGCTGAACGAAGATGACGGGTTGGCCCTGCTCGACTGGTTTAAGGCGAACTGCCCCGAGGCGCAGGTGATCATGATGACGGGCCATGGCGACGTGGATATCGCGGTTCGGGCGATGAAGGCCGGAGCGAGGGATTTCCTCGTCAAGCCGGCCCCGCTGTCTGCCGTGGCTTCGATCGCCCGGGGACTCATGCTGGACGAGAGGATGGGTGGACTCGACTGTTTCGGCGCCGACCGGATCATCGGTCGCTCCTCCGCCGCCAATGCCCTGCGCCGCGCCGTGACGCGACTCGCCCGCGGATCCGGCCCGGGACCACGCCCCGGGGTGCTGGTGGTCGGCCCGCCCGGATCGGGCAAGTTCCTGATCGCGCAGGCCCTGCACGAGACCGCCACCGGCAACAGCAAAGGCATGACGGTGCTCGACTGCGCGCTGGAAAGCGGCGAGATACACCGGTGCCTCGCCGATATCACAGGGCCAAGCACCCTGGTGCTGCGCGGCGTCTCCCATTTGGGAGTAGATGCGCAGTCGATGCTGCTGCGCCTGCTCAACCGCCTCGATCCGCAACCTTCCCTCATCGCCACGACGGAGACCTACCTTACGCCGAGCACGGGGTCCGGAGGGATCCTGCCGCAGCTACTCTACAGCATCCAGGTGGGTTGGATCGACGTACCCTCGCTGTCCGATCGCGCGGCCGACGTCTTGCTCATCGCCGAGCATGTCGCGAACCGGGTGGCCCGGGCGGCGGGCCAGCCCCGCCCGAAATTCACCCCTGCCGCGCGCGTGAAGCTCTTGGAACACGAGTGGACAGGCAATGTGGCCGAGCTGGTGAACTGCATTGAGCGGGCGATGCTGGAACAGACCGACGGGTTGATCGAAGGCTCTCATATCCGCCTTATCGATCAGTCCGCAGAAGACAGGTTCAGCGTCCCGACCCTTAAGGAGCTTGAACTGAGCGCGATCCGTCAGGCGCTTCATTGTAGCAAAGGCAACGTCTCGCAGGCCGCTACCATGCTCGGTATCAGCCGCGATACGCTGCGCTACCGCATGCGGAAGTTCGACCTGGAGGCCCATTGAGGCCAACGCTGCCTTGCTGAGCTTTTCGTGCCCGGAACAGAGTGGCTCTACCGGTCCCTTCAGCCTTCCGTCCAATCCCGGCTACTCTACCAAGACGACGAAGGCCAACAATTAGAGCCTGAATTCTCCATGGCAGAGTTCGCGGCCTTTGCTCATTACCTTCCGTACTACAGACGCGGGGGGTCAAGAAATCGCTCCTAGCATCAGCAGTCCGGCCGCCAGGGACGGTACCGTCACGATCACCCCGATCCGGATGAATTGGCGCACCGGAACATGCACGCCCGAGCGCTCCAAGGCGGCATACCAGAGCAGCCCGGCGAGTGAGCCGATAGGCAGGAGCCGCGGCCCGAGATCGCCCCCGACCAACGCGGCGAGATACTCGATAGTATGTCGATCTCCCGGTAGTGCGCCGATTGCCACGATGTTGGTCAATGCCATGGAGTGGTTGTTGATCAGCGCCGACCCCACCGCCGAGACTATCCCGATCGTCGCAATACCCGGCGGGTTGTAGAGATCGACCAGCCAGTCGACCGCCCCGGCGTTCCTCAAGCCCAGCGCAATCAGATACACCCCGAACAGGAATATCAGGATCTGCCAGGCGACACCGGTTCGGAGGAGATGTCCCGGTCTGACCGCTTCGTGATAAGCGCAGAGCATGCAGGCGGCGATCGCGCCGCACAGCGCGACGATCCAGACCGACCCGCCGAGATACTCGATCACCGGATAGGCGCCGAGCACGCTCAGCGCCAGTATCAGCCCGTGCTTCTCCGCAGGCGCCCAGCCGCTTCCGGAAAAGCGCGCGGCCACGGCTTTCGGGTCGGCCACACCCGGCCCCCGCCGGTCGAGTTCGGCCGAAAAGATCCAGCGCAGGGTCAGGAAGCTGATCACCGCGCTGGCCAGGGCCACCGGCACCATCCGCATTGCATAGGCGTTGAAGTCCAGCTCGGCCACGTCGGAGACGATCAGGTTGATCGGGTTCGAGGTCACGATGGGCGCGATCCCGGCCGCCATGAACACCGCGAAGACGAATGGCGTCAGCAGCGTCTGGTTCTCCGGATAGAGCGCGCGGACGATGGTGATGACCAGCGGCGTCAGCACAAGGATCGCGCTGTCATTGTTGAGGATCGCCGCCGTGCAGGCGCTCAGGCAGAACACCAGAAGGAACAATGTCCGCGCCGAGCCGTCGCCGAGCCGGATCACCGCCCCGGCGAGACGATTGACCACGCCCAGATGCCCGGCCGCCGCCGCGATCACCATGATCGAGGCGATCGCGATCATCGGCCGCCAGAGCACGCCGATTGCTTCAAAGATGTCGACGACTGCGACGTGACCGGCCGCAGTCATCAGCGTGATGCCGGCGATCGCGGCCAATGCCGGGCCAACGACGAGAAAGCCGAGGGCCGGGCGCGACAGCGCGAGGATGATCGTCACGCCGAGCGCCGAAAGAGCGGATGCTTCGCCCATCGGCCCTACTCCTCCAGGGAGGCGCGGATTTGGCGCTCCTCCATGTCGAGGCGCCCCCCCTCTATCGCGAATTTCAGCGCTTCCTCGATGGTGCGGCCCATATGCGGCTGGCCGCGCAACACCACGATCACCCGCTGAAGCTGCGGCACCGGGTTCTGCCGCGAGCGGATGAAGATCGGCTCGACATAGAGTACCTCACCCTCGACGATCAGGGTTGAGGTCCGGCCGCGAATGACCTCGACGCCGAGCCGGTTCCACAGACCGATCTCCTGCGCAATGAAGGAATCCTGGTCGATGGCGGCATCGGCCTGTTCCGGCCCCATGAAGAACATGCCCTTGGGCAGTTTCAGCACGGACAGCGTCCCGTAATCCTCACCCGTCTGGTAGACCGTCGCCAAGGCCCGCAGGTTGAGCGGATCCTGCGGCGTATAGCTCTTGGACAGGGCGAACTGCACGGGGTTCTCGGCATCGACCATCCCGCTTCCGCGACCCACCAGAACAGCCCTTGGCTGAAGGTAATTGCGGCGCCGCTTTCGCCCAGAATCGGCCCGACCACCTCGTCGGCATCGTCGATCAGATCCTCGCCGCTGTAGAAGGTCAGCGCATCGCGCTGGTGGTAGAACGGGTAGATCTTGTTGAACTGGATCGACATCAGCTCCTGGGGATATTGCACATGCGCGCGGATCTCGGGCGGCATGGCGCCCTTCGGCTTGAACAGGCCGGGATAGATCGCGGCCCAGGTCTGGACCACCGGCTCGTCGACGAACTGGTAGAGATCGACATGCCCGGTCATGGCGTCGACCACGACCTTCACCGAATCCGCGATGTAGTTCATCCGCTCCAGAGGCCGCCATTCGGTGCGCAGATCCGCAGGATCGCCAAAATTTGTCAGGGCGCTGTAGGGATAGGCGTCGCTGTAGGTGACCGCGTTGACCATCCACTTCACCCCATCCCCGGTCGGGACCGCATAGGGATCGGTGTCGACATCGATGAATGGCGCGATCTGCTCCAGCCGCTCGATCGGCCTACGAAAGACGTGCACCCGGGTCTCGGATCCAATCAGTTCCGAGAACAGGGTCTGGAAGAAGTGCCCAGTCTGATAGCCGATCACCAGTCGCTTGAGCGGGTTATCGACCCGGATGCCCGCTGCGACATCCTGCGGGAACTGCACCTCGCTCCGACCCTGCTCGGTCGCCACGTCGTGCTCCGCAAGGCCGACCGCGTTCGAGAAAGCGGCGTTGACCGCACCTTCGCCGTAATAGATGGCCGGGTTGTCCACCGCCAGCGCGTCGAACCGTGCCGAAACCGGCACGCCCGAACTGCCGTAGACCGGATCGCCGGTTGGCGTCCGCTGGGAGGCAAGCATGGTGATCAGCCCATGACCATGGGTGAACAGGAACGACCTCTGGTTCCAAGCCACGATCCAGGGCCGCATGACGTCCTGCGGCAATTCGCGCACCGCGCTTGCCAACATGGTCATCTCGCCATCGACCTCCGAGACGATCGTGTCGACATCCATGAAGCCGTAATAGGGGCGCAGCGTCTCTTGGGCTTCGAGGATCTGCAACGTGGGCGAATACACCGTCATGTCGCCTTCCGCCTGCAGGATGCGCTGCACGTATTGCGGCGCGACCCGCCGGCTGTAGCGGCTCACCGAGCCGGACCAGAGCGGGGCGTTCTTTATGGTTGGGCTGTCTAGGAACGCCTCGAGCGGCGGCAGCGGTGCGTCGCCCATCGGCGGCACGAGGGTCTTCTCGATGATCCTGTCGGTGCCGAACGCCTTGTTGGTCGCATCGATATGGCGCTGCAGATAGGGCAACTGGATCACCGGCTCGTTAGGCTTCACGAAGATTTGGTCGCGCAAGGCCACGACCGACCGGAAGGCCAGGTCCGTGGTGATCCCCGGAAGTAGCACCAGCGCGAAGGCGAGCGGGCCGAAGGCGCGCGGCAGATCGATGCTGCCCGGCTGCCGCAGGGCCTTTCGCGCCTTCCAGATCGTCAGGGTCAGTCCCACGGTCAGGGCGAGGATCGCGAGCGCCTCGACATAGATCGCGTTCTTGGTCGAGAAGAAGCCCACGATGTCCACGTATTCCGCGCCCGCGCCGGTGCCTTCGGTGGAGTCCTCGAAATTGGGCATGGTCAGCAGGCCATAGCGTCGCAGCCAGATCAGCGTCGCGGCGGTCAGACCGGTGAGCAGCAGCATCAGGCAACTATAGGGCGTGCCGACGCCGCCGAGCCAGCGCACGAAGCCATTCATACCTTCGGGCCAGTCGGCATCGCGGCTGCCGGCAAGCGCGGTCCAAATCGAAGCGAACAGGCCCGCGATGGCCACGAACAGCACCGCGATCAGGGCCGTCACGATCGGTGGCAGGTCGAAGACATAGAAGCTGATGTCGTTTCCGAAGATCGGATCGACCTCGCCGAACGGCACCGCGCTGATCGGGCCGAGGAACTCGTAGAACTGCAGGTTCAGGACGTAGCCGAGAAGCGATCCGCCAATCGCGGCAAACCACAGGGTCTTAAGCCGGTCGGCCTGCGGCAGCCCATGCAGCCAGGCCGGGGTCGCCACCGCCAGTATCATGGCAATCAAACCCCCGGCGAAGAGCGCCGTCTGCATGTAGAAGTTGGTCCAGAACACCTCGGCATAGCCGAGACTGTCGAGCAGCCAATAGTTCAGCAGCAGACCGCTGAACCGGTCGAGCAGGAACAGCGCCAGCGCCACACTCGCGACGATCAGGACCCGCGTCCACATCCATGCGGCAGTGGGCACTTTCGGCAGCTTGGCGAATTGCGGCCGGGCCGGGATATCGGTTTGCACGCTCATCGTCTCACTCCTCCTTCAGCCGTACCGGCTGGCCGAACAGCATCCGCACTTGTTGAAAATTGGTCGTCGTCCCGAAGACGAGCATGGTGCCACCGAACAGCAGCAGGCCCGCCGCGTAGCGGACCGCGCTGACGAGGAAAGCCAAGGTGATCGCCTCCGTTACCGGCAGGCGATTGACCATGAGGATCAGCGCGAACGCGAGCTCGAACTGGCCGATGCCGCCCGGGGTGACCTGCACCAGCCGGGCGATGTAGCCGCCGACCACGGCCATCACGATAACGCTCGGCGTGACGACCACATAGCGCAACACGTCCTGCACCAGTGGGACCACCCGGCTCGTGAAGGCCTGCGGCACGATGTAGGTCGCGAACTCGACCAGCGCGAAGGAGAGCAGCGAGAGCAGCGCCAGTCCGAACAGCATCTGCGGATCACGGCACAAATCGCCGAACGCCTCCGCCGCGCGCGACCACCATGACGCCTCCCCGGCGCGCTCCTCGGCGCTGGGCCGCATCAGCAGCCACGACACCAGCAGGATCGCAAGCGGCGGAACCAAGGCGAGCGCCCAGTTCAAAAGCCCGTTCATCACGAGGCCGATCAGCGCAAAGAAGGCAAGTTCGAACAGCAGGAACCCCTTGAAGATGAAGACCAGTCGCACCGCCTGCTGCAGCGTCGCGCCCTGCCCTTTTAGCCCCGCCGCCCAAGCCACCTCTCCCAACCGGTAGGGGGTCATCCGGCCAAGGCCGTGCCCGTAGACGAATATCTTGAGATGCTGGCCGAGTGTCCCCTCGACGCCCAGGAGCCGGGCGATCCGATGGAACTGCAGCCCCTTGAGCAACGCGACGGCGATGAAGATCGAAGCGGCCAACAGGACCAGCGACCAGGTCACAAGCTCCTGCGAACGGATGAAATAGTGCACACCTGGCACCCCGGTCCCTAAGCCGGCATCATCTTCGCCCAAGGCGACGATGCCGCCGGCGAGCAAGGCTGCCAGCAAGCGCGTGTTGGCGAGCAACTCCCAGATCCCCGCCGCGGCCACCATCGCTGCAAGCAGCGCCGCGCAGAGCAAATAGGAAGGCGTCACCAACCCCAGAAACTGGCTCTTCTGCGGTAAGATGCCCTGCGACGAAGCGGGCTCGGCTACAGGGCGCGCATCGGAGCTTGGCCCAATCGGCACGCCCCCGCGCAGGTGGTGATGCACCTGCTGAAAAGCAACATTTTGATCCATTGGACAGCCTCTCAAAAAATACGAGTGCCTAGGCCGATCGGCAAAAAGACAGGTGGACCACTGCCCACTCATCGGCGCCGTTCCAAAGTTTGAAATGATTCTCGACGGTCGTCATCGCCCGGAAGATGCAAAAACTGGGGGATATACCCCAATTCAACCACCTGTTTTTGTACAGAAACCTTGGCACTACCTGTTGACGCCGGTAGGTGGTCCGGCATTTTGGATCAGGCCTCGTTGATCCTCAAATCCAGTTCAGACGGTTACGACTAGGCGACGGCAAAGAGACAGACCTTTGGGCATTTGTCGTAGCGTGTAGCAACTCGCCTGTGGTCCTACAGGCGTCCGATCATGATCTCGATCCGGATGCAGCGCTTGTAGGGACTTTATGGTGTCCGACGACGGACGTGGCATGAGATCTTTGGCCCGGGATGCAGGGCTTGATCCCCTTAACCCCCCAGCGCCTTCGCGGCTCAACTCGAACCAGTCCGAAAAGTCGCATAGTGCCTAAGCCAAGAACGAGGTGAAGTCGGCAGTTTGGAGACGGACACGAAGCGATCGCTTTTCACGGGAGAGCAATCATCGGAATGCTGAAGGAGCAAGAAACGGGGCTGTCGACGGCCGAGATGTGCCGCAAGCACGGCGTCAGTTGGCCGTGAGCGGTCAGGCGCGTGCGAAGACAGAGCCATTCTCACCGCAGAGCCGCCGCACAGTGTCGCGCGGCCTTTGCAGGACACGCGCCAGAGCAGCGATATCGAAGTCACCCGTGGTGCTGGCGCACATCCATCATGCTCGACTCTCACTCGCCAACTTCTGCAACTCGAGGTTCAACTCTCTCATGCCAAAACGTAGGGTAGCCTCCCGATCGCCCTCGCGTATCCCCGCCGGATCGGCCAACTGCGGAGGCTCATCGAGCTCTCCGGCGGCCAACGCGCGGATAGCCTCAACCACCTTACCTACTTCTTGCCGCAAGAAGTCCTCGTCGCCCTGAAGCGGCGAGGCCGCTGCTCCCTCGAGGGTTCGATCGAGGATCACGATGGAGTTGTGAAGGCGCCGAAGATGCTTGAGACGTTCTTCTGCGTCCCGAGCCGGGGCGATCCGCATGACGTCCTTGGCCTCCGCTGCCAAGCGAACGGCTTCTTGGTAGCGCGCCTCATGCCCGGGATGGAGTGGATCGGCCCCTTTCTTGGTCGCGGTGCCTGCATGCTCCAGCCGGTCGGCCAGTGCCGCCAGCGCATGTCTGACATGTCGCTCGAAGCGCTTCGCGGCCCGGTCCGGCCAGATGAGCAACGCCACGGCGAGACCCACGGCGGCGCCCAGCCCGATTGAAATACCGCGGTCGATCGAGACCTCGATCACGTTCTCCTGCGACCCGAGGGCCAAAGCGATCGCGGCGACGATCCCGTACTGCCAGTTCGACTTCAGCGCAGCGATGGTATTCATCGCGAACATGGTGACGAAGAGTGCGACGGCGGTGCCGTATCCATGCGGCAGTACGAAGAGGCAAGCGATGGCAATCAGCGAGCCGACCAGCGTCGCCGACAGGCGGCCCATCGCCGAGCCGATCGTGCCATCGCTGCTTTCTTGCAGGATGTAGACGGCCGAGATCGTTCCGACGAAGACCTCAGGCAGCCCCAGCCAAGTCATCAGGAGGTAAAAGGCGCTCGCTGAGACGGCACCCTGCAGACCGAGGCGCAGCGCGTCGCGCCGACGCTTGTGCCATTCCGAGCGCAGGCTCGTTATCCAGGATGGCAACTTCATGGGGCAGCCTGCGGCTCCGTTGCTTTGAGCTCCAGTCGAGAGACTAGGCCATTGCGGCCCACGGCCAAATTGCCAAACCTCAATGACGATCCCGGCGGTTCACTTCCGCCGGCGATCACCACGCTCTAGGACATGACCCTCGATCGCTGCTACGGAACCCGCCACGGCCGCTTGAGCCGCAGCTCGGCAGGCGCCTGCCTTCTCACAGATGTATTTTGGCATTCTGGAGGAATGGTGCCCGGGGGCGGAATCGAACCACCGACACGAGGATTTTCAGTCCATGCGGCTCAGGCAGACAGGCGTTGCGGGACATGCGTGTGCGTAGACGCATTCCAGGCGCAAGGCTGCAACCGGTAACCGCCTTAAATGACTCGCGCTCTGCTAACTCCCAAGGCGAGAGGCCCTTCGCGAACGAGAAACGCCTCGCCCGCATCACGCGAACGAGGCGTCCGTGCAGTGGGCGCCAAGGCGCCGAACCGGTTAGGCCAGTTCGATGTTCTTTGCAGCCTCACGGCCATCGCGGCCGGCCTCGATATCGAAGCTGACCTTCTGGTCGTCACGCAGGCCAGTCAGGCCGGAACGCTCGACGTCAGAGATATGGACAAAGACGTCCTTGCTGCCGCCGTCGGGCGCAATGAAGCCGAAGCCTTTGGTGGTGTTGAACCATTTCACGGTGCCAGTGGCCATCGTGTGATCTCCTATCATGTGCTGCCCGCGGACATGCGGCAGCCCGGCTTGGTCAGTGTCGCATCGAGAGGAACTGCAGCCGGTGAAGGAGAACAGTGATCGAGGAAGTAACGTTCGCAACCCATACATGGGGCTAGCCCATCGGATAACAAGTCCCCCTGCGCGCTTCAGTTGTAGGTGTCCGCGTTTCTGCGCCGGCAGAGGGATTGGGCACCCGGTCGGGCGGTTCGTCTCGCCGGCAAGCGCTACTCCGCAAAGCTTCCCATCAAGGCCAGCGCTTACCCATGCTCCCGAAGGCTCCCGGCCCCGGCTTCATGGGCGTTGCTTTCGCACAGGGGCGACGCATACGAAGTGGACACCATCCGGTGACCGAGACGGGTCTTATCACGGCGTCTCAATGCGCAGCCCTCGAACTGCGATCGCGCCGTCGACGAAGGACTGCTCCTTGGCGCTGAGCTGGCGGTGTCGCGGGTAGAGCGGCGCAGCACGATCATTCACGATGCCGACCTCCCAGCCGTCAGTCGTCTCGAAGAAGCGCTCCGCCCCGGCCACGCCAAACTCACGCATGAAGCCCTGAACCACGACATCAAGGTAGCTCAGCAAGATCGGCATGCGCTCCTTCATGGGCCAGCGGCCGGGCACGACGGAGTAGATCGCCACCTCGACCGGGTCGGCAACGGCGTGGTCGACGTCGTCGCATGCTCGAACCCGGGCATAGCCTGCCTCTCGGGCATCGAGCGCGGCCCAGTCGCCGCCCGGCACGTGCGCCATCAGCCCCTCAATCGTGGTGGCCGCGTCGCGCACCACGCTCAGGAAGGCGTGGTTGCGATGCCCGGTCAGGCACCAGATGCGCCGCCAGCCGCGCGCTCGGGCCGGGTGGGCCTCGACGAAGTCATGCGTGCTGCGGTTCACGAGGCTACCATAGCCGAAAAAGTGCGGGCGTGCTGTCATGCCCGACCCATAGGGTGCGATGTCATTGCGCCGCAAGCCTCTCACGCCGCCATCAGGTCGCGCTCCATCTTCTCGAATAGCGCGACGTCGTTGTCCGCGCTCTCAAAGAGATGCCCATAGGAGTCCATCGTCATGCCGATCGAGGCGTGACCGATGATCGTCTGGATCTTCTTGGGTTCCGGCCTTGCTCGATGAACAGCACGCGGCCGCGTGGCGCAGCGAATGGAAGCCGAAGCGCGGCCTGCCTGCCTCATCGACAAGACCGAGCTCGCGCATCATCGGCCGATAGACGCGATTGTTGATGTTCGAGTAGTTCTGCACGTTGCCCTTCGAGTTGGGGAAGACGAGGTCCAGTTCGTTCTCGACGACCTCGTCGCACCACGCTAGCAGCGCGTCATGCACCATCGGCGTCATCGGGATCTCTCGCCGGCCGGCCCGGCTCTTTGGCGCGCCGATCTGCCGGAAATCGTCGGCGCGCTGATAGACGCGGATCACGCGCCGATCAAATTCCACGCCGTCCCAGCTTAGGCCGCGCAGTTCGGAGATCCGCATGCCAGTGAAGATGGCGGTGATGAACATCACCCGATGCGAGGCCGGCGCGCTGTCGATGATCAGGCGGATCTCGTCCTTGGTAGGGATCACCTTGCCGTCGCCGGCCACGCCCGACTGACGTTTCAGCTTCACGTCGGTGGCGACGTTGTGCTCGACCCATTCGCGCTCCATGGCCTCGGAAAGGATCGAGCGCAGGCTGATCATCACCTTCTTCACCTGCGCGCGGGACACGCCTGCGTCGAGCATGTCATGCATGAAGTCCCGCACCTGGCCGCGCGAGAGGTCCGGCAGGCAGCGAGCGCCGATCTGCGGGATGATGTGGATGTTGGCATGGCTGCGATACGCCTAGAGCGTCGCGCGCTCCAACTCGTTGCGCTCGCAGGTCTTGAGCCAGCTCAGGCAGGCGTCATGAATGATCTTCGGGGCGATCGGCATGGGGCACTCTTCTCGTTGCTGTTGCTGCCGCCATTGTACGAGGCGAGGAGAAGCCCGCCCTAGGGCGCTCCCGCTCCCGCGTGGCGACATCTGCTCACATGGCGGAAGCCGCTGCGGCGTCTCGTCATGTGCGGAAAGCGCATGCTGACAAGAAGGCCCAAGAGTTATGGGCGCTACGTGCCGAGTTCGAGGCGACCCATGGCACCGCCCCCAATCACACCTAACTAGCTAACGAGGCGAACCGCCGCGGCCTGTTCACCACACGCGACAGGCCATGGACGGCCTCGACCGTCGGCCGCACTCTGCGCCGCCTCGAGGACGCGCCATAGATGCGCGTCCCGCGGCGCTAGCCACTCCGGGCCTCATATTTCGGCACCATCCCGCCCTACGCGGCGCTCAGGCGCCTGCAGAAGCGTGTCTAACGGCCACATGCTCTGCCGAGTCCAGATAGCTGAAAGGGGGCTAACCATGACCAAAGTCTTGAAGTGTGGGGAGCTGATGCCCGGATGTCCTTATGAAGCGCGAGGCGAGACCGACGGGGAGGTCATCGAGCAGGCCGCATCGCATGCGAAGAAGGCCCACAGCCTCGAGACTACGCCAGAGCTGGCGGACCAGGTACGGGCTGCAATACGCGAGGAGTAGCCTTCACCCCTGTGAGCTCTGGACCACTGGCGCACCTCTTGGGGGTGACACCATGCGCGAACCGCTCGCCTAGCGCGCCGTAGGTGCGCGTCCCGCGGCGTGGGCTCCAGATACATACTTTTGCACCATCGCGCCCGGTGGCAGCCCTGAGCACCCTGCGGCAGGATCAGTGACAGTAGCATGGCCGGAAGATAGGGTTTACCTTTCGAGCAGTATCGCGTGGGCTACTCAGGATTGGCCCTGTTGCGCGAACCGATTACTGCTTTCCGTCAACAGGCGCTCCGTGCAGCATGGCCGCATACAGAGCGGGCCGAAAAATTTCAGGCACCCGCACCCGTCATTATTATAAACGGGGATCCAGCGACCATGGCTATAGCGCCAGTAGGATGGCCTACGCCCCTGGTCGTCTATCAAGACACCTGCTTCATCGTGGTGCATCGCCTTGCTCCAGAGCTGGATGAATGAATACCGCGCCCCATGACGGTCGATGACGCCAAGACGCCAATAGGCCGACAATCCCGGCACCATAACTCAGCCACAGGGAGTCGCCCATTACATCTGAAGATTACTCTAGGTAGTAGGATCGGTTTGCGTATTTGGAGCATGGCGAGTGCTGGCTCATCACCGGCATCATGGGCTGCTGCCGGTCCCGTGGACAGCAAGTTAAGGTAGCATTGCGCGGGCCTCGAACTCCATCGGGCTGATATAGCCCAGCTTCGAGTGGCGGCGCTTCGAGTTGTAGAAGCGCTCGATGTAATCGAAGACGTCGCTGCGCGCGGCGTCCCGGGTGCGGTAGACCTTGCGGGCGGTGCGCTCGGTCTTCAGCGAGGAGAAGAAGCTCTCCATCGCGGAATTGTCCCAGACATTGCCGGCCCGGCTCATCGAGCAGGTGATGCCGTGATCGGCCAGAAGCCTCTGGAACTGGTCGCTCGTATACTGGCTGCCCTGATCCGAATGATGCAGCAGAGCGTCTGCCTTGCCGCGCCGCCAGACGGCCATCATCAGCGCGTCCATGACGAGCGCGGCATCGCGCTCCGCCTTCATCGACCAGCCGACAGTGAGGCATGTGCCGCCACCGGTTCGAGGCCATGCCGAACACGCGAGAACAGGTCGAGGACGGCGGCGACGTAGAGCCAGCCCTCGGCTGTCCAGACATAGGTGAAGTCGGCCAGCCACTTCTGGTTCGGTCCGTCCGCGCGGAAGTCTCGGCCGAGAAGGTTCTCGGCGATAACGGAGCGCGCCCCTTGGTCCTTCGGCAAGCCGCGTCGACGGGGCCGTGCCCGCAGGCCATTGAGCTTCATCAGACGCTCGATCCGATGAAGACCGCAGGGCAGTCCTTCCTCGAGCACGTCCCGCCAGACGCGCCGGGCGCGCGTCGGGTCCGATCGCTGGCTTGAAAGCTCAGGCGCATGACCTCGCTCAGCTTCTCGTCATAGATGGACCGGGCACTGGCGGGCCGGTTCAACCAGGCATGAAAGCCTGAGCGGGAGACCCGCAAAGCGGCGCAGATCCAGCTCACGGGCCAGACATGCCGGTGCTTGGCGACGAAAGCGAACTTCATGTCGCATCCCTCGCGAAGAACGCGGTCGCCTTTTTTAAGATGTCACGCTCCGCCTTGAGACGGGCGACCTCCTTGCGCCAGGCCACGATCTCGGCCTGCTCTCGGCTGACCCGCCCGTGGCCGGGGAATGCTCCAAGCGGAGTGTCTCCCACCTCGCGCATCCATCGGCGCAGCACGCTCTCGGACAGCTCCAGATCCCGGCATGCCTGGACAACGGCGACACCGCGCTCCGTCACCAGCTTCACAGCCTCAAGCTTGAACTCGCGGCTGAACGTTCGTCTCTTCATCTGAGGTCTCCAATCCCATGGTCACGATCTTATCGTCGTGCCCACGGGACCGGCAGCAGCCCAGACCGTTGCTAGGGCCGGACAGGTTGTCCACCAGCGCCTTTAGCCCTGCGCCCGACTTCGATCGTGGCAAAGTGCGAGAACGCGCAATACTAGAAGAAGTGAGCTCCCCCCGTGGAGGCGCCACTCAAAGTCAACTCCGGCGGAACAGACATCCTTATATCCCTTGCCAAGCGCTGGCCCGCTGCCCCCATGTTCTTAGGAAGAGCCCGCGGGGGCGATTGGCCACATCGGCCTTTGGGTCATCGGTCGTCACCCTGACATACCGTCCAGGCGCCGTCCGCCTGCGAAGAGGCAACGCAGGCCGCGATAAAGCGCATGCCGTCGAGCCCGTCCGACAGGCCGGGCAGGCCGTCGGGCATGGTGCCGGAGGCGATCGCGTCGGCGGCGTCGGCATAGAGGCTGGCGAAGGCTTCGAGATAGCCCTCGGGATGGCCCGCCGGCACCCGTGCCGCCCCTTCAAAGCCCGGCCCGCCCCGTGTCAGCATCTGCGATGGCTCCCCCAACCGGGTCAGCCGCAACCGGTTCGGGTCGGCATGCGACCAGTCGAGCCCGGCTTCGGAGCCCAGCACCCGCAGCCGGAGGTCGTTGTCGTGCCCCGGCGCGACCTGGCTGGCCCAGAGCATGCCGCGCGCCCCGCCCGCGAAGCGCAGCAGCGCCTGCGTGTCGTCATCGACCCGCCGGCCCGGTACGAAGGCGGTGAGCTGCGCCGCGACGCTCTCGATCGCGAGCCCCGACACGTAGCGCGCCAGATGCGCGGCATGGCTGCCGATGTCACCCACCGCGCCGCCTGCGCCCGAGCGCGCGGGATCGGTGCGCCACTCGGCCTGCTTGTTGCTCTCATCGCGCGCGAGCCAGTCCTGCGCATATTCGACCTGCACCACGCGGATCTCACCCAAGGCGCCTTCGGCCACCAGCCGTCGCGCCTCGCGGACCATCGGGTAGCCTGCATAGGTGTGGGTCAAGATGAACAAGGCCTCGGATGTCTCAGCCACCCGCGCAAGCTCCTCGGCCTCGGCCAGCGTGGCGGTGAGCGGCTTGTCGCAGATCACGTGAATGCCCGCTTCGAGGAAGGCGCGGGCGGCGGGCAGGTGCATATGGTTGGGGGTGACGATGGCGACGGCCTCGATGCCGTCGTCGCGCGCGGCCTCGGCGCGGGCCATCTCCTTGAAATCGGAATAGCTACGCGCCAGCCCCAGCTCTTGCGCCGAAGCCTCGGCGCGGGCGGGGTCCGAGGACAGCGCCCCCGCCACCAGATCGAAGCGCCCGTCGAGCCGCGCGGCGATGCGGTGCACGCCCCCGATGAAGGCCCCCTGCCCGCCGCCGACCATGCCGAGCCGGATGCGCCCGCCGCTCATGCGCCGAGCCCCAGCATGGCGCGGATCTGCGCCCGGTCGATCCCGCCGCCCGCGAAATCGTCGAAGGCATGCGGCGTCGGCTCGATGATATGCGCCGCGATGAAGGGCGCGCCCTCGGCGGCACCTTGCGCGGGCGACTTCAGCGCGCATTCCCATTCCAGCACCGCCCAGCCGTCATAGCCATGCTGCGCCAGCTTGGAAAACACGGCAACGAAATCGACCTGCCCGTCGCCGAGCGAGCGGAACCGCCCGGCCCGGTCGGCCCAGTCGGCAAAGCCCGAATAGACGCCCTGCCGCGCGCTCGGATTGAACTCCGCATCCTTGACATGAAAGGCGCGGATGCGCTCGTGATAGAGGTCGATGAAGCCGAGATAGTCGAGCTGCTGCAGCACGAAGTGCGACGGGTCATAGGCGATGTTCGCGCGGCTGTGCCCATCCACCGCCTCGAGAAACCGCTCGAAGCTGGTGCCGTCCATCAGATCCTCGCCCGGATGCAGCTCATAGGCGTAATCGACGCCGACCTCTTCATGCGCGTCGAGGATCGGCCGCCAGCGCCGCGCCAGCTCGGCGAAGGCCTCTTCGACCAAGCCCTTGGGGCGCTGCGGCCAAGGGTAGAGATAGGGCCAAGCGAGCGCGCCGGAAAAGCCGAGCTGCACGTCGAGGCCGAGGTTGCGCGAGGCGCGCGCGGCCTTGACCACCTCGCCTGCCGCCCATTCGGCCTGCGCCTCCGGCTTGCCGCGCAGCGCCTCGGGCGCGAAGCCGTCGAACTGCGGCGCATAGGCCGGGTGGACCGCGACGAGCTGGCCCTGGATATGGGTCGACAGCTCGGTGATCTTCACGCCCGCCTCGGCGCAGACCCCCTTCAGCTCGTCGCAATAGTCCTTGGACCCGGCGGCGAGGTCAATGTCGATGAAGCGCGGGTCGACGGGGATCTGAATCCCCTTGTAGCCCAGCCCCGCCGCCCATCCGGCGATGCCGGCCAAATCGTTGAAGGGGGCGGCATCGCCCGCGAACTGGGCCAGGAAGATCCCCGGCCCCTTGATCATGGAAGCCATGTTGCCGCTCCTTATGCCAGCAGGGTCTGTGCGGCCGCGATGTCGAGCGGCGCCGGCCGCTCGCAATCCGTCTCGATCTCGACGTAGCGGCCTTCCTCGCCGGCGCGCAGGATCGCGGTCATCACCTCGACCACGTGCAGCGCATAGGCGTCGTTGCAGCGATGCGGCCTCCCTTCGACAATGGCCTGCGCCATGTCGGCGAGCCCGGCGCTGCGGTAGTCGGCGACGAGCCCCTCGGGGATCTCGCGGTTCGGCGGCCCGAGCGGGTGGTCCCAGGCGGGCAGCTCGGCGGCCTCGTCGCGCTTGGTGATCCGCACCTCGCCGTCGAAGAAGTTCGGATCGGGGATGTGGATCGTCCCTTCGGTGCCGTAGAGCGCCATCGGTGCGATGTCCGACTGCCAGACATCCCAGCTCGCCATCAGTGTCACCACCGCGCCGGAGCGGAACTCCAGCAGAGCGTGGATCGTGGTCGGCGTTTCGACCGGCACGGTTTCACCGAGCCGCGGCCCGTTGCCGATGGTGCGGGTCTTCGAGGGGGTCGAAGTGAGCGCCGAGACGCGGGCGACCGGGCCGATCAGCTGCACGAGATTGGCGATGTAATAGGGCCCGAGATCAAGGATCGGGCCGCCGCCCTTCAGGAAGAAGAAGTCGGGGTTCGGGTGCCAGCTCTCCATGCCGGGGCTCATCACCGCGCAGGTGCCCGAGGTGATCCGCCCCACCGCACCATCGTCGATGAGCTTGCGCGCCAGCTGGTGCGACGATCCCAGCACGGTATCGGGCGCCGAGCCGATGCGCAGGCCCTTCTCGGCAGCGAGCTTCGCCAGCGCCTGCCCCTCCTCCACGGTCAGAACGTAGGGCTTCTCTGAATAGACGTGCTTGCCCGCCTCGAGCGCGCGGGACGAGATCTCGAAATGCGCGGCCGGGATGGTGAGGTTGAGGACGAGGTCGACTTCCGGGTGGGCGAGCAGCGCGTCGACGCTCATCGCCTCGACGCCGAACTCCTCGCCGCGTGCCTGCGCGGTGGCGGGGTTGATGTCGGCCACGGCGCGGAAGCTGACGGCACCGAAATTCTTGGCGCGCGCGAGATAGGAGGTGGAGATGTTGCCGCAGCCGATCAGGCCGATGCGAAGCGGGTTGGTCATGGGTCCGGTCTTTCTCAGAGCTTGGCGAAGCTGTCGCGCGCAGTGCGGGCGAAGCGATCGAAATCATTGGGGTTGTCGTGCTCGGCCACGAGGAACTCGCAGCGCGACTGCGCCTTCAGTGCGGCAAAGATCGCCGGCCAGTCGAGCGTGCCGGTGCCGGCATCGGCCCAGCCGTCCTCCTCCGCCTTCTCGCCCGCGGGCGCGATGTCCTTGAAATGTGCTGCAGTGATGCGCTGCCCGTGCCGCGCGATCCAATCGAGCGGGTCGCCGCCGCCGCGCACGATCCAGGCGATGTCGGCCTCCCAGTCGATCTTCGGCGCCTCCGTGAGCAAGATCTCCATCGGCACGGAGCCGTCATTCAGCGGCGTGATCTCGAAGTCGTGGTTGTGCCAGCCGAAGGCGAGGCCGCGCGCAGCCAACGCCTCGTGGCACTTGGCCAGCCGGGCCGCGAGATCGCGCCAGCCCTGCGCCTCGGCGGGACGCTCCTCGGGCGTCAGGTAGGGCGCGAAGGTCCGGGTCGCGCCGAACACGCCCGCGAGTTCGGCCACGCCGTCGGGGTCAGCCTCGCACATCTCGAGCGGCACGTGGATCGAGGGCATCTTCAGCCCGGCGGCATCGAGCGCGGCACGGGTGGCGCGGGCCTCCTCGAAATTTGCGAAATACCCTTCGGCGGCGTCGTAGCCGAGCGCGCCGAGCTTCGCGATGACATCCGTGTAGGGGGTGTAGTTGCGGGCGGAGTAGAGCTGGAGCGAAAGCAGCATGTGAATGGTCCTTACGGGGTTCAGAGACGCAGCTCGGTGGCGGCGTCGAAGAGGGAGGCACGGGCCGGGTCGAGCCCGATGGTGATACGGTCGCCGCCCCGGATCGGGGTCTGGCCGTCGATGCGGATGCGGAAGTCGTCCTCGCCGATGCGGGTCCAGAGCAGCGTGTCGGCTCCCATCGGCTCGACGATCTCGACCGTGACTTCCGTGCGCACCGGGGCGGTAGCCGCGGCCTCGCCCACCAGCACGTGCTCGGGGCGGATGCCGAAGACGGCCGCGCCGTCCTTGGGCGGCGCTGCGAAATCGTAGCCCACCATCGGCACCGTCACCGCCCCCCGGAACTCGGAGCCGCGTAGATCGCCGCGTAGCAGGTTCATCGGCGGCGCGCCGATGAAGTCGGCGACGTAGAGGTTGGCCGGGCGGTTGTAGATCTCGAGCGGCGCAGCGAGCTGCTGGATCACGCCGCCCTTCATGATGGCGATCCGGTCGGCCAGCGTCATCGCCTCAACTTGGTCATGGGTGACGTAGATCATCGTGCTGTCGAGGCTGTTGTGCAGCCGCTTCAGCTCGACCCGAAGCTCGGCGCGCAGCTTGGCGTCGAGGTTCGACAGAGGCTCGTCGAACAGGAATACATCGACATCGCGGACCAGCGCCCGGCCGATGGCGACGCGCTGCCGCTGCCCGCCCGAAAGGGCCGCGGGCTTGCGCTTCAGGAGCGGGCCGAGATGCAGGATCTCGGCGGCGCGGGCGACGCGCTTGGCGATCTCGTCCTTGGGCAGCCGGGCGTTCTTCAGGCCGAAGCTCAGGTTCCCCTCCACCGTCATCTGCGGGTAGAGCGCGTAGGACTGGAACACCATGCCGATGCCGCGCTCCGACGGCTCGGCCCAGGTGACGTTCTTGCCCTCGATGAAAATCTGTCCGCCGGTCGGCTCCAGAAGCCCCGCGATGCAGTTCAAGAGCGTGGACTTGCCGCAGCCCGAGGCACCGAGCAGCACCAGGAACTCACCCTTGTGGATGTCGAGGTTGAGGTCGCGCAGCACCGAGACGGAGCCGAAGTCGAGCTGGAGGTCGCGGATCGAGACCGACTGGCCGTCGAGCGCGGGATGGGACTGGTCGAGCATGGCGTATCCTTTCCTCAGCCCTTGACCGCGCCAGCGGCGATGCCGCGCACGAAGAGCTTGCCGGAGATGAGATAGATGGAGAGCGGAACCAGGCCGGTGATCAGCGTCGCGGCCATGTTGACGTTGTATTCCTTCACCCCTTGGGTCGAGTTGACGATGTTGTTGAGCTGGACCGTCATCGGGTAGGTGTCGGGCTTGGTGTAGATCACGCCGAACAGGAAGTCGTTCCAGATGCCGGTGATCTGCAGGATCATCGCCACTGCGAAGATCGGCAGCGACATCGGCACCAGCACCCGCAGGAAGATCCCCCAGAAGCCCGCCCCGTCGACGCGCGCCGCCTTGAACAGCTCCTCGGGGAGCGAGGCGAAGTAGTTGCGGAACAGCAGCGTGATGATCGGCATGCCGAACACGGTATGCACCAGCACCAGCCCCCAGACCGAGCCCATTAGCCCGATCTCGCGCAGGATCACCACGATCGGGTAGATCATCACCTGATAGGGGATGAAGGCGCCGAAGATCAGGATGGTGAAGAACACCTCCGATCCCTTGAACTTCCAGTTGACCAGCGCGTAGCCGTTGACCGAAGCCACCGCGATCGACAGCACCGTCGATGGCACGACGATGGCCACCGAGTTCCAGAAACCGCGCGACAGCCCGTCGCAGTTCAGCCCGGTGCAGGCCTCGGCCCAGGCCTTGACCCATGGCTGGAAGGTGACCTCCACCGGCGGCGCGAAGATGTTGCCCATGCGGATCTCGGGCATGCCCTTGAGCGAGGTCATTACCATGACCCACAGCGGCAGAAGCCAGTAGAGCGAGACGAGGCCGAGCGCGCCGTAGATCATCACTTTCCGAGGCGTGATGCGGGATTTGGGTCGGGCACCGACCGGGCCTGCGAGCGTGCGGGCAGGCGTGCCGGATGCCTGGTCGGGGGTGAAGGCTACATCAGCCACGGCGCTTTCCTCCGAATTCGAGAACCGCCCAGGGGATGACGATCACCAGCACGGCGAGCAGCATCATGGTCGAGGCGGCGAAGCCCTGACCCAGGTTCTGGTTGGCGAACATGTAGTCGTAGACGTATTTCGCGGGCACTTCGGAGGCATTGCCGGGACCGCCGCCGGTGAGCGCCACCACGAGGTCGTAAAGCTTCACGATGCCCGCGCCGATCAGCACCACCGAGGTCACGAAGACCGGCCGCAGGATCGGCACGACGATCAGAAGATAGGTCTTCCATGCCGGGATGCCATCGACGCGCGAGGCCTTCCAGATGTCCTCGTCGACGCCGCGCAAACCGGCGAGCATGATCACCGTGACGAGGCCCGTGCCCTGCCACAGCCCCGCCATCAGCAGCGCCACCATGACGAGGCCGGGGGTGTGCAGCGGATCGAAGGCGAAGCTTTCCCAGCCGGCGGCGCGGACCATGCCCTGAATGCCGAGATCGGGGTTCAGGATCCACTGCCACACCAGCCCGGTGACGATGAAGGACAGCGCGTAGGGATAGAGGATGATCGAGCGGAACACGTTCTCGCCGCGGATCTTCTGGTCGAGCAGCGCCGCGAATACGAAGCCCAGCGTCAGCGACAGCAGCAGTGTCAGGATGCCGTAGATCGCGAGGTTCTCGACCGAGGCGATCCATCGCGACGACGACCAGAGCCGGTCGTATTGCGCGAAACCGTCGAAATTCGCGCGTGGCAGGAGTTTCGAGTCGGTGAAGCTGTAGACCACGGTCCAGAGCGAGCAGCCGATGAAGACGACGGTGGCGGTGACCACCATCGGCACGGCGGCGAGCTTGGCCATGGGATTGCGCAGCAGGCTGCTGGGGCGTCGGGTGGACACGCGCGCATCTCCTCTGTCAGGGATAGGTTGGGGCCGCCGCCGTGGGAAGCAGACGGCCCCTGGGGAGGATCACTTGTCGCTGAGGATGACCTCGGCGAAGCGCTCCTGCGCCTCTTCCGCCGACATGTCGGAGGCGAAGAACTCGGCCAGCAGGTCGCCGACCTGCCCCGCCACGTCGGGCGAGATCAGCATATCGACGCTGTCGATCACCTTGCCCGCCTTCAGCGCCTCGAGGCCCTTCTGCATGCAGGCCCCCGCTTCGGCCAGATCGACGTCGCCGCGCACCGGCAGCGAGCCTTTCTTGGTGTTGAAAGCGATCTGCGCCTCGGGCGAGATCAGAAGCCGCGCGAGGTCCTTTTGGCCCTCGGTGATCGCCTCGTCATCATTAGCGGGGAAGTAGAACGCGTCGCCGCCGGTGGAGATGAGCGGCTCACCGCCAAGACCCATGAGACAGTCGTAATCCTGCCCCGCAACCTGCCCCGCAACCTGGAATTCGCCCTGCGCCCAATCGCCCATCACGTTGGCCGCGGCCTCGCCGTTGATCACGGCGGCGGTGGCGAGGTTCCAGTCCTGCACGTTGGTGCCTTCGAGCATCTCGCGTGCGGCGACCGCCTCCTCGAACACCATCGCCATTTCCTCGCCGCGCAGCACGGCTTCGTCGCCATCGCGGTAGACGCCGTAATACAC
>Ga0310345_10001202_pt1 | contig 30152 bp, 27 predicted proteins | sample HC15DNA20500_MG_FD_204667 | JGI IMG/M metagenome (GOLD analysis project Ga0310345, IMG submission 204667) | Marine microbial communities from station ALOHA, North Pacific Subtropical Gyre - HC15-DNA-20-500_MG | ecosystem: Environmental > Aquatic > Marine > Oceanic | place: Pacific Ocean: North... | reverse complement strand
CGTCGGTCTGCATCAATGCCTCGATCTGCGGGCCATTATCCACGAGATTGCTTAGCCGACTGGTCAGATCTTCCACCTTCTCGGCGACGACATGGATCACGCCTGAAGCCTTTTGCACCTTTCCCGTAACCTTGATGAAGCGTGCACCGAGAATTTGCGGGCGGAACAGCTCGAAGGTTTTTGGCCACACGATCAGATTGGCAGTTCCGGTCTCGTCCTCGATCGTGACAAAAATCACGCCCTTGGCAGAGCCTGGCCTCTGGCGGATCAGAACCAGTCCGCTCACTGCCACTCTTTGCCCATTGGGAGCCTGTTCGAGATGAGATGTGGGCAAGACCCTTTCTTCTCGCAATTGGTTGCGCAGGAAGGAAACGGGATGGGCCTTCAGCGAAAGGCCGAGAGCTCGATAATCATGAACAACATGTTCGCCAAGCGGCATGACCGGCAGACGCATTTCCGGCTCGTGATCGTGCAGAGGCTGGTTGTGCTGCTGAAAAAGCGGGAGCCCTTCGGCTGCAGACTTCGGATCAAGAGCCTGGACTGCCCAAAGTGCCAATCGTCTGTCCAGACCGAGGGAGCGGAAGGCGTCGGCTTCGGCAAGTCGTGCAAGCACGGCTCGGCTGAGGCCGGAGCGTAGCCAGAGATCGCGAACCGAATCGTAGCCGCGCCGGCGGCTTGCCACGAGCTTCTCCATATCAGCCTGACTCAAGCCCTTGATCTGACGGAAGCCAAGCCGCACCGCATGGCGGCACTTGATGCTGCCAGCCATCTCTGCATGCTTGGAAGCGATATTTCGAACACGGTACCCTGCCTCTTCCAGGAGGCAGTCCCAGTCTGAGTGGTTGACGTCTATTTGCCGTATCTCCACCCCATGCTCGCGGGCATCACGAACCAACTGCGCAGGCGCATAAAACCCCATGGGCTGAGAGTTGAGGATCGCAGCGCAGAAGGCGTCCGGATAATAGGCCTTGAACCAGCAGGAGGCATAAACCAGCAAGGCGAAGGAGGCTGCATGACTTTCGGGAAAGCCATATTCGCCAAAGCCCTCGATCTGGCGAAAACAGCGTTCGGCAAAGTCGCGCGGATATCCACGCGAAACCATGCCGTCGATCATCTTCTGCCGCATGGCGCCGATAGTGCCGACGCGCCGGAATGTTGCCATTGCACGACGGAGCTTGTCGGCTTCTCCCGGTGAAAAACCACCGGCCTCCACGGCAATACGCATGGCCTGTTCCTGAAAAAGCGGAACACCGAGCGTCTTGCCCAGAATGTTGCGCATCTCCTCGGTCTGGTATTCGGGCTGCTCCTTGCCTTCCCGCCGCCGCAGGTAGGGATGCACCATGTCGCCCTGGATCGGGCCGGGTCGCACGATGGCCACTTCGATCACGAGATCATAGAACTCACGGGGTCGCAGGCGGGGCAGCATGGACATCTGCGCACGGCTTTCGATCTGGAAGACCCCGATCGTGTCCGCCCTGCAGATCATGTCATAGACAGGGCCTTCTTCCGCCTTGCGTGAAGAAATATCCGCCAGCGAGAGCGGCATGTCGTAGTGGTCCTCAAGAAGTGTGAAGGCGCGCATGAGGCAGGTCAGCATGCCAAGCGCCAGAATATCCACCTTGAGGATGCCCAAAGCTTCCAGGTCGTCCTTGTCCCATTCCACCATCTTGCGTTCTTCCATGGCGGTTTGAACAATCGGCACGATCTCGTCCAGCCGGTCGCGGGTGATGACAAAGCCGCCCACATGCTGGGAGAGATGGCGGGGGAAGCCCATGATCTGGTTGGCAAGCGCCATGAGCTTGGCGGTCAGCGGATCATTCTGGTCCAGGCCTGCAGCGCCTGCCTCGCGCTCGCCAATCTCGGCTGTCGACCAGCCCCAGATGGAACCTGAAAGGGCAGCCATGGCATCTTTGGAAAGTCCCAGCGCCTTGGCCACTTCACGAAGCGCGGAGCGTGCGCGATAGGTAACGACCGAAGCCGCAAGGGCGGTGCGCCGGGCACTGTATTTCTCATAGATATAGGCGATGATTTCCGGACGCCGCTCATGCTCGAAATCGACATCGATATCCGGCGGTTCATTGCGTTCGGGCGAGATGAAACGCTCGAAAAGATGGTCGATGATGTCGGGGCCGACATCCGTGATGCCCAGACAGAAGCAGATGATGGAGTTGGCAGCCGAACCCCGGCCCTGGCACAGAATGCCGCGCGATCGGGCGAATGCGACGATGTCGTTCACTGTCAGGAAGTAGCGCGCATAATTCATCTGCGCGACGATGTTCAGCTCATGCTGCAGCGTCTGGCGCACCTTTTCCGGCATGCCCTGCGGCCAACGGCGGTCAGCTCCCTCCCAAGTCAGCCGCTCAAGCTCCTCCTGCGGGTCTCGGCCGCCCGTGGCCTCATCCGGATAATTGTATTTCAGCTCCTCGAAGGAAAATTGCAGCTCGCCTTGAAAGCGGAGTGTCTCGGCCAGCGCATATTCATGGCCGCGAAAGAGGCGAGCCATTTCCGCGGCACCTTTGAGATGACGTTCTGCATTGGGATGAAGGGCAAAACCTGCATTGGCAATGGTCGTGTTAAGCCGCGTGGCAGTCAGGACGTCCTGCAGCGGACGTCGGGCAGCTGTGTGGTAAAGCGCATCATTGGTTGCCATCAGCGCTATGGACATCTGCCGGGCTAACAAGGCCAGTTCTGCCAGACGAAAACGGTCGTCACCTCCATAGTTCGGTGCGAAGGCCAATCTCAATGCATCGTGAAAAGGCTTCAGGCGGAGGATCACCTCTTTCAGGTGAATAAGGGGCTCGCTGGCGGGAAGCAGTGCAAGCGACAGCTCTTCGCCCCATTCCAGAAGGTCGGTCAGAAGAAGATGAGGTGCGCCTTTTTCTCCGCGCAGATTGGCGGCTGTAAGCATGCGGCACAGATGCCCCCAGCCCTTGCGGTTGCGGGGATAGGCAAGAATATCCGGCGTGTCGTCCGAAAAGACGAGGCGGCAGCCCGGATGATAGGCAAGACCGGCTTCGCGAGCGGCCAGCCAGCCCCGCACAGTTCCCGCAACCGTGTTTCTATCGGCTATGCCAAAGGCGTGGAGACCCAGGCGGTTTGCCACCACCGCCAGTTCTTCCGGGTGTGAAGCGCCTTCAAGGAAGGAGAAGTTGGAGCGGATGCCGAATTCGGCAAAGGGCGGAGGCGCATCCTTCTGGATCAAGGACCGGGTGCTCATGGGAAAAAGCCATGCATGAACCAGCGCGGATGGCTTTCACCCTCACCATAAAATCCCTCCCGATAAAGCCAGTAACGCCGCCCTTCGGTATCCTCCACCCGGAAATAGTCCCGCGCGGGAGGCGCGCTGGCGCGCCACCATTCACCGGCAATGCGTTCTGGCCCTTCCGCGCGGGCCACGCGGAAAAGCGCCCGACGCCAGCGGAAGGAAAAAGGCGGCCCTTCGGGAATCTCGGCTGCCGCTTCCACAGGCTCCGGCCGTGTCAGCAGACGGATCGGACGGATTGGTGAATGGGGCTGCGCCGAAAAGGCTACAGGTCGGGCCTGGGCAAAGCGGGCAAGCGAAATTGCGCGCTCGGGCTGGTGGCTTGCCTGCCTTTCAGGGATCAGGATGGCGCTGCTTCCAAGACGGGCACTGATGCGGTCTGCCAGAAGCGCCAGACCTTCGCCCTCGTTCTCCTCACGTCCCGCAAGATCCCCTTGGTGGGTCTTGAAAGGGGCAGAGGCCGGCACGGCAAGGCGGACAAGATCGAACCCATAGCCGGGGTCAAGGCTTTCCCCGATGCGGGCGAGCTTTTCATGGAAAAGCCGCGTGATGGCTATCGGGTCGCGCATCGGACGTGACGTGCCGATGGAAATGCGACTGACGGCGCCATCCACCCGGAAAAGGGCCAGCTGGAGTTGGCGTGCCCCTTCGTCTCGCTGTTCGAGATCCTCCTTCAAGGTGGTTGCGAGCATGCGCAGAAGGCTTTCAATCTCCTCCAGGGTCCCGATCGGCTCGGAAAGATGCCGTTCCACGGAAAGGGGGCTTACGGGCAGGCGTGGCGAGATGGCCTCTTCGATATTGCCCAGTGCTTCGTCGATGCGGTTTGCCAGCTGGCGACCGAAGCGACGCACGAGCGGAGCGCGAGGCGCATCAAGAAGGGTTGCGATGGTTCTAAGCCCCACGCTTTCCAATCCCGTCACGGTCTTTTCGTCCAGCCTCAGCGCGGCCAGGGGGAGGGGATTGAGGGCCTCAGCCTCGCATCCATCGGCAATTTCACCCGGGGGAGGGGCAAAACGGGCAGCAGCCCAGGCGGCACCTGGTGTCGAAGCCAGCCCGGTGCGCGTGTCGAAGCCTTGCTGGAGAAGTCGTTCGGCAATCTCCTCCAGCATGCGGCTTTCACCACCGAAAAGATGGGCGCAGCCGCTGATGTCGAGAAAGAGGCCGTCGCCCTCATCGCAAAGCGCCACCAAGGGGGTGTAGCGGTCACACCAGTCCGCCAGACCTTCCAGCAGGCGCTGGTCGGCCTGCCGATCAGCTTCGATCACCTCCAGAGACGGGTGCATGGCACGTGCATCGGCAATGCCCATTCCCCGTCTTAATCCTGCAGCCTGTGCCTTTTCATCAAGCGCACTGACGCGTTGGGCATTGTTCTGGCGCTCGCTGATGACAAGCGGCAAGGCTTCAGCCGGAGCGGCGCTCATCCGCCAGCGGGCTCCGTATCTGCGGCGCAGAATGCGGTCCGTGGAAAGGCGCGGAAAGTACAGAGCCAGTATGCGACGTCTTGGCTGTGTTCCGGTTGCCTTGCCCCGGTGCTGTTCTTTCCTGAAAAGTGAAGTCATCTGCGTTCCATTCCAGCCAATGGGTTCCGGTTCTGCCGGAGCGGCTTTTTCTCAATTCCACGCAGAAAGCAGGGGGGCCGATGGATCGCGGCAGGGCCTCGCCGGCAATGTGGCGGAAACGGGAGGGGGCAGGGGAGATGCAAAGCCTGACAAGAGCCGCACTGGGTTGCCCGCTTCCTTCACTCGAACCGGAATGACGGATGAGAAAGAGGGGCATGAAGGCTTGCTCCGCACGATGGCGAAGCCGCCGCGTGGCGGTCAGATCAAGCCGGCCGGGATTACCCCTCAACTCCAGGAAAATGGCGGAGAAAGTCCCTGCTTTGAGTGCTTCCTCGGCAATCCAGAGCGCATCTTCAAGCTTTGGAGCATGAGCCAGGAGAAGCTGCTCCGCGGGCTGGGCGAAGAAATGTTCAAGCCCCAGCGCATAAGGGAGACCTGTTTCGAAAAAGACCTCATCAAGCCCCACCCACAAGACCCACCGCGGGTCGCGCAAGGCCTTGCGGCACGCTCTTGCAGCCAGGGCAAGCGCAAAACCGCTCACAGCGCCGCTGTCCCTGCTCTGCCTGCCGGAAATATCCACCAATGTAGGTTGCTGGTCCCCCAGGGCGACATCAAGTGCTTCCGCTCCGGTATTGATCGCCAGACAGGGACGGCCATTGCGACGCAGAACCGTGCGACCGCTCTCAGAGTCCGGCTCCAGCTTTTCAGGCAGCTGCCCTTCAATCTGGGCTATCTTCTGACGCAAGGCATAAAGGGTGCCCTGCGCCATGACATCAGGTGCCATGCCGTCCACTCCGGCTTATTTGTTCCTGTTATGTTCCTATCGATTCCAGAGGGTCGTCAGAGAGTCAAGAAGGATTTTATTCCTCTTTGGGAAAAGCCCCCGCTCCTCGTAGGTGAAGGAGACAAGACTGCCTCTCGAAAGTTCGGTGCGAAACCGCTATATGGCCCCTCAACAGGACTAGTCATGGCACGCATTTATCAAACCCGAGCATGGTACAACCAGCTTTCCCCTTCCGTTTCCGAAATGGAACTCATGGCGCTGGAGACCTATGCCAATCTGCCCCAGGATTTTCGTGATCTCACGGGCGAGATCGTCATCCAGATCGCGGAATTTCCAAGCGAGGAGATCATGGATGATCTCGCGCTGGAAACGCCGTTCGACCTTCTGGGCCTGTTCGAAGGGCGTGGAATAGCCGAGCGCTGGAATCCTGCCACCGGCGAGGGGCCCAACCGCATCACGCTCTTCCGGCGCGCAATTCTCGATTACTGGGCGGAGAATGAAGAAACACTGGGCGACATCATCGCCCATGTGCTCATTCACGAAATCGGCCACCATTTCGGGCTGTCGGATGACGATATGGCCACAATCGAGGAAAATGTTGCCTGAGATCCGTCCATAGAAAGCCTTGGCCGATCTATGGCTGCACCATTCGGGTTTTCGACAGGCACAGCCTGAGCGTTCGGAACATGTAGAAAATCAACCCGATACCCAGGGTCAGAACGGTGATCGCTATCCATAGAAGGATATGGCCGAACATACCGCCCAGCCCTAGCTCACATTGCAGCCGGCCGATACGCTCGCCATTCGCATTGACCACATAGGTCTTGTTGATGATCGCCCGGTAGAAATAATAGGTCGCGAAATACAGCCCTAGGCCAAGCGTCAATGCGGATATTATCACCCATAGGATAATATAAAGGATGGCGCTTAGGAGCGAGTATTCGCATTTCAGAGAAATGTCCGAAAGCTTGCTCAAGGCAATAGTCTGATCGCCATACTCAATATTTGAAGCCATAATTGTCTTTCTTGAAATCAACATTGAAAAAGAAAGTAATTATGGTTGGGGGCAATGGCGAAGACAAGAGCTATTGCTGTCCCAGCTTCATGTCGGGTGTATATTCCTTGCCGGGCACGTCCTTGACCACGGCCTGACCACAGCGCATCACGCCTTCCTTGGCGTCCCAGGCATAGGTCGGGCTGCCGTAAAGCTCCCAACCCTTGTTCAGGGCTGCCGTTACCTTGTGGCAGAAAACGGCGTCATCGACTTCGGTCAGCAGGCGGTAAAGTTTCATTCTTCACTCTCTTCGGCTTCTTCCACGGCGCGGGCCTGGGCGAGCAGAACCTCTGCCTGCTCCAGATGCAGCCGTTCCAGCATTCGTCCGTTCAGCGAAACGACATTCGTATCCGCATTTTCGGGGCGGGAGAAGATCTCAACGATCTCTCGTGCTTCCATCACTTCCTGTGCCGTCGGCGCGAAGATCGCATTTGCGGGATAGATTTGAGAAGGATGGATGAGCGTCTTGCCGTCATACCCCATTGCGCGGGCTTCAGCGCATTCTCGGGCTACCACCTCCATATCGCGGAAATCATTGGCAACGCCGTCGATGGCTGCAATCCCGGCAGCGCGGGCCGCAACGACGATCTGCAGGAGAAGCGGGCGCAGCACGTCACGATCTGACGAGGCGCGCAATTCCTTCACAAGGTCGTTGGTTCCGGCGACCAGGCAGTCAAGCCTTGCAGCCGGGTTGTTGCCCAGAGCCGCGATGGGTCCGGCATTGATCAGGGCCTGAGGCGTTTCCACCATTGCCCAGAGCTTGAGCGTGGGCGGTGCATCCATCTCATCCAGCGCCTCGTCGGCACTCAGGATGTCGCTTGGGCCATTGACCTTGGGCAGCAAGATCGCATCGGGTTTCATGCCGCGCGCGGCGATCAGGTCGTCCGTTCCCCACTCGCTCGACAAGGCATTGATCCGCACCACGGTCTCACATGCCGGCCGGGCGTCGGACAAGAGAAATGCGCGCAGCCGCTCTCGCGCCGCAGCCTTCTCAGCAGGCGCGACGGAATCTTCCAGGTCGAAGATAACCGCATCGCAATTCAGCGAGCCGGTCTTCTCCATGGCTTTGGGGTTGCTGGCAGGGCAGTAAAGGACCGACCGCCGCAGCTTGAAGGACGCGATTCTCATCGTTGCATTCATGATCGAGATACACCTTCTGCGCAAGTGGGCTTGCCGGGCTTTGCCTTGCCGCAAAGCTCGTGTAAATGATGCTGTGAGAGGAGTACCGCCGCGTACGCCTCACCGGATATCAATCAAGGTCTGTAACATGAACAGCTTCACCACGCTTACCGGCGTTGCCGCCCCGCTGCCAATCGTCAATGTCGATACCGACATGATCATCCCGAAGGATTATCTCAAGACGATCAAGCGTACCGGCCTTGGCAAGGGGCTGTTTGCCGAAATGCGCTACAATGAGGACGGATCGGAGAATCCGGACTTCATTCTGAACCAACCTGCCTATCGCAATGCGAAGATCCTGGTTGCAGGCGACAATTTCGGTTGCGGTTCAAGCCGCGAGCATGCGCCCTGGGCGCTGGCCGACTTCGGCATCCGCTGCGTGATCTCGACCAGCTTTGCCGACATCTTCTACAACAACTGCTTCAAGAACGGCATTCTGCCCATCAAGGTCTCGGAAGAAGAGCTTGAGAAGCTGATGGATGATGCCGAGCGCGGCTCCAACGCGACGCTGACCGTCGATCTGGAGAAGCAGGAGATACACGGTCCGGATGGTGGCGTGATCACATTCGAGATCGATGCGTTCAAGCGTCACTGCCTGCTCAATGGGCTTGATGATATCGGTCTGACCATGGAAAAGGCGCCCGCTATCGAAGCATTCGAGGGCAAGTATTCAGAAACCCGTCCCTGGGCCTGATCTTTCATGAGCAAGCGCCGGCTGTTATCGACTGGCTCGCCGTTCGAGAAGACGGCTGGCTACAGCCGGGCGGTGGTTGATGGCGAGTGGTGCTTCGTGTCCGGCACCACTGGCTATGACTATGCAAGCATGACCATGCCCGAGAGCGTGGAAGAGCAGACGCGAAACTGCCTCTCCACGATTGAGCGCTCACTCAACGATGCCGGATTTTCGCTGCCGGATGTAGTGCGAGCCCGTTACCATGTCACCGACCGTGCCTATGTGCCGAAGGTCTTTCCCATTCTGGGGCAAGCTTTTGGTGACATACGTCCCGCCGCGACCATGACCATTTGCGAGCTGAACGAGCCGGAGATGAAGATAGAGATCGAAGTGACCGCATTGAAGCGCGATCGCGTCAACTGACCGGACTGGCGTACCGCGCGGTTCTCCATGGGCCTTGCGCGCAATCGGGTCCCTCGCTAGCAAGAGTGCGATCAAATTTCCGCACAGTGAGGCACCTATGGCAACGCGCAAGCTTCTTCTTCTTCCCGGCGACGGCATTGGCCCAGAATCCATGGCCGAAGTCCGCAAGCTCATCGACATGATGAACAGCGATTTCGGTGCTGGCTTCGAGACAGAGGAAGGGCTTGTCGGCGGTATTGCCTATGACACCCATGGCCAGTCGATATCCGATGCTGATATGGACAAGGCCATGGCTGCCGACGCCGTTCTTTTCGGCGCTGTCGGTGGTCCGAAATGGGATGGCGTGCCTTACGAGGTTCGTCCGGAAGCCGGTCTCCTGCGTCTTCGCAAGGAGATGGAGCTTTTCGCCAATCTGCGTCCTGCCATCTGCTATCCGGCCCTTGCAGCATCCTCTTCCCTGAAGAAGGAAGTGGTTGAGGGGCTCGACATCCTGATCCTGCGCGAACTCACCGGCGGCGTCTATTTTGGCGAGCCAAAGGAGATCATCGACCTTGGCAACGGCCAGAAGCGCGGTATCGACACTCAGGTCTACGACACCTTCGAGATCGAGCGGATCGCCGGTGTTGCCTTCGAGCTGGCACGTACGCGTTCCAACAAGGTCTGCTCGATGGAAAAGCGCAATGTGATGAAGTCCGGCGTGCTCTGGAACGAGGTCGTCACGGCGACGCACAAGGCGAGATATTCCGATGTCGAGCTGACCCACATGCTGGCGGATGCCGGCGGCATGCAGCTCGTTCGCTGGCCAAAGCAGTTCGACGTGATCGTGACGGACAATCTGTTCGGCGACATGCTGTCAGACGTTGCCGCCATGCTCACGGGATCGCTCGGCATGCTGCCCTCGGCCTCGCTTGGTGCGCCTGATCCCAAGACGGGTTCGCGCAAGGCGCTTTACGAGCCGGTGCACGGTTCCGCGCCGGATATTGCAGGGCAGGGCATTGCCAATCCGATCGCCATGATCGCCTCCTTCGCCATGTGCCTACGCTATTCCTTCAACATGGTCGAGGAAGCCGATCGGCTGGACAAGGCCATTGCCGGCGTTCTGGACGACGGTCTGCGTACCCGTGACCTGATGTCGGAGGGCATGAAGGAAGTGGGCACCGTGGAAATGGGCGATGCCATTGTCGCGAAATACAAGGCGCTCGCCGCCTGATAACGTTGTCTGGCGGCGGGGGCAGCACCCCTGCCGCCGGGCAAGCGCGTTGACTTCCCGAAGATTCGCCTTAAAACAACGCTCGTGAACGGAGACCTTTTGTCCATGCGCGCAATCGAAGCGCTTGCACAGGCCGACATGACGAGTGTTATCGGGAACGATGACGCAGCGCTCCGCTTTACCAAAACGACAGCCAAAACGACCGTCAAAACGGTCTGACCTTTCCTGGCTGCTCGTTCCCTCCCCGAGCCAGTCGGGGAAGGTGAAACCCGCCGGGCCAGCGGGTGAATATTCCAAGCCACACGGAGAGGGACAGGAGAAAGAACCACTATGGGTTTCAAGATAGCTGTCGCCGGCGCGACCGGAAATGTCGGGCGCGAAATGCTGAACATTCTGGAAGAGCGCGGCTTTCCCGCTGATGAGGTAGTGCCGCTTGCCTCCAGGCGTTCGGTCGGACAGGAAGTGTCTTATGGCGACAGGACGCTGAAAGTTCAGGCACTCGAAAATTACGATTTTTCCGACACGGATCTCTGCCTCATGTCGGCAGGTGGTACCGTTTCCAAGGAGTGGTCGCCGAAAATCGGCAAGGCAGGCTGTGTAGTCATCGATAACTCATCCGCATGGCGCTATGACCAGGATGTGCCGCTGATCGTTCCTGAAGTGAACCCGCACCACATCGAGGGTTTCAGCAAAAAGAACATTATCGCCAACCCGAATTGCTCGACCGCACAGCTCGTCGTGGCGTTGAAGCCTCTTCACGACGCTGCCACGATCAAGCGCATTGTCGTCTCCACCTACCAGTCGGTTTCCGGCTCGGGCAAGGAAGGCATGGACGAGCTTTTCGAGCAGACGCGGGCGGTCTTCGTTGCCGATCCGATCTCGGCGAAGAAGTTCACCAAGCGCATCGCCTTCAATGTTATTCCTCACATCGACGTCTTCATGGAAGACGGCTACACGAAGGAAGAATGGAAGGTTCTGGCCGAGACCAAGAAGATGCTTGATCCCAAGATCAAGGTCACGGCGACCGCAGTGCGTGTTCCCGTCTTCATCGGTCATGCCGAATCGGTCAATCTCGAATTCGAGAAGCCGATCACCGCTGACGAGGCGCGAGACATCCTGCGCGAGGCGCCGGGTTGCCAGGTCATCGACAAGCGTGAAGACGGTGGTTACATCACGCCATATGAGAGTGCAGGCGAAGACGCGACCTATATCAGCCGCATTCGCGAGGACGCGACCGTTGAAAACGGGCTTGCCTTGTGGGTTGTCTCCGACAATCTGCGCAAGGGTGCTGCACTCAACACGGTCCAGATTGCCGAGCTTCTGGTGGCCAAGGGGTTGATCAAGCCTCGCAAGGAAGCTGCCTGATCGGCAAGTGTTTTGAAAGGCGCGGTTTCATCCGCGCCTTTTTTCTTTGTCTAAAGCGGAGAACCAGCCATGGCCAAGCAGGCGCTTCTTGTCATTGATGTTCAGAACGATTTCTGCCCCGGTGGTGCGCTGGCGGTCGAGGATGGCGATAGCATCGTGCCGATCATCAATCGCATGATGGACGATTTCGACCATGTGATCCTGACCCAGGACTGGCATCCGGCAGGCCATTCTTCCTTTGCATCAAGCCATGAAGGCAAGACCTCGTTCGAGCTCGTGACCATGCCTTACGGGCAGCAGGTGCTTTGGCCGGATCATTGTGTCCAGGGCACGGAGGGTGCTGCGTTCCACGCGGATCTTGAAGTGGATCGTGCCGAGCTGATCATCCGAAAGGGATTTCGGCCGCAGATCGACAGCTATTCGGCCTTCTTCGAGAATGATCATGCCACGCCCACCGGACTCGCCGGATATCTGAGCGAACGCGGCATCACCTCGCTCGTTTTGGCCGGGCTCGCTACCGATTATTGTGTCGCCTATTCCGCGATTGATGCGAAGAAGCGCGGATTCGAGGCGGAGGTGGTACTGGATGCCTGCCGCGGCATTGATCTCGATGGCTCGCTGGAGCGCATGAAGCGGGAAATGCAGGACGTAGGCGTGGTGTTGCGGTAGCAGCGTTTCACGTGAAACGCTAAGCATCTGATTCTATTTCACGAATCAGATCAATGAGATGAGCCTTCAACCCAGCCCGGCATAGCGGCTGATCAGGCTCGGATCCTTGCGCAAAGCGCTGGCCTCCACGGTTTCACGAATACGACCGTTCTCGATGAAGGAAACCCGGTTGGCGACCTTCAGCACCGTATCCGCCCGCTGCTCGACCAGAAGGCTAGTGACACCTTCATTGCAGAGCGCGGTGACCGTCTCGCGGATACTGGCAACGGCTGAGGGCATGAGGCCCTCCATCGGCTCGTCCAGAAGAAGAACCTTCGGCTCAAGGCAAAGCGCGCGCGCCATTGCCAGCATCTGCTGCTCGCCGCCAGACAATGTGCCCGAGCGCTGCTTCAGTCGTTCTTTCAGTTTCGGGAACAGCTCCAGCACCTTTTCACGAGTGGCATGGCCTGTTCTTCGCGCCATCAGGCCGACCTCGAGATTTTCGGCCACCGTGAGTTCGGCAAAGAGCCTTCGCCCCTGAGGCACATAGCCGAGCCCCAAGCGCGGGACCTCATGGGCAGGAAGCTCAGAAATCTTCTGTCCACCCAATGTTATCTCACCGCTGGACAGCGGTAGAATGCCCATGATGGTTTTCAGAGTTGTGGTCTTGCCCGCGCCGTTGCGGCCAACCAGGCAGTGCACCTCCGCCTGACGTGTCTCAAGGCTCAAGCCATGCAGCACCTGCACATCGCCATAGCCCGCCGTCACATTGTCCAGCCTGAGAAGCCCGCTCATGGCTGTTCCCCCAGATAGGCGCGCTGGACGTCGGCATTCGCGCGGATTGCCGCAGGCGTTCCTTCCGCGAGAACGCGCCCCTGATCCATCACCGTGATTTTCTCGGCAAGCGCCATGACCACATCCATATTGTGCTCGATGAGCAGGATCGTTGTGGTCGCAGCGATCTGTCGGATCAGGGTGATGAAGCCTTGAGTCTCGCTTTCCGACAGGCCTTGCGTGGGTTCATCCAGGATAAGGACGCGGGGTTTGAGTGCGATGCCCATGGCAACTTCCAGCAAGCGCTGGTGGCCGTAGGCCAGATTGCCTGCCAATTCGCCGGACCGTTCTCCAAGCCCCACCCGCAGCAGTGCTTCGTGAGCACTATCATTCAATCTGCGGCTGCTCAGATTGAGAAAGGAATTGGTTCGGGCCTGTGATTGCACTGCCAGAGCCACATTTTCCAGCAGAGTGAGGTTGGGGAATATCGATGTGATCTGGAAGGTGTAGCCGATACCAAGGCGCACACGCTGATGCGCCGGCATTTGCGAAATATCCTGGCCTTCCAGCCAGACTTCTCCAGCGTCGCTGGCAATGCGGCCGCAAATTAAACTGACAAAACTCGTCTTCCCCGCGCCGTTGGGGCCGATGATGGCTCGGATCTCCCCCTCTTCGAGGTCGAAATCGACATTGTCGACCGCGCGCACTCCGCCGAAGCTGCGCGAGAGGCCGCGTGTGTGGAGAATGGTCGCGGTCATGGCAGCCATGGCAGCCACCTCGCTCTGATCGTGCCCAGTATGCCGCGCCTGAAAAAGAGCACAAGGAAGATCAGCACCAGCCCCACCACCAGCAGATGAGCCGTCGTGTGGCTGGAGGCGATATCGATGACATAGAACATCACCAGTGTACCCAGAAGGGGCCCGAGTGTTGTTGCGGCACCTCCGAGCAGCACCCAGAGCAACGGCAGGATCGAGTATTGCGTGCTTGCCAGTGTCGAGCCGACATAGCCGAAAAGCACCGCATATGCCGCACCGGCTGCGGCACAGATCATGCCGGAGATTGCGAGAGCCACCAGACGGTTGGCAAAAACATTGAAGCCGAGCATGCGCATGCGCTCATCATTTTCACGTATGGCAATGAGCGCACGCCCATAGCCTGACCGGATAATGAAGAGCGTGAACAGAAGCACGAGCGAGAACAGCGCAAGGCCAGCCAGGTAGCGTGTTGAGGGATCACTCAAATCGAAGGTCGCACCCGCAAATTCGAGGCTTCGCACCTCCTGTTGCAGGATCAGTCCTTCCTCACCGCGCGTATAGGTCGTGAAATAGAGCGTCGTCAGATAGAAAACCTGCGAGAACATCAGCGTGACGATCATGAAGGCGACGCCGCTGGTGCGCAGCGCGAGTGCGCCGACGACCAGCCCAAGCAGCAAGCCTGCACCTATACCCGCACCGAAAGCGGGCCAGATGCTCCAGTCCAGATGATAAATGGTCAGGCCCGCCCCATAGAGGCCGGCTGCAAAGAACATGGCGTGGCCCAGGCTCAAGAGGCCCCCATAGCCGAAGGTAAGGTTGTAGCCCATGGCGAAGACCGCCAGCACCAGAACGCGCGAGACCACGCCGCGATGATATTCGGGCAGGAGCCAATTTGCTGCCAGCAATGCCGCTATGACCGCAAGATGCAGCAGAAGCGATTGCGGGGAGGGGAGCAGCCGAACCTTCATCGCGCGGCCGTTCCAAAAAGGCCCTGCGGGCGGAAGACGAGAACCAGCGCAACGAGTAGCGTGGCCAACATTTTCGCAAGCGTTGGCGAGAAGAACATGGAGATGATGCCGTCGGAGAGCCCGATCAGCACGGCGGCCACCACCGTGCCGCGCAGCGAGCCCAGCCCTCCGATAATGACTACGATAAAGGAAAGGAGCAGCGGCTCCTGACCCATGAGATAATGGGCCTGCCGGATGGGTACGACCAGAACGGCCGCGATCGCTGCCAGTGCGGCACCCAGCGCAAAGACTGCCGAATAGACACGACGGACCGGGATTCCAAAAGTCTGTGCGGTTTCACTGTCATACTGGGTTGCGCGCATGATCAGGCCGATGCGGCTGCGCATCATCAGGAGCGCCGTCAGGCCCACAAGCAGGATTGACGCGCCGATAACCGCGAGCTTGTAGCCGGAATAGCCGAACCACGGCAGCTGAATGCGCCAGGTGAAGGGCGCTTCGACTGGCCGCGAATCCGCTCCGTAGTAGGTCAGTGCGAGCTGCTGGATGATGTAGAGCAAGCCGATGGTCGCAACGATGGTGGCTTCGGGCTCGTATTTCAGCCGCGACAGAACCAGCCTGTCGGACAGCCAGGCAATGAGAGCCACCACAAGTGGGCTGAGAGCAAGGGCGAGCAGGAAGCCAATGGCCGGATCGCCCACAACAAGGCTTGAGAAATACCAGGCGAGAACTGCGCCGAGCATGAAGAACTCGCCATGGGCCACATTGACCACGCGCATGACCCCGAAGACCAGGGAGAGGCCAAGCGCCATCAGGCTCAACACCGCGGCGGTGACGAGCCCTTCAAGCGTTGCGAGCAACAGGTAGGGTCCGAAACCCATGGCGGATCAGAAGGATTGTGTGGTGTAGTCGGCTTCTGCCTCGTAAAGCCCGTCCTCGACGCTTGTGCGGTGGACCACGTTCAAACGACCGCCTTCGAGCTTCGAGATGCTTTGCTCGCCGAATGCCTGGTGGATCTTGCCATTGAAGATCTTGCGGCCTTGCGGATGCTCGCGCCCGGCTTCCATTTCCTCCATCGCCTCGGTGGCTTCGATCAGCTTTTGCCGATCTTGCGGGCCTTGATAGTTGGCGGCTTCCATAGCGCGCTTGATGATGAAGAGCGTTTCCCAGCAGCCGAACATATGGGCGTTGGTGGAGACGTCATTGGCGTCATTCACGCTGGCGCCTTCGTCGTTGATGCCGACCGTCTTGCGGTAGAAATCCACATAGTCAGGCTGATCAGGCTGGGCATAACGCGGCATGCCTTCCCAGAAATGGCTGCCGTCGAGGAATTCGAGGCCCGGGCTGTTGATGTTTACCGCTTCCAGAGAGTCGATGAAGCCGAAGAGCTGCGGGCCGGAATTGCCGAAGAACTCGCCCAGTTCCTTCACGAAGGTGAGGACGGCGGGGCCCACCATCACGTGGTAGATCACGTCCGTGTTGCGCGGGATCTGCGGTAGGTAGCGGGTGAAGGAGGTTTCCGTCGGCGGAATTGCGACCTTGGCGACCACCTCGCCGCCCTGCGCCTGGATGGCAGGCTCGAAGAAATCGCGGTGGTCGTGGCCAAAGGCATAGTCCGGATAGACCAGCGTGACCTTCTTCCCCAGATTGTCTGCGATCCACGGCGCGACCGAACGGACCTGCGCCTTGACGTCGGTGATGCCCGGCTGGAGGCAGTAGCGGTTCAACTTGCCGGAGGCGACGTGGTAGCCTTCGCTGACCACGTAATAGGGCATCTTCAACTCACCAGCCGCCGGGGCGGAGCCAACCACGACGTGGCTGAAGAGGGTGCCATAAACAAGGTCGACCTTGTGCTGATTGGCGAATTTCTCGACCACTTCTGCGCCACGAGCAGGGTCCGTGCCATCATCCTCGATGACGATCTCCAGCGGACGACCATTGATGCCGCCAGCCTCATTGATGAGCTTGGCCGCGGCCATGGTGGTGCGCTCGTACCAGCGGCCATAGGACGCGCCGATGCCGGTTCTGTGGCACTGGAAACCGATGCGGATGGGCTCGGAGCTTTGTGCCTGAGCGTATCGCATGAAGCCCGGGGCGGCGATGAGACCGGTGCTGGCGCCTAAGCCCTTCAATACCGAACGACGGGAAAAAGGGGTGGAGATGCCATTGCTGGTCATTGCACTGCCTCCTGGGCTTGCTGGCTGCAGCATTTCGCGCTGCAGCAAATCAATCGGGGTGCAACGTAAACCATCTCAGCCGATGCTTGGCAATATGACAGGTTTACCTTGCGTCAGCGCATCATCCGGTGGTGGGCGAGGAAAGCAGCCAGAGCCCCAGGAGCGTGTAGAAGATCATGAGAACGGCCAGGGGGACCTGACTCCTGAAGGCACGGGCAGTTGTTCCGTAGTGGCGAAGCGCGAGGGCATGGGCAAGCGCCACGGCCAGCACGTGGCCGCCCACAATGGCGATTGCCTGCGCATTCCAGATCAGTTGTGCTGCATGTGCACCGAGCACGACACCGGCGCGGACGTGGTAATCGGCGGTCCCGAAAAGGTTCAGCCCAGTGGCAAAGGGGTCGGATGCAGCGACGAAAGCGTATTGCAGGTTGACCAGCATGACCACGAGGTAGTGCGAGAAGTGATAGGCAAGCGCGATCGGGATCAGTGACCAGATGAGCAGGCCTGCCGCGCGCATGGGCGCGCGCCCATCAGCCATGCGATCTCCCGCACAAACGGCTGCAAGAAAGCACATCGCAAAACCTGCCCAGGCGCCAGACAAGCCAAGGGAATTCGGTAACAGGAGTGCCGTACGGCCGGGATAGAGCAGAGGATTCGTGCCGATCATGTGAAGCCAGGTGAAGGTCTTCATGAAGCCGTCGAAGGAGATATAGGCGATCAGCAAAAGCACGAAGGCGATGCCGCTCAAGGGTAACGGGTGCACGCGGGAAAGACGGCCGCCCGGCATTGTCAGGGACAGCTTCTTGCCTTGGCCAATGCCCGTTGAGGCCAGGGGCGACAAGCGGGCTGCGGTGCGGAAGAAGATGCCCAAGAACTCACCCCTCGCCATCCAGCGACGGTGTCCAAAGGCGAAGATGCCGGCCATGGTCAGTACGAAATAGGCGGCGGTGAACATTGCCAGATGCCGGGGGTCATCCGGTGCGGGGTAGACCAGTTCAAGCCAGGCGAAGCAGAACAGCAACAGTGTGGCGGGCCAGTAGCCGACCCATCGCGGCAGACGCAGGTTCAGACCGGGTTTTCCGATTGCCCGCCAGAGGGCTGTCCAGGGATTGAGCCAGTGCCAGATATCTCCGACAAGAGCATGAAGCAGCGGCAGCGACAGCCAGAGCAGCGTCCATATCAGCAGGGGAAGCGGATTGGCGAGCGGGTCACGGCTGCCGAACCACCCCGTCGTCAAGCCAATGATCAGAAGTAGCAGTGATAAAACGCTGATAACCCATGGTGGCAGAATAGATATATCACTGATATGCAATTTACGCGCGAAGAACTTTGTCAGCACCTGCGGCGGCAGAGCCAAGAGCATCAGGAAGCTTGCCCCCACCGTCAGTGCGCCACCCCAAAGATAGAGATGCGTGGGGAGCAGCAACACGTGACCGCGCTCCGAGGCATGGGCCAGAGCATCGGCGGTCATCAGGCAGAAGAGGGAGAAGGCGGCGAGAACTCTTGTCATTGAGCCATCATCCCTTTCCGACGACAAAAGAAAAGGGCGCGCAAGCCGTGCTCACGCGCCCTTCTTGAAACAACTGATACAACCAATCAGGCAGTCTGGGTCACGAATTTCGTGACGAGATAGGCTTCGATCGCCTCCGAACCGCCTTCGGTGCCGTGGCCGGAATCCTTGATGCCCCCGAAGGGTACTTCCGGAAGGGCCAGACCATTGTGGTTGATCGTGGTCATGCCCGCTTCAACACGCATGCCAAGCTGGTGGGCTGTGTCTGCCGAACCGGTAAAGGCGTAGGATGCCAGTCCGAAGGGCAGGCGGTTTGCCTCGTCAATCACCTCGTCCAACGAGGAGAAACGGCTGAATACCGCAACAGGGCCGAATGGCTCTTCATTCATGATGCGCGCCTTGGTGGGCACATTCGACAGAACGGTTGGCTCGAAGAAGTAGCCCTTGTTGCCGATACGGCGACCACCCGTCTTGACCTCTGCACCGTGGTCGACAGCATCCTGGATCAGCTCCTCAAGGGCCGGAATGCGCCGTTCATTGGCGAGCGGTCCCATCTGAGTGCCTTCTTCCAGGCCGTTGCCGACATTGATCGCCTCGGCGGCAGCCGTAAAGCTTTCCACGACCTCATCATAGACAGGCTCTTCCACGAGGAAGCGCGTCGGGGACACGCAGACCTGTCCGGCATTGCGGAATTTGGAAGCCGCCATGACCTTTACCGCCTTGTCCAGATCGGCATCCTTGAAAATCATCGCGGGCGCATGGCCGCCAAGCTCCATCGTGGCGCGCTTCATGTGCTGGCCGGCAAGGGCGGCCAGATGTTTGCCCACCGGTGTGGAGCCGGTGAAGGAGATCTTGCGGATGGTTGGGTGCGGTATGAGATATTCCGAGATCTCGGCAGGCACGCCGTAGACCAGGTTGATCACGCCTTCAGGAATACCGGCGTCGGCGAAAGCGCGGATGAGTTCTGCCGGAGAGGCCGGCGTTTCTTCCGGAGCCTTGACGATGATGGAGCAACCCGCTGCCAATGCACCGGAAAGCTTGCGCACGACCTGGTTGATGGGGAAGTTCCAGGGCGTGAAGGCTGCGACCGGGCCCACAGGCAGCTTCAGGGCCATTTGGGTAACGCCTGCAACGCGGCCGGGGATGATCTGGCCATAGGTGCGGCGGGCTTCCTCGGCGAACCAGTCGATCACATCGGCGGCGGCCATCGTTTCCATCTTGGCTTCCGCGCGCGGCTTGCCCTGCTCGCGGACCATGATCCCGGCGATGGAATCGCTGCGCTCGCGCAGGATTTCGGCTGCCTTGCGCATAAGCTTGGAGCGTTCGAACGCCGACTTTGCGCTCCAGGTCCTGAATCCTTTTTCGACCGCCGCAAGTGCGTCATCAAGATCAGCCTTGGTTGCGTGCGCGACCTTGCCGATGACCTCTTCCGTTGCGGGATCAAGCACATCAATGGTCTTGCCTTCCGCTCCGGCGCGCCACTGGCCGTCGATGAACAGTTGCGTGTCGGGATATGCGCCGTTCTGTGCCATGATAATCCTTTACTCGTTGTCATTTCAGGCAAAGCTGCCTGACCGTGCCACTTGCATATGGGCAGAGAGATGGTGGGTTGAAACCCGGACCTCTGACGAGGTGGGTCGATAATGCATGAAAAAGGGCGGGACATTTATGAACGCCCGCCCTTCTTACATCAATAGAGTTCGCCGCTCGCGCGCCTTGCCTTGAAGTCTTTCGTTTCCTTGACGACGACCCCGGACAGGAGCAGGAGGCCGATCAGGTTGGGAACGGCCATCAAGCCATTGAAGGTGTCAGAGGCGGCCCAGACCAGATCAAGCGTGACGATCGTGCCCATCAGAACCGATGCCGTGTAGACGATGCGGTAGAGAATGATCGCCCTGGCGCCGAACAGATATTCGAAGCACTTTTCGCCGTAATAGCTCCAGCCGAGAATGGTGGAGTAGGCGAAGAAGATAAGGCCGAAGGTCACGATCCAGCCGCCCGGACCCGGCAGAAGCGCATCGAAAGTGCTGGTGGTCAGGGATGCACCCGTTTCGCCGTCCATGTAGAAGCCGCCCATCACGAGCACGAGGCCGGTGATCGTGCAGACCACGATCGTGTCCAGAAAGGTGCCTGTCATGGAGACCAGCGCCTGACGGGCTGGATGATCTGTCTTGGCTGCAGCGGCTGCGATCGGTGCGGAACCCATGCCGGCCTCGTTCGAGAATACGCCGCGTGCCACGCCGTAGCGGATCACTGCACCCAGCGCACCACCTGCCACGGCCTCACCGGTGAAGGCGTCGGTGAAGATCAGGCTGAAGGCAGGCAGCACCTGGTCGAGATTCATCAGGATAATGACCAGCCCGCCGAGCACATAGATGACCGCCATGAAGGGAACAACGACCGAGGTGACACGGGCAATCGAGCGGATGCCGCCAAGGATCACGACCGCCGTCAGCGTCGTCAGCACCACGCCGGTGATCCAGGTGTCGATGCCGAAGCTTGTCTGGATGGACTGCGCAACCGAGTTCGACTGCACGGAGCTGCCGATGCCGAAGGCGGCAACGGAGCCGAAGATGGCGAAGAGAACGCCGAGCCACTTCATGTTGAGGCCGCGCTCGATGTAATACATCGGGCCACCAGACATCTGCCCGTTTTCATCGACGACGCGGTATTTCACTGCGAGCAGACCCTCTGCATATTTGGTCGCCATGCCGAAAACGGCCGTGACCCACATCCAGAAGACGGCACCAGGGCCACCGGCGACGACGGCTGTCGCGACGCCAGCGATGTTACCCGTGCCGATTGTAGCGGCGAGTGCCGTCATCAGCGCCTGGAAATGAGTGATGTCGCCGGGATCGCGGTTCTTCGGATGACCGCCGAAGGCCATCTTGAGCGCGAGCGGCAACATGGAAAACTGCAGGAAGAAGAGGCGCAGCGTAAGGAACACGCCCGTGCCGACGAGAAGCGTCAGCATATAGGGGCCCCAGACCCATCCTCCCACAACATTGAAAAACTCAGTCAGACCCGCCATGGAATCCTTCCATATCCTCCGGTTGAATCAGAGCCGGCATAGGCTTGATCCGGTCCTTTGAGTCAATGGGCCAGGTGGGACGGCCAGATGGCAGAGCCGTTTTGCGGGATACTCAGACGAACAGATCCTCACGAATTGGCCAGATGGGCCGCGCCAGCTTCTGGTAGCCTGCGGTTTTCGGGTCGTGCGGATAGCATCCCTCGACCACCGCATAGACAATTTCGCCGGCAATCGGCGCGAAGCCTGCGTGAAAATGGTTGGTCGACTTGATCAGAAGCGCCTGCTTGGCACTCGGATCAACACCCAGATTGGAGAAAATGTCCGGCTCGAAAGTCTGTGTACGGTTGGTGTTCAGGATGATGTCGATCTCGGTCCCAACCAGGCGGATGAGCGCTGCGGGACCAAGCGTCACGCGGCTTTTGCCGAAGCTTTGCCAGCCATCCCTTGCCAGTTTTCGGATCTCGAATGTTCCATCAAACGGCTGGCCACTGGCCGCATTGGCCTTGCCGCCGATGCGCATGTCCAGCACCGTCCTTTCGCCTGCGCCATGGGCAAAGGCTACCGCCTGCGGGTCCCAGATCGTTGCAAGTCCGAAATTGCGGACCCCTGCATCGACCAGAGCGTGAAGGAGAACGGTGTTGTCGCCGGCCGTACCCCCGCCGGGATTGTCCCACATATCGGCAATGACCACCGGCTTTCCGTTCAAGGGGCCAGCCTTTGCCCGTGCGACAGCCTCGTTCACCGTGATAGTTTCCATCTTGGTCGTGCCGCGCATGGCGCGCACTTCCTGGCCGAGCCTTTCAGCCAGGGCGTCGCCTTTGTCCGGCGCGTTGTCGGATACCACGATCACCTGGGTCCCAAGTTCGGGCACATCACCGGCCATGAAGCCGTGGATCAGCGAGACGGACAGGATGTCGTCCTTCCCCTGAAGCGCCTGCATCCGGTCCACGAAGGAACGCATGGGCTGGCGACTGGTCGGGAAGACATCGATCATGCGGCAGTCGAAAGTAGAGATAACGGGGCTGATCTCGCCTCGTGCGGCACGCAGGGCGAGATCAACCACATGCTCCGCACGTTCCACAAAATCCGTATGGGGGAATTCGTGGAACGCGGCGAGTATGTCGGCTGCCGCCACGCGTTTCTTCGTGAGATGGCTGTGGGGATCAAGTTCGGCTGCCACGATGACATCCGGACCCACGATCTCGCGCACGCGCGCCAGCAGATCGCCCTCGCAGTCGTCGAGCCCGCGGGCTACCATCGCGCCGTGCAGGCCGAGCACCACGCAATCCACCGGCATGGCAGCGCGCAGCTGGTCGAGGATTTCGTCACGAAGCTCCTCATAAACATCAAGGCGCACAAGCCCCCCAGGCTCCGCCCAGGTGGCTGTGCCCTCGAGCAGGGTGAAACCTTCCTCCTTGGCGCGCTGGCGCAGCACCGGGATGGGCGCCGAGCAAAGCGTTGGTGTCTCCGGATGCTCGCCAGGACCGGCGTAGAAAGCCATCTCGAATGCTTCCCGGTCGGTGGGCACCGGCGAGAAGGTGTTTGTCTCGGTGGCTAGTGACGCCGTGAATACGCGCATGAGGCTAATGTCCGGTTCGTGTTCTGCTTAGAGCGGCTTGTAGGCGACCGCTTCCACCTCGATCTTGATGTCGAGCATGAGGCGGGATTCCACGGTCGTGCGCGCTGGCGGGTCCTTCGGGAAATATTGCGCATAGGCAGCATTGAACGGGCCGAAGTCGCGGGCGTCCTCGATCCAGACAGTGGTTTTCACAACGTCCTCGAGCGAGCAGCCTGCAAGTTCGAGGGCGGCCTTCACGTTCTTCATCACCTGATGCGTCTGCTCCGTGATGCCGCCGACAACGACAATGCCGTCTTCACCCACTGGAACCTGGCCCGATATATAGACGAAGTCGCCCGCCCGCACGGCTGGTGAAAGGGGGACGTGGGAGGTGCCAAAGCACTGCTTGGTCATGCGGAATATCCTTCTTTTTCTATTTGACTGCGCCAATCGCCAGACCGCGCACGAGGTAGCGCTGCAGCCAGGCAAAGACGATTGCGACGGGGATGGTGGCGACGAAGGTTGCTGCCATCACGTGGTGCCATTCGACCGTGTATCGACCGGCCACCAGCGAGAAGATCTGGATCGGCAGCGTGTAGCTCTCCTGCCGACGCAGCATGGTGAGTGCGATCACGAACTCGTTCCAGGCATTGATGAATGAGAAGATGGCCGTCACCGTCATGGCCGGAAGGGCCAGCGGGAGGAACACCATCACCAGTGCCTTGGCGGGGCTTGCGCCTTCGATCCAGGCGGCTTCTTCCAGATCCTTCGGGATGGTCGAGAAGTAGCTTTGCAGCATCCATACGGTGAAGGCCACGTTGAAGGCGCCGTAGACGAAGACAATCGAATTGATGTTGTCGAGGAGTCCCAGCCAGACCACGAGGCGGAAGAGGCCGATTACCAGCACGATTGGCGAAAGCATCTGCGAGACAAGCAGGAACTGCCGGAAGAAGCCCTGACCCTTGAAGCGAAAGCGGCTCATCGCATAGGCGGCGGGGATGGAGACGGCAAGCGCCAGCATGGTCGACAGAACCGACACATAGACCGAGTTCCACAGGGCATTGCCGAAATTGGTCACCGCCCACATGTCGATGAAGTTGCGCCAAGCGGGTTCCTGCGGCCACCAGGTGGGTGCAAGTACCTCGTTCGAAGGCTTGATCGCTGTGATGAACATCACTGCGAAGGGAAAGAGGATGAGGATGATCAGGGGGGACAGAAGCAGCCAGTAGAGCAGCGACTTCTTCAGCTTCTTGTTCATTTGCTGTCCCTCCGCATTGCAAGCGAGACATAGAGGATGGTGAAGGCCAGCAGCAGCGCAAACATCATCACTGAAAGGGCCGAAGCCTCACCAAGCTTTCCGAAGCGGAAGCCCAGCTTGTAGAGATATGTGACCAGAATGTCGGTGGAGTTGGCCGGACCGCCCTGCGTGGTCGCCCAGATGATGGGGAAGGAGTTGAACACGTAGATCATGTTGAGCACGATCGAGATGTTCAGGAAGGGCTTCATCAGGGGCAGGGTGATTTCACGAAATGTCTGCCAGCGTGAGGCGCCTTCGAGCCGTGCCGCCTCGTAAAGATCGTCTGGGATCGAGGACAGCCCACCGAGGAAGATCGTTGTGGTGAACGGGATCGTCACTAGAATGCCGATCATGATCTGGACGGGGAAGGCCGTGGATGCACGGGCAAGCCATTGGATGTTCTGGTCGATAAGCCCGAGATTCTGCAGGCCCGAATTCAGCATGCCGCTCTCACCGCTCAGCGCCCAGCGCCAGACGATCGCGGTCATTGTCAGCGACACCGCCCAAGGCAGCATGATGATGACGCGCGCGATGGAACGGCCGTAGAAATCGTCATTCAGGATCATCGCGACCGGGACGGAAACCAGCAGCGTGCCGATGACGATGCCGCCGGTCCATATGGCCGTGCGCCAGAGTGCACCCAAAAAATCGGGATCCGTGAAGACGGCGATATAATTCTCAGCGTCGTTGAAACCGCGCAACTGGCCGAAGCGGTTCACCTCGTTCAGCGAAATCAAACCGAGCTGATAAAGCGGCCACAATATGATGAAGGCAGCCAGCAGGAAGCCCGGCAGGATCAGCACATAGGGATTGGTCAGGGGCGAGCGGATCATGGTCCCGTTTCGGTTCGCGCTTAAAGCGGTTTGCGTTCAGGAGAAGGGACATGCGCGCGAGGCGCGCGCATGTCATTTTCGGCAGGGGTTCAGTTGCCCAGAATGCCGTTGATTTCCTCGGCGGCTGCATCAAGCGCAGCTTTCGGTTCGGCATCGCCAAGGTAGATTTTCTGAACGGCGTCCGAAGTCTTCGCCGCGATTTCCTCCCAGCCCGGAATGACCGGAGCGAAGCGCGCGTCGGGCAGAAGATCGGTGAAGGCCTTCAGATCGGCGTTGTCGGCAAAGGCCGGCTGCTTCGCGACTTCCGGATTGACTGGCAGGAAGCCTTCACCCTCGGTGAATTTCGCACGCCATTCGGTGGTGAAGAGCATGTCGAGGAATTTCCAGGCGAGCTCCTTGTTCTCGGAATTCTCGAACATGATGATCGAGTCGGTCACGCCATAGGTGCCGCGGTCGCCGTCAGGTCCTGCAGGGATCGCAGCGACGCCATATTCGAGATCCGGTGCCTCTTCCTTGATCTGGTTGGACAGGAAGGGCGCGGTGATCATCATGCCGACCTTGCCCTGCTTGAACAGGTTCTGCACATCCTCGCGATTATAGGAGGTGACGCCCGGCTGCGTGGCACCGGAATCGATCAGGGACTTGTAGGTCTCGGCCGCCTTGTAGGCCGCCTCGCTGTCGAGGCCGGATGTGCCGTCATCTTCTACGAGTTCGCCACCATGGGCCCAGAATGCATAGTAGAAATAGACGTCGGTCTCGATTTCCTTGCCCTGCAGGCCAAATCCGGCAATGTCATCGCCAAGGGCGCTGATCTTTTCAGCCGCTGCAGCAAGCTCTTCCCAGGTGTCGGGAACTTCCTCTATGCCGGCCTGCTCGAACAGGTCCTTGTTGTAATACATTGCACGTGCGGAGGCTGCGATGGGCAGGCCGTAGGTCTTTCCGTCCATCACCGAAGGCTCAAGGAATACCGGAAAGAAGCGGTCCTTGAATTCATCGGACATATATTCGTCGAGCGGTGCAGCGATCCCCTGTTCCACGAAATCGATCAACCAACGGGTACCGATGATCGACAGATCGGCATTGGCGCCACCGGAAATGTCGGTGGTCAGCTTCTGGAGCAGGACATCCCATGGCACGACCTCAATCTGGATGTCGGCGTCAGGGTTGGCTTCCTCGAATGCCTTGGCAGCCTCTTCGAAATAGGGGCCGGTCTTGGAGCTGTATTCAGCAACGGTAACGCGGACCGTCTCTGCCGCTGCCATGCCTGCAAGCGACAGGAAAGCGGCTCCTGCAAGTGCAGTGGTGAATGCGAGTTTTCTCATAATTCGTCTCCCGGTTTCCTCTCTAGGGTTTGCACGAATTCCAGCCCGCTCATTTCTTGTTCTTGTTTGCAGAGCAGGCGCCGGTCACTCGAACCAGTGATGTAATTTTTTTACATAATTTCAGATTAATCAAGGAAAATCGCTGGATCATGTTGCTAAATTACGAAAATTCGGCAAACACTAGAATGAACGGGCCGGATCTTCGCTGTGGATTTGCCCGAGGGGAACAATTCGAATCCGCACCAAGCGGACTGGAGAAGAATCTTGAATCTGAGAGGAAAAAGGATCGTGGTGACGGGCGCCGCCGGTGGTATCGGCAGCGCCATGATCGATGTTCTGGCCGGGTTCGGGGCAGAAGTCGTGGCCTGCGACCTCAAGGCAGAGGATGTTACCGGCCCGAAGGTGAGCGAGGCTCACGGCTTCGACCTTCTTGATGATAATGCGGTAGAGGCCGCAGCGAAGGCGATATGCAGCAATGGTGCCCCTGACGCGGTGATCTCGAACGCTGGCTGGACGCGGGCTGAAACGCTGGCCGACGTAACACCGCAGGCGCTTAGTCACGAGCTTGATCTCAATCTGCGAAGTGCAGCGCGGCTTTCGCAAGCCTTTCTGCCTGCCATGCGCAATCGTGAGGGCGGTGCGGCTTTCGTGTTTATCTCTTCCGTCAATGCGCTGTCGCACTACGGCAACCCAGCCTATGCAGCCGCGAAAGCCGGTCTCAATGCATGGATGCGTGCCATTGCCACCGAAGAGGGCCGACATGGCATTCGTGCCAATGCCATCACGCCGGGTTCCGTGCGCACAATGGCGTGGGATCATCGCATCGCGCGTGATCCCTCAATCCTTGAAAAGGTGAAGCGCCTCTATCCGCTCGGGCGCATGGTCATGCCGGAGGAGGTGGCGCGCGCGGCTGCATTCCTGGCTTCACCGCTCGCCAGCGGCATTACCGGCACGGTCCTTCCCGTCGATGCCGGGATATCCGCCGGAAATCTTCCATTTCTTGAACAGATAGCCGGATGAGGAGCGCCTTTCATGGCTGAACTCGTACTCAAAGACATCTCCAAACGTTACGGCACGCTCAAGGTGATCGAGAGCCTTTCGCTGTCGATCACTGACGGCGAGTTCGTGGTGCTTGTGGGGCCGTCCGGTTGCGGAAAATCTACGCTCTTGCGCATGATTGCCGGGCTTGAGGAGATATCGGGCGGCGACCTGATCATCGGGGGAGCCCGGGCAAACGACATTCCGCCGCAAAAGCGCGACACTTCAATGGTGTTTCAGTCCTATGCGCTGTTCCCGCATATGACGGTTCGGGAAAATATCAGCTTCGGTCCGCGTGTGCGCGGTGAGCCGAAGGATGACACGGAGCGGCGTATCAAGCGCGCTGCAGAAATTCTCAATCTCGGCGATTATCTCGACCGCAAGCCGGGTCAGCTTTCCGGTGGCCAGCGCCAGCGCGTTGCCATGGGGCGCGCCATCGTGCGTGACCCGAAGGTTTTCCTGTTCGATGAGCCACTTTCCAATCTGGACGCGAAGCTGCGCATCCAGATGCGAACGGAAATCAAGGCGCTGCATCAGAAGCTGGGTACCACCATCGTCTATGTCACGCATGACCAGATCGAAGCCATGACCATGGCTGATCGCATCGTGGTCATGAATGGCGGGAATATCGAGCAGGTAGGCACGCCGCTTGAGCTTTACGATCGGCCGGCGAACAAATTCGTAGCCGGCTTCATCGGTTCGCCCGCAATGAGCTTCCTTGAAGCGCGCACAGATGGCGCGGTGGCAGTTTTGGGCGACGGCTCACGGTTGCCGATTGCAGCGCGCGAACACGATCGGTCGGTGACCGTCGGTATTCGCCCCGAGTGCTACCAGCGCGACAGTGCCGGTCCGCTATCGCTTTCGGTGGAAGTGGTCGAACCGACGGGACCGGAGATCCACATCTTCGGCAAGATCGCCGGGGAGGATGTGCGCGTCGTTCTGCGCGATCGCGATCTTCCTCGCCCCGGCGAAGAGTTGCGCCTGTCGGTCCCTGTCGAACATGTGCATCTGTTCGATCGTGATAGCGGCGTGCGGCTTCAGGCGGGATGACGATGGCGAAGGGCATGCAGGACGAGAACTCCCGCACGGTGGATATCATCGCCCGGCTTCAGGATCGACTGGAGCGCGGGCGTGGAGCGGAAATCCGTCTTGTGGAAAGCATTCTCGCCGATCCGCATTTCGCGGCCCATGCCCCCATTGCCCAGATTGCCGAGCGTGCCGGCGTCAGCGAGCCGACGATAACACGGCTGGCCCGTGCGCTTGGTTTTCCCGGTACGCGTGAGATGCGCTTTCACCTGGCGCAGGCGCTGGCTATTGGAGGCGCATATCTGCGCGAGCCGAATGCGCCGCCGGAAGATCTTCCGATGACCGCGCAGGTCGTCGCCAAAATCTCGTCGGGCGCTCATGCCGCGCTTGATCTCATGTCCATGGCGCTGGCCGAGATCGATCTGGAACCGATGGCCCGCCGCATCAGCAAGGCCAGCCAGATTCTCATCTATGGCACGGGCGGCAGCTCCTCCTTTGCCGCGGTGGAGTTGCAGAACCGCCTTTTTCGGCTCGGGCTTCACGTGACCGCGCATACGGATCCGCAACTGCAGCGCATGAGTGCTTCGGTGCTGGAGCCGCGCGCGGTTGTCATCGGGTTTTCGGTCTCAGGACAAGCGTCATCGGTCACGGACGCAGTGAATATCGGCCGCCAATATGGGGCAAGTGCTTTGGTCGTCACCTCCCCCAACACACCGCTGGCTGAGGCTGGCGATGCGCTTCTGCCACTGACCTTCAAGGAAGACGGCAATCTCTACAAGCCGTCCTCAACGCGCTACGCGCTTCTGGCTGCGGTCGACATCATCGCGATGACGACGGCGCAGACAATCGGGCCCAAGGTGCTGGAACCGCTGCGCCGGGTCCGCCACAGTCTTGCCAGCCAGAACATCCGCAACCCTGATCTACCCATCGGAGACTGATGCCGTGCGCATAACCGATCTGGAAACGCCAGCGGTCGTAATCGATCGCGCCAAGGTGGAAGCCAATCTTGTGCGGGCGCAGACCTATGCGGACGAGCATGGGATGAAGCTTCGCCCGCACATCAAGACGCACAAGCTGCCGCTTTTCGCCCGGCGCCAGGTGGAGCTTGGAGCAATCGGGATCACCTGCCAGAAGCTGGGCGAGGCGGAGGTCATGGCCGATGGTGGCCTTGATGACATCTTCATCCCCTACAACATTATGGGAGAGGTCAAGCTTCAGCGGCTGGCGGACCTGCATGACCGCATCCGTATCTCGGTGACGGCAGACAGTGCCACGACGGTCGAAGGCTATGCCAAACATTTCACCGATCCAGCGCACCCGCTTCCGGTCCTGATCGAGTGTGACACGGGCATGGGTCGGTGCGGGGTGCAAAGCGTCGATGAGGTCGCTGCACTGGCAAGGCAGATTTTCAATGCGCCGGGTCTGCGTTTCGAAGGCCTCATGACCTATCCGCCACGCGGCAAGGTGACAGAGGTCGAAAGCTGGCTTCAGCAGGCAAAGAGCGCGCTTGAGGCGGAGGGATTGGCCGTCAATGTCGTGTCCAATGGCGGCACGCCCGACATTTACAGTGTCGGAGGGGTAACCACTGCCACCGAGTATCGTCCTGGTACCTATATCTATTCCGACCGGATGCAGGTGGCATTCGGGCATGGTCGGCTGGAGGATTGTGCGCTCACCGTTCTGGCCCAGGTCATCAGCCGGCCCACCGA
>Ga0310345_10001201_pt1 | contig 30153 bp, 30 predicted proteins | sample HC15DNA20500_MG_FD_204667 | JGI IMG/M metagenome (GOLD analysis project Ga0310345, IMG submission 204667) | Marine microbial communities from station ALOHA, North Pacific Subtropical Gyre - HC15-DNA-20-500_MG | ecosystem: Environmental > Aquatic > Marine > Oceanic | place: Pacific Ocean: North... | reverse complement strand
CTTAAACTCTAACCCCTGATGAGCCAGAGCCTCCCTTCTCGAAACGCCTGATCAGTCTCAAATTATCTGACGACGGACACTTGGGAGCAAGCCGCTTTCCGTTCGGATCATCGTGTTCCATGTCCGGGTTCTTCTTCATCGCCTCGCCATGCTTGAGATTTTCTGCCGTCGTCGCGAGGATGAATTCATGATCAAGCTCGCCGTTGTTGCGAAGCACGAACTTGACCTGCTCGCCCTTCTTGACCTCGACCTTCGCCGGCATGAACATCATCTTGCCGTCCATCTCTCCCATCGTCACTTGGACGATACGGGCTGGCTTCTTGGCATCCCCTGGCTCACCGGCGGAAAAGGCTTCGTCATGGCCGTGACTGTGCCCTGCAGGGCCCTCTCCGGCCCAGGCCGCGGCGGAGAGAAGCACCGTCGCGACGAGCGCGACGCCGGTTCGATTGAGAGTCTTCATAGTCTGTCTCCTTGCTCTTCATTTGAAACGATCATTTCGATAGTGCGGCTACATGCCCTTCATGCCTTTCATCCCCTTCATGCCTTTCATCTCGGCAGGTTTGGTCGTCTCCTTTGGCTTGTCCTGCCGCGGTGCTTCCTTGTTGGGAGCATCGACCTCGTAGGAGACCGTTCCTGGAGGATATTTGTAGGGACCGGGATCCTTGTAATCGTCACGCGCAAGCCCTTCGCGGATCTTCATCACCGTGAACATGCCGCCCATTTCGATCGGGCCGAACTGTCCCGAGCCGGTCATCATCATCAGGGTGTTGTCGGGCATCGGCATTTCCATCTCCCCCATCGCCATGCCGCGCTCGCCCATCACCATGGCATCCGGTGCCAGCCTGCCGACCGCCTTGGCGAGATCCTTCCTCGACACGCCGATCAGATTTCTCATGTCATGCCCCATGGCATTCATCGTGTGGTGCGACTTGTGGCAATGGAACGCCCAGTCGCCGGGATTGTCCGCGAGGACATCAAAAGCGCGAATCGCGCCGACGGGAACATCGATGGTGGTTTCCGGCCACTGCGCGCTTTCGGGCACCCAGCCGCCATCCGTGCAACTGACCGCAAAGTTATGACCGTGCAGATGGATCGGATGGTTGGTCATGGTGAGATTGCCGATCCGAACCCGCACGCGGTCGCCGAGGCGAACCGGCAACGGATCAATGCCGGGAAACACGCGGCTGTTCCAGGTCCACATGTTGAAATTGGTCATTTCCGAGATCTTCGGCAGATAGGTGCCGGGATCGATATCGTAGGTGCTCATGATGAAGACGAAGTCGCGGTCGACCGGCCGGAACTTGGGATCGCGCGGGTGCACGACGATCATTCCCATCATGCCCATCGCCATCTGGACCATTTCATCGGAATGCGGGTGGTACATAAACGTGCCGCTATGCTTCATTTCAAATTCATAGACAAAGGTCTTTCCTGGCGGAATATGGGGCTGGTTCAGTCCACCAACGCCGTCCATGCCGTTCGGCAGGAGCACCCCGTGCCAATGGATGGTGGTCTGTTCAGGCAGCTTGTTGGTGACGAAGATGCGGAGCTTGTCACCCTCGACCGCCTCGATCGTCGGGCCTGGCGATTGACCGTTATATCCCCATAGATGTGCTTTCATCCCCTCGGCGAATTCGCGCACGACCGGCTCGGCGATCAAATGGAATTCCTTCCAGTCACCGTTCATGCGCCACGGCAGCGTCCATCCATTGAGTGTGACGACGGGCCGGTAGTCCGGCCCGCTCGAGGGATAGAGCGGCGGTTGCATGGTCGCCTTCTCCATGATCGGCGCTTCGGGAATGCTGGCGGCCTGGACACGACCGCTGATCGCTGTTGCGCTCGCCAGTGCCGTTGCCGTGCTGAGGAAGTTTCGTCGGGATAACATGGCTTTCTCCTTTTATTGTGCACCCCCGCCCGCTTGGGCGGTGACCGAGGGACGGGTCCGTCTTTGTGTTTCGCCGCCACCCCCGCCGTTCACGGCGGTCTTCAATTCCGACTGAGCCAGCCAAAACTCGCGCCTGGCTTCGATCGCTGCGCGCAATGCGGCGATCCACTGCCTTGACTCTGTCAGCAACGCGAACACATCGATTTGCATGCTGCTGAAACGCAATCGCGATTCATCGAAGGTGATGTTGCGAAGCGGCACGACTTCGCGCTGATAGTGTCCAGCGATGTCGTAGGTCGAGCGGTAGACCCTGAAGGCGTCACGCGCTTCCGAGCGGACATTTACCGCCTTCTCGGTCAGCAGGTTGAAAGCCTGATTGTAGGTTTCCGTCGCCTGCCGGACCCGGACCTCGCCGCCATCGAAGATCGGAATCTGGAATTGCACGTCGACCCCGCTCGTTCGGAAAGCTGGGCCTTCCGGATCCTGGGTCTTCCTGGATATGCCGGCAACGTCGACGAGGGTGACGAAGCGCGTCGCCTCGGTCAGGTTGAGGGATTTCGCCAACGCAGCCAGTTCGATGCGGGCGATCTGCAGGTCGACGCGATGTTCAACGGCAGCCACCTCGATTCCCGGCAGCGACAGCGGGCGGCGCGGCAATGTGGGCAGCTTCTGCGGGAGCCGGAAACCGAGATCGCCGTCCCACAATCCCAGCAGCCGGGCCAGGCGCTCGCGCGAACTGGTGGCCTCCCGACGAAGGGTGGCGAGGTCGGCCGTTACCTCCGCGTAGAAGACCTGTTCGCGGGCCTGGTCGAGCTTGTTCAGCGCCCCGGTCTGGCCGAGCTTTTCCGCAAGCTGAGCCGTGGATTCCGCTGTGGCCTTGGCATCGGTAAGCAGGCCGACGAGTTCGTTGGCGGCGACCGCTTGGTAATATGCGCGTCGCACGTCTGCAGCCAACCGCAAGGTATCTTCGGCCGCGTGCAGTTGCGCTTGCTGGAAGCGTTGCCGTGCGATCTCCGACCGGAACGGCAAGGTCGCCAATGCCAGAATGTCACCAACAACCCGACGCTCGATTTCAAACGCTCCGGATCCGGCGATGCGGGTGATCGAGAACGTCGGGTTCGGCGGCAGACTGTCCCGGACGAGGTCGGCCTCAGCCAAGGCCAATTCATTATACGCCGCCTGCAAACCCTTGTTGTTGAGCAGCGCAACCTGAACCGCCGTATCCACGGTCAGCGTTCGACGAAGAAGCCGCTGGACCGCACCGCGCGCCCACTCCGCATCGTCGGCCGTGCGAATGGACACCACGTCCTTCTTGATGGTCTCGCCGGCAACGGTAGCGACGACGTTCATTCCGTGATCGGGCGAGAACGACGCGCATCCCCCCAAAGCAAGGGTCGAAAGAAGCGCGGCCACATACGCAGGCTTCAATCGAGGCCGACCTGCTGGAAATCGAGCGATCTGAAAATTTCGGTTCATCGTTCGCGCTCCTATTGGCCGGACTTGGGCGCCGGAGCGACGCGTTCGTTCTGCTCCCGCCAGGAAGCCGGAACGGTCGGGCGAAGGCTGGTATAGGGAGCCACCGTAGACCGGTAACCAACCGCCGCCACCCGGACGGAGGGATCCGCAGGATCCGCCCCAGCGAGCAAATAAGGCGGGGGGCTGCAGCCTGCCAGCGCAGCCGCGCCGATCGCAAGGCTCACAATTGCGGCATTTCGAAACGAAATTACTTGTATCATGACCGTCCCCATTCGGCGCGGAGCGCCACGTGCTGTGTGTCCATCATTCTTCCCCAATTTGCTGTCCGGAGGGACAGGCGTCCTACCCAGCGCAACATTGCCGCTACCGACCGTTACAGGTCAGACGACCGAAAAACCTGCAGAGAGCGTCGGCAATCGTGCGATCATTGGCCTCCCTCGACCTACTGACAATCGGAAATTCGCTTATCCAATCCGCTGAGCCTGCGGATTTTGATGGTCCATCGCTCTCCCGCAAGGGAATCGCGCATCCGGACAGCGCAAGCGCAATCAATGCGAGGTTCAGGATACGAAAAATCTTGGATCGCGAAATCCCGGCAGGCACCGAATCAACAGCAGCGTTGGAATCCGCCTCAAACCGCGCAAGCATGCCTCATTCCTGAACTGACAATGGACCACAGGTGCGCATGCCCTCAGCGGGCGCGGCACCACGTCTTTCAATCAGGTCAGGTAATGGGCGGACGGTAGAGCCGAGGGGGCGCGTTGTCGGCGACGTTGCGATAGTTTTCGGAGGCGCAGACGGACGTGGGCGTGGAAAGCTTGACGATTTCGATGATGCCGGAAGGCAACGCATTTAAGCAAATCAGCCCACAGCATTGCCCGTCCGACGATTTGTGCGGCGCCTCCGCGGGGACCGATGTCTTGGCGGCAGCAGACGTCTGATATGAAGCCGGGGTTTTCACGGCGTTGCCCGGGCCCGGCACCGCCCGCGCGATTGAGCGGTCCGCCTGATCATTCACATGGCCGTCGCCGTGCAGATGCGTTGCAGTGAGTATGGCTTTGTGTTCGTGGACATGGGCGCTCCAGACATGACCATCATCTGCCAGACAATGGGCCACCCGCGATCCATCCGCGAATGCAAAGGAAACGCCTGGCGCCAGCACGCAAAGCATGTAGATGAAAGCGAGCGTCCATCCCGCCTTCAGTCGCATTGGCCCGGCCAGGCGCATCAGCATAACAATAGAACCGATCTAGTTGTCTCAGTTAGATCCGTGCCTCAATAGCATACACGGGAATGGTATCCGCGCCAAGCATGAACACAAGTTGTTGTTCAACGTTCCGCACGGCCAACGACCGCCACAAGTTCAGTAATTTTTCTGCGCTGGTCAGCCTTGTTCCCGCTTGCAATGGCATGCTCGACACAATGCGTGACGTGATCGCACAGCAATTCCTCTTCGACGCGTCTCAATGCGGCACGAACCGCCGATATCTGTGTTATGATATCGATACAATAGCGGTCCTCCTCGACCATTCGGGCCAGACCGCGAACCTGGCCCTCAATTCGGCTCAGGCGCTTTTGACAGGATGCCTTGATATGCTTTCTCATGGGTCTTAGATACCCCTACTGGGTAAACGCCGCAAGCGATAGCGGAGGTCTCGATGGCCGCGGACAAGAATGCAGATGCCGATCAGGTCGTAACATCGACACGTTCTTGCTGCGCGTCGCGTGCGGTGACTGAACAGAAAGCTTCAGCGGCCGGAGCCGGCTGCTGTGGCGAAGGGCGCCCCCCTTCGGATCATGGTGGTCACCTTGGTCATGACCGCCCCCAAAGTCATGACCATGACCACCATGATCGTACGCATCAGGCCACCGCGAAGGTCATCGACCCCGTCTGCGGAATGACGGTCAATCCGGCGACAAGCAGCCATCGGTTGGAATACGGGGGCGAAAGCTATCACTTCTGTTCGGCCGGTTGCCGGACGAAGTTCGCGGCCGATCCCGCACGGTACCCCGAAAAGTCGCCGACGCGGACCGACGTTCCGGAGGGCGCGATCTACACCTGCCCCATGCATCCGCAGATCCGCCAGACCGGACCCGGTAGCTGCCCCATTTGTGGGATGGCGCTAGAGCCTGAACTGGTCACGCGGGACGACCAACCCAATCCCGAACTGGCGGACATGACCCGACGCTTCTGGGTGGGGCTCGGGCTGGCCCTGCCGGTCGTCGTTTTGGCGATGGGGGGCCATCTCGTCGGCTGGATCGACCAAACGTCGTCCAGATGGATCCAGCTTGCCCTTGCGACGCCGGTGGTGCTTTGGGCGGGCTGGCCGTTCTTCGTGCGGGGTTGGCAATCCGTCGTCAGCCGCAATCTGAACATGTTCACTTTGATTGCGATGGGAGTCGGCGTCGCTTACGCCTACAGTGTTGTCGCTACCCTCGCGCCCGGCATCTTTCCGCCGACATTCCGCAGTCAGGATGGCGCCGTGGCTGTGTACTTCGAGGTCGCAGCCGTCATTACCGTGCTCGTTTTGCTCGGCCAGGTGCTGGAGCTTCGAGCCCGTGAGGCCACATCTGGCGCGATCAAGGCCCTGCTGGATTTGGCGCCGAAAACCGCCCGCCTGGTTGACGAGAATGGCGCGGACCATGAGGTCGCGCTCGAAAGCCTGAACGTCGGCGACAAACTGCGCGTTCGGCCGGGAGAAAAGGTCCCGGTCGATGGCATCATGATCGAAGGACACTCATCGCTGGATGAATCCCTGGTGACCGGGGAATCAATGCCCGTGACCAAGCAGACCGGCGCCAGGGTGATCGCAGGCACGCTGAATCAATCCGGCGGCTTCGTGATGCAGGCCGAAAAGGTCGGGCGTGACACGCTTTTAGCCCAGATCGTCCAGATGGTCGCGCAGGCTCAACGATCCCGGGCGCCGATCCAGCGGCTGGCCGACCAGGTCGCTGGATGGTTCGTGCCGGCCGTCATCGTGGCCGCGCTCCTCGCATTTGGCGCGTGGGCCTTGTTCGGGCCAGAACCGCGCCTGGCCTTCGGCCTGGTCGCCGCGGTGAGTGTGCTGATCATCGCCTGTCCCTGCGCGCTGGGTCTGGCGACGCCGATGTCGATCATGGTGGGCGTCGGGCGCGGCGCCCAGGCCGGCGTTTTGATCAAGAACGCCGAAGCCCTCGAGCGCATGGAAAAGGTCGATACCCTGGTCGTCGACAAGACGGGGACGCTGACTGAAGGCAAGCCGAAGGTCGTCTCCATCGTTACATCGTCCGATTTTCAAGAAGACGAAGTCCTGCGACTGGCCGCCAGTGTCGAACGCTCCAGCGAGCATCCACTCGCCGATGCGATCGTTCGGGCGGCGAAAGAGCGGAATCTGACGTTGCACAACATGGAGGGCTTCTTTTCTCCGACCGGCAAGGGCGTGACCGGCCAGGTCGACGGCAGGACGGTGCTGCTCGGCAATGCCGCTTTCCTGAAATCCTCCGGAATTGATTCGCAGGCGCTGGACGCAAAGTCCGAAGAGCTTCGTGCCGACGGCGCGACCGTCATCAACGTCGCGATCGACGGGCGGTTGGCCGGTCTGTTCGCGATTGCAGATCCCGTGAAGCCGTCGACGCCGGCCGCCTTGAAGGCGTTGGCGGAAGAAGGCGTCAAGGTCATCATGCTGACCGGCGACAACCGGACCACGGCGAATGCCGTGGCAAAACGGCTGGGCATCGCTCACGTGGAGGCGGAGGTGCTTCCGGATCAGAAAAGCGCCGTTATCGCGAGACTGCAGAAGCAAGGACGAATCGTGGCGATGGCTGGAGATGGCGTCAATGATGCCCCCGCCCTCGCGGCCGCCGACGTCGGAATCGCGATGGGCACGGGGACGGACGTCGCTATGGAGAGCGCCGGCGTGACGCTTCTCAAGGGCGATCTGGGAGGTATAGTTCGTGCCCGCCGGCTTTCGGAAGCGACGATGAACAATATCCGCCAAAATCTCTTCTTTGCATTCATCTACAACGCGGCCGGAGTTCCGATCGCCGCGGGCGTCCTGTATCCAGTATTCGGTTTGCTGCTGTCTCCGATCATCGCGGCAGCCGCGATGGCGCTGTCATCGGTGAGTGTGGTCGGCAATGCGTTGCGGCTGCGCGCGGTGGACATCTCGACCAATCGGCGACCGTAAAATTCCGCGATCGATTCGTCGCAATTGTTCCGGCGAGCTTGCATAAGGCAACCCGATCGCAAGCCCAACCAGATTGCTATCTCATCTCATCTGCGATTTCCCGCGGCATGGGCCGTCCCTGGTGGGGATATAGCGCGGATGTCTGCGCACTCTTCGAAGACCACCGATTGTGCTATTTCGCCTCCTGGGTTTCGGCGCCTCGATGGGAAAGCCTGAGCGCGCCAAAGTGGGTGAACAGCAGTTACAATCCCTGGCTATTGTCGCACTGAGTATCGCCCGACAGTTGAGTAATCTCGAAATGCTCTCATGTCTGAAAGTGGATTGATGGTCTCAAAAGTTATCTGGTCCTTGACGGAAAGTAATTCGACCGATTCAAAGCTCATCCGACCCAAAGCAACACGCTGCCGAACGGAAAATTTGTCAAAGACGAACTGCTTTCCCGCGTAGTGGCAAACAGTCATGATCGAGCAGGAAACTTCGCCGGTAATTTCGGCAATTCGTCGAACCTCGTCGTTTACAACGGCGGCGGAAACGGGACCAATTTGACGAAAGTTCTCACTGGCAACGAGGAGATAAGGCTCAACTCGATTGCTTAATAGTAGCCGAAAAATCAGAATGGCCAAGATTGCCAACCGGTTGCCTTTCGCAGAAATGCGCAGACAGCGAAGCGCGGCGGGATACTCATAGGCAAGAGCCACGCCAATTGCCAGAGCAGCGACGAGCTCAAATTGAGAATTGTCGTCGACGCCGTCTCCGATTTGCTGAAGTGCATGATCGAATACGCTCATTGCGACGAGGAGAGCTGTGAACTTCGCTTGTGGACTCTTTCGATTGATGCACGCCCAATAAGCCCAGATCATAAAAGCAGGAGTAATCCATTGGCTACGCCCAAATCCACTTAAGAGACGATGGACGTCGATCATTCGTGGCGCCATCAATTGATCGATAAAGGCGTGCCCATAGAAGCCCAAGCACATCAAAAAGCCAGCTATTACCATAACACCACCAGCCAGCGCAGCGCGAATTGCGAGGTGTCGGTCGACCATCAAAAGCCAAAGGAACGCGGCAGCCGGCACCGCAAAAAGTGTGTGCTTGTAAAAGCCTGCTATCGCCATCAGAGCGAACGGAAACTCTATCGCGCCGCCGCGCGACTGCACCGATAGCGCCCACGCCAGTCCCCAAATCATAACGGCCACGCCGACCAAATTTGGATCGTTCATCCCCACATAGCTGTCGAAGAACCGTGACATCGTGGCGAGATACCAAAACGATCCGAAACCAGCCGCTGACCACCCGCAGCTTAAGAGTCGGAGGATCGCCCCAATCCCCAGCGCGGCGGCGAGCGTAGCCAGGAGTGAAAGCACGCGGCCAACAAGGATGGAATCAATGCCAAACTTCGACAGCCACGCGATGAGGATGAATGAAAGCGGTGGGTAGTTGTTGGCAATCAGCGCCTCGGCGCCTGGATAAAGCGCGAGGCCGGCTCGTAGTCGATCGACCTGAAAGGCATTCCAGGCCTCGTTGCCGTCGATTTCCATTGGCCATTGCGCACGCCAAACAGGCCACGCGAAATACAGGATTGCGAGGAAAGCGACGAGCCCGAGAAGAAAGAGCGCAGCGAGTTGGTTATTTTTCGATCTAACCTCAGTTAACGCTGTCGCAGATTGAAGATCTTTGGAAAATTCAGATCGATTCCGCATTTTTACCACCGGCATTTCGCAAATCCCTTAATCCCGAAGCATTTTTCCTACTTGAAAGCTGACCGCAATATCTCAGTGCGCAGGCTGCTGAAAAACCCCGATTTTGAGGGCGATTTTCTTGATGTTGACGGCGAGGGTGCATCGAGGGGTGTTTTGTGATCCCCGCCGTCTATGCGGTTTTGGCCTGAACTGTGCCTCATATTCGCCCCTCCGGCCGATGCTCCTCCTGCAATCGTCGCGGCCCCCACTATGCTCGCCCGTCTCCGTCGCAAGGAACGCTGACGCTTCGTCTCACTGGTGGTAATGCGGAAAGCCGCGGCGACGTTATTTGATGCCAACCCATTGCGTCGCTCGCCGTAACCAGCAAAGATCGAGCCTACGCGCAATGTCGCGGACCGGAACTGCAAGGAAAGCAGTTGAGAAGGAATAGCATGGCACCCTTTCGTATCTTTGTCGGCGCGGGCAACCGCCCGGCGGCTCCCATCATCCGCAAGATCGAACCAGCCGATCTCAAAAGCGCGTTGGCCAAAGGTATCGAGGATTTCCTGGCGATGCCGAGCCACGTTGTATTTTTAAGTCTGATTTATCCGATCGTGGGCGTGCTTCTCGCTCGCATGACATTTGGCAACGACCTGATACACTTGCTGTTCCCGCTCACGGCCGGCTTTGCATTGATCGGGCCGTTCGCCGCGATCGGGCTCTATGAGATGAGCCGGCGACGCGAAGCCGGGCTCGACACCTCCTGGAAGCACGCTTTCGATGTGCTGGGTACTCCGTCAATCCGGGCCGTCGCTGTCCTTGCCTTCCTCCTGATCGTGATTTTCGTCTGCTGGCTCGCGGTGGCGCACTGGCTGTACCACTTCGTTGGTTTCGGCGCGCCGGAATCACCGACCATTTTCATACGCAACCTGCTCACGACCTCATCCGGTCACAAACTGATTTTCGTGGGTAGCGCCATTGGCTTGCTGTTCGGCATCGTCGTGCTGACCACCTCCGCGGTAGCTTTCCCGATGCTTCTAGATCGGAATGTCGGTGCGGCAACGGCAGTCGCCACATCGATCCGAGCGGTTTTCGCCAATCCGGTCACGATGGCGCTTTGGGGCTCCATTGTCGCAGCCGCGCTTGTAATCGGCTCCCTACCGTTTTTTGTAGGACTTGCCGTGGTGATGCCAGTGCTCGGCCACGCCACCTGGCATCTCTATCGCCGGGTAGTGGGGCCATGATCATCGCCGCCCACAACATGGACGAAACTTACCCGTTTATGCGGACGGTTTGTGAAACCAAGACAACGTTTGCTGTCGTTGTTGAAAATTCCCATCACGGGGCCACGCTCGGCTCGAGCGCTCGCGGGCCTTCATCACGCAGACGAGCCCCTCCGCTATCCCATTGTGATTTTGGGATAGCAGTCTATCGCAGTCAGGGATGCGGGGTCTCTAGGTGACGAGATTCCAACTCCTAACTTGGTCCATGGTCTTCTCCCACCTTGTGGATCTCTCCGTTGCTTACGTGCTCGCGTTACCGATTGGCTGGAGTCAAGAGCGCGAAGGCCGCAGTGCTGGTCTTCGCACCTTTCCGCTGGTGGCGATCGCGAGCTGCGGGCTTATTCTCCTGGCAAAAGAGATGCTCGGGGATGATATAGGGGCTCAGTCGCGCATCCTGGCTGGCCTGATTACGGGCATCGGTTTTATTGGCGGAGGCGCGATCCTGCGAAGCGAGCAGAGCGTCCACGGCACAGCAACTGCCGCCAGTGTGTGGAATGTCGGCGTAATCGGGGCCGCCGCGGGTTTCGGACTATACGACATTGCTGCAGTCCTCAGCGTGGTCAATTTTGCAACCCTCCGGCTGCTACACCCGCTAAAAAGACGGATCAACAGAACGGGCAGCGCTGAGGATTGAGAGTCCGAAATCATCGGATTGGCAGCAATTCTTCAGCGCTGCCCTGATAGATAGGTACCGAAACCTGTGTGATCGCCGAAGCGTTGAACTGCCGGGACGTCGTCATGGTTTGCTCATACGCCTGCTGTGCGCTGGCTTGATCATCTCGTCACCCGAAATTCAGATAGCTCCAGGCTGTTATTATAGCACGCTGACGTTAGGCCGATTGCTCTATTAGCTAATCGACGGACGAGGCTCTCGGTTTATATGGAGGTTTTATGGCTTGGTTCTTGGTATTTATCGCCGGCGTATTCGAGGTGGCATGGGCGATTGGAATGAAATACAGTGACGGCTTTTCAAGGCTCGTTCCGTCGGTCCTGACGGTTGCCGCGATGGGTGCGAGCATCGGCTGTCTGACTATGGCCATCAAATCCCTGCCCGTGGGCACCGCTTATGCAGTATGGACCGGTATCGGCGCCGCGGGGACTGCGACATTGGGAATATATCTGTTTCAAGAACCTGTGACGGTACTCCGGCTTGGGAGCATCGTGCTTGTTGTTGTCGGGATCGTCGGTCTGAAGCTGGCGTCGTAAGTTGCTGACAATCCGACCTCGTCCAGGGCACGACGCGTCAAAAATAGCTCTCAAGCGTGCCACGGCGGCGGACATCGAGCGTGGCGCAGTGAAATGCGCCACCGAACGCGGCATAGTGCAGGAATGGGCAGGGAATCGGTTCCAGCCCCCATTTTTCCATCGCGCGCATCATGTTGGTATGATGCGGATCGACGATGACGCGTTTTTCATCGATCATCAGGATGTTCATGCTGAGCCATTTGCCGCACAGCGACGTGATGTTCAGCACGCGGTCGGTGATCGGATCGGGCTCCGGCGCGACCAGGATATCCCACTTCTTCAGAATATCGGGAAGCCGATCCGGGTCGATGTATTCCGGATTGATCAGCAGCTTGCCTGGGCCGAGCGGAAGCACCGTGGTGTCGATGTGCATCGGGTTGCGGCAACGGCTCTCGATCTCGTGGATGCGATAGGCTTCGCCGAGGTGCCGCCGCAGCCACTCGATGCCGGAGGCGTTGGTGACGTTGCTGCGGGTCACGAACAGGTCGTAGCCGCAGCGAAAGAAGTCGGCGGCATCGAACACGGGTTCAAACTCGGTGAGAATATAGCGCAGCGGCTCGCCCTTCGCCGGCAGCTTGAAGTCGGGATCGAACAGCTCGTCGGTCAGCTGCGGCTTGGGCGCCGAGGTCCAGCGGGCCCCGCGCCGGAAATAATCCTTGAGAATGGGCCGGTACGAATGGGTTTCGAAGTAACGGCACGGCCACGCCATCGGCGTTTCGATGATTTCGTCGCCAACGACCAGCATGCTGTCGCGCGGACAGGTATTGCAAAAACCGCGCGACGACCAATCAGGCGTGCTGAACTTCTTCTTGTGATCGACGGGTTCCGGCCTTGTCACCGTGATTCCGAGCGACTCCAGCAGCGCCACCAATCCGTCAAGCTCGCGCTGCGCCGGCGCAAGCATGAGCTGTGGGTACCGAAAACCGGCGGTGAGCCTCTGCCCCAACGCGGCCATGCCTGGAATGTTGCAGGTCACCACCGGGTGGCTGGATGGAATGACCGCTCCTTCCAGCCGTCCAACGATGATCTCTTCCAGCGGGTCCCATTCGTTGTGCGAACAAACGGGTGAGACCAGGCTCCGAGCAGCGATCTGAGGACTATCCGCAAGAACTCTCATTTCCATGGCAGCCGGACTTCCCATGCATTGATCGAGACAACGTTAACCAAACCGTCGAAAACCGACATTTTTTGGTTCATAAGCTTTTTTTCTCGGCGTGACCTCACCGGTCTGGAAACTGGATCGCGATCATGAATGGTTGTTAAAAAAGATCCACGGTAAGCCGTAACTGACGAAACGGTCCCCAACTATGACGGCCGAAGCTCCCCACTATCTTGTCAATTGGGCAAAGGAAACTCTGACGATGCGGTGCCGGCGGCGTTACGATTGTTCTCGTCGGATTCGATGGGCGGCTTCAGGGGGGCTCGAGCGATCCAACACTTAGCAGACAGACACATACATGGAGTGAGCATGGACGAGCGCGTGACCCTGTGGGCCAAGGTGATCACAAAGTGGTTCGAGGCGGACTGGCTGTCGCCGTTCTCGTGGGTATCGTTGCATTCGCTTTCAGCAGTATGATCGTTCTTGCAGCCATGTCCTGGCAGGATACCAAATCGTTGCACGAGCTGATCGACAGAGTCCTGATCCTACTCATCGGTATCGAGCTCATTCGCACACTGGTAAAGCATGATCTAGGAGCTGTCACGGAGCTTCTCGCTTTCGTCGTCGCTCGTGAAATGCTCAAACCCGACCTCTCGCTCCTGGACGCTCTGCTGGGCGTTTCCGCCTTCGCGGTCTTGCTGGCGGCGCGTCGATTCTGCCTGCGAGTGCTGTGACCGCCTAAAAATTCTTCACGGCAGCGCCATGAGCGGAAGAAACGCAGTTGGTCAGCGATCTTCCCACCGGCCCCATCGGATGCAAAGTCCTCGGTGTTGTCGGTCGAGGACCCAGGCCATCATCGTTGCCTTTCGCTGGCACGCGCTGCTCGACCGGAAGTCGAAGGCGACAAACCGGACTCGCTACCGCGAGAACGGCATCGAGCACAAGCTAACCAAGCGTATTTCGCGGCGAGGGGAAACGCATTCGCACGGTGCCGCTGAAGGACCAGAATATCACGTTCGCCTGATATCGCGGGCGGCGACTTTAGCGGCCGCCGCCCGCTGCCCACCATCGGGATGTCACCTGATGAAAGCGTTATGCATTGCCAAGCATGAACCGCACGATAAAAGGAAGCTGTGAATCGCTTTCGTTACGACAGCCACCGAAAGCTCCGGACTTCATCAGCGTTTACAATTGCAGCAGGCGTCTCGCAAAATCCGTAAGGGGCCTCACGTCCTACGATTCATCGCCAAAACGTGGACAAAAGAGCCAGAGCGATTCAGAATAACCCGATCCACCAAACGCTCGGAAAAAATACCTAACTGCTGTTGGCGCCCGCTTTCGCAATGGCCGGGGAGGCCCAATGGCGGCTGGGGCAGGGCAACTCACTCGCACACCTGGACGCGGCGAAGAAATACGCGACCATGCCGACCCACGACGCGCCGGTTCACCAAATAGCAATCGCCATCGTAATAACCCGGTGAATTGTAATAGCCGTAGGCATAACCCGGATATCCATATCCGGGATATCCATATCCACCCAAGAAGCCGTGACCGCCAAAGAAGACGCCGTGACCACCGCCGACGCCACCATGACTACCAAATCCTCCGCCGTGTTCGCCGCCGAAACCACCGCCCCCGTGACCACCGCCACCGTGCTGGCCTTGGGCCGCTGCCGGCGATATACTCACGACCGAGGCAGCAGTAAGTGCGAGCACGGCGGCACAGGTCATCAGAGCTTTCATGAGAGCCGTCGTCATGATTGATTCTCCCGCTTAATTTGCATGACTATCATAATGCGTCTTTTCACATCTTGCAGCTGCAAGCTTCCTGCTATTCGCTGAAGTCGGCCTGGCAATGGGATCATTCGCATTTAATAGCTGTGTCCGCCGCGACCGTGTTCGCCCCCTGCATGCCCGCCGAATCCGTGTCCGCCGCCGCCGTGTCCTCCGAAATGGCCACCTCCGCCATGGCCTCCGAACCCGTGTCCGCCGCCACCGTGCCCACCCCCAAAGCCGCCATGGCCACCGCCACCGTACCTTCCGATATGGCCACCTCCACCATGGCCGTTGCCGTGCGGCCCCGCCATTGCTGGCTCGGACCCAAAGGTCATTGCAACCATAAACAAGCCCGCCACTGTCAGCAAAATCCGCTTGCGCATCATTCTTCTCCAAAAAGCGTCGCTACGTTGCAAACGGTTGCACAGCAAGGCCGACGCGCGTGTGCCTGCTATCGAGCCCAACGCTAGTTAGGCAGGGCCGTTCCATTCGGTGGGCCGAGTGGGCATCACTTCCTCGGGATCGACGACAACATTGCGTTATGTTGGATTTTGGGCGTCGCCCGCTTGCGTCAAAGGGCGCACGATTCCTCTGACATTGTTAAGACCTGCTCACGATGCGGTGATCCGTGCTCACGATCCCCGAAACGCAGACTTTGAAAGATCGGACGCTGCTCCATCACCGACTTGACGACGATTTCCCGCGAGGATTCTTTATAGTAATTGCCGACGATCGCCGTTCGATCTCGCGAACGATCTGGTCCAGCCCTCGTTGTATGGAGCGGAAATTTTGTATGGAGCGGAAATTTTTGGACTGCTTTTCCCAAGGGCGAATGTCCTGATTCTGAAGTTGTGTGCCGTTGTTTCCTGCCAGGCAGGCCCTGCGGCCCAGGTAAGGCAAAGCTTGGCCGTGAGCGGGAACACCATGTATCAGCCTAAGATATCATCCGCGGTCCGACGCATTTGGCGATTTTCGAAACTCGACTCGAAGGCAAATGGCAACCTGCTTCATTTGCCTAAGGGTAGCCGTAAAGGTCGTCGGCCGGGTGAAGCCCGCCGTGAAAGCCGTGATGGTGATGATAGGAATAGCCTGGATACATGCAGCCGGATAACCCGTGATGCTGATAATGATAGGAACAGCTCGGATCCACGAAGCCGTAGTAGCCATGGCCGTGATAGTCGTGGCCATGGTGACCGTAGCCAAAGCCATGGCCAAAGCTATGACCAATATGGCCGCCGAAGTGACCGAAACCACCGTGGCTGATCCCTGAATCATGACCTCCGCCAAAGTGACCGCCGCCTCCAAAGTGGCCTCCTCCAAAATGGCCTCCCCCGAAGTGGCCGCCGCCTCCGTGACCTCCGCCATGAGGCTCCGCCATTACCGCTTGCGGCGCAAAAAGAATGCCTGCCAGCAGGCCGGCAACCGTCAGCGCAAATTTCTTCGCCATGAACTTTCTCCTTAAATGGCCTCAATCCTCCCGGAAGCTCTCTCGATGCTTCACACAGAGAAATCGCGACGGTGACCTCGGGTGCCAATGAAATCAAAACCTGGTCTGGGAGAAAGTTCCCTTGCGGTGAGTTTTTACCTTGCAATATGCGAGTGGATCTCAAGTTTGATTGAGCCCAGCGGTAAAGAGGCGACTTCACGCTTCCAAGGGTACGGGATCACTCTACTGGTGGATTGGGTCGCGCAGCGAAATCTTCGTGCTGTTGGCAGCAGGCTGCAGCTTCGTTTACACCCCGGACGCAACTACTAACATCTAGAGAAGCCGGGCTCTCAGCGCGATCATCAGCGCGGAGAGATGCCACTACGTGCTTCGGAGAGCGCCTTCAGGCAGGCGGCGTGGTCACCCCGGTTGTCGGCGGCACGTGCCCGTTCAAGCGCGGCGCGATCATGACGCTCGTCGGCAACCGCCTGCTCACGGCCGCGGGCAACCGAGTGTGGGGTAGGCTGGCGGTGCAGCTGCGCGTTGGTCGACTGATGGGCTGCGGTTCGGCTCGGGTCCGCCGTCAGGGCGTCGAGGGCGGCTTCCATCCGCGCGATGTCATTTGCGCATGATCCTGCCGGGGCAGAGCCCGCGCCCCAGGCGAGTGCGCCGATTACGAGCGCGGTCACAGCGCCATTGTGATAGTGAATGTGATACAATCGCTTCGGTTCGTCATCGCGCCCCGAATTCCCAGGCTGTTGACGGCACCCGTCTGCCCGTGAGCCAATGCTGTATAGCGGGTTGTTCAAGTAACGGATCATTCTCGTTCCGGCAGATCGGGTCATGATTTTCACCTTTGCACGGCTCTTGGCGATTAGCCGGGAGCGAGCAGCAATGATTCACCGAGACAGTTGCAACCTGCGGGCAGCGCGGCGCACCCTTGTTCGCCCGCATACATGGACCGGGCGGAAGATGCTTGATGGCGGAATTTACATCCCTTTCATCCCCTTCATGCCTCCGCCTTTCGTTCCGTCCATTCCCTTCGTTTCTTTATTACCCTTCATGTGCTTTGCCGACATATGGCGCATCTTTTTCTTGGCCTTGACCTGAATCACTCCGGTCTCGCTCATTCCGTTAGCCATCGGAATTCCGGGCATCGCCGCCGCCGTAATAGCGGATGCAAAAAAGGCGGCGGCCGTCGCAAGTGCAATCTTTTTCATAGCCATGATCTCCTGCTCTATGGCGGAGCGCTCACACAACGCCAGACCGTAATCCCCGCATGCAGCGAAAGTTCCATCCTAATGCCGTTTTTATGTGTTTTTCATGTCGCCCGGCGGCAAAGTGCACGTAATGCGGGCAAACGCCGAAAGCGAACGATTGGCGGTTCTTTGATGTTGACGTCGGAAAGAAAGCTGTTTGAACTCTCGGGAAAATGCAAAACGTCAGTTCACAGACCGATTTTCCTTGCACCATGGTCATCCTCGTTGCGGTCTTTATGCCGAGGGACAGGGAGAGTCTTTGCATTGAACGCAGTGACTTGCATGCACGGTCCGGTGTCGTAGCAAGTGCTAGTTCCTGTGTGTCAGCATTTAGACTATAACGCTTGTACGATCACCGTCGCTTGTTGATAACAGTCCCGATCGCGCCTATCCATCTTCGAAACGTCCTGAAACCCTGGACCTGAATTTGACACTCAAACTCGACTGCCTCGTGATCGGCGGCGGGCCTGCCGGTCTGACTGCCGCAATTTACCTCGGCCGCTTTCGGCGAGACTTTATCATCGCAGACGCCAGCTCCAGCCGAGCTTCGTGGATTCCGAAATCACACAATCATGCGGGTTTCCCCGACGGGATCAGCGGTGTCGAGCTTTTGTCACGCATGCAGGCGCAAGCTATTAAATACGGGGCAACGATCGTGCGCGAAACCGTGTCCCAGCTCGTACAATTGCCTGACGGGACCTTTGAGGCAATGCTGCAAGGCAAACCTATCAAGGCCAAAACAATCCTTCTTGCGACAGGTGTCATCGACAAGGAGCCGGAGCTTCCGAATCTGTTCAATGCGGTTCAGAAGGGGCTCATTCGGCACTGTGGCATTTGCGACGGCTACGAAGTGATCGACCATAAAATTGCAGTCATCGGGCACGGTGAAACCGGGCTTCGAGAAGCGCTTTTTTTGAGGATCTACACGTCGGACATCACGCTGCTGTCGCTTGGCCAGCCGCTGAATCTGGATGACGCGAGTAGGCGCAAGATGGAGGCGGCGGGCATCAAATCCATCGAAGAGCCAGTCTCGCATGTCGCAACCGACGGCACCAAGATCGTTGCTCTGATAGTGAATGGCCAAGGCCTTTTTAAGTTCGACACGCTCTATTCGGCGTTAGGTTCTGCGCCCCGATCTAATCTTGCAGGCGCACTAGGTGCGGTCCTCGACGATCGAAACTGCGTGGTGATTGACCCGCATCAGCGAAGTTCTGTTGAGAATTTGTTCGTAGCTGGAGATGTCGCACAGGGCCTTGATCAGATCAGTGTCGCTATGGGGCATGCCGCCGTCGCGGCAACCGCCATCCACAACGTCCTTCGTGAATAGTTCGAAGTCTTTACAGCCTCTTCGGCTCGGACGCCGATTGTAAGCCTGCAAATCCCAATGCTGGAGAGCAAGAAAGGGCGAACTGCCCGCACGCTATCGGCGGCAAATACATCTCACCGGTCCGAATTCCGACCGCAAACGATGCTTCTTTGCCATCTTGGCACATTCGGGCGATGCCGCGCCTCCTCGTGGCATATTCGTCATCTTTCCATTTTTCGAAAGAAAACAAAGGTGTGATATATCCGACACAGTTATTTGGCCGGCTCTCGTGTAACGATATTGGCGGGCGGCTTGTGGGCATTTTTTGGAGCACGGTATGAAAAGATTTCTATTCGGAACAGTTGCGCTCATGGCGCTAGGCATGGCCGCTCCCGCGGTTGCGGCCGATCTGCCGGTGCGCAGCTATTCGAAGGCTCCGCCGCATGTCGAAGCCCCCATCTACAACTGGACTGGCTTCTATATCGGCGGGCACATCGGCGGCGCGTTCGAAAACAACAATAGTTTCGTTGGTGGCGTCGGCGGCAGCAACAACGGCCGGTTCATGGGTGGCGGTCAGATTGGCGCAGACTACCAATTCGCGCCGAACTGGCTGCTCGGTATCGAAGCGCAATACAGCTGGACCGGCAATAACAGCACTACGGTGACGTTTGCCGGCCCGCCGGTTACCACACTCTCTCATACCTCGGGCGACCTCGGTTCTGTAACTGGCCGCCTAGGCTATACCTGGGGTCCTGGCCTCCTCTACGTGAAGGGAGGATATGCGTACCAGAACAGCAGCTATACGGTAGCCTCCGGCGGCGTTCCCGCGGCATTCACTTTGAATGGCAATCAGCGCGATGGCTATACGGTGGGCGCCGGCTTCGAATACATGTTTGCTCCGAGTTGGTCGGCAAAGGTTGAGTATCAGTACTACAACTTTGGTAGCACCAACTTCGTGACCGGACCAGCTCCTCTTGTCGCCGCAGGCACGTTCCGCGATGACGTCCAAACCGTAAAGCTGGGCATCAACTATCGCTTCAACTTGGGCGGCCCGGTTGCCGCAAGATATTGATGTTCGGGCTCGGCTGAATCTCTCGAAATGATGAAAAGGCCGGCCTCGCGCTGGCCTTTTTATTTGGCCACTTTCTTCGCAAAAGCCGTTCTTGTGCGGCGTGATCGCTGGGGACGCGCCCGACGACTCGGCGCGTCCCGGTCCGCTGCGCGTGGGGCTCTTCCTCGGGATATCGCAGCTTTGTCGCGCTGCATTGGCCAGCGCACTCTCCAGCAACTTTTTGCAACCGTCGGCACCAAGGCACCTCGCCCAGGCGACATCGAATTGGAACGGTGCAGACAATATCGGGATCACTGGGCGACCCCGTCGGAATCCGCATCGCTATGATCGTTCTCACGGATTTAGTTCCTTCTGTTGTCACAAACTCAGCGCGACACTGCTGGTACCGAGGCCATCAGCAGCTATTTTGGGATCCCGAGATGCACGGCATAGGCGGCGCCGAGGATCGCGCCGTACACCAATTGTCCGAGCAGGGTGGTCAGTGCCGTACGCCGTCCGTAGTTGAGGCCGAGGAATCCCGGCGGTTCAAGACGGCGGGTGGCGGTGGGCCCGTCGTGCTCGGAGGCTATCCGGGGATGCACGTAGGGTAGCAGCGGCAGGACCACGGCCAACAGGAAGAGACCGTGCAACAGCCCAAGTGCCGCGCCAAGCCACCAGGACGCTTTGTCGTCCAGGACCAGAAACACCAAATAATACAGCGCGGCGAAAGCCCAGCCACCGAGCACGTAGAAGGTGAAACCAATAACATTGGCGAGGCGGCGATCACCGGTGAACAGGGTGCCGAGCAGGAACGGCAGGCTTAGCCGCGAGAGGCCCAGACCTTGGCTGCCCTGGAGAATGGTCGTCATCGCCGTGGTGGCGACGAGCCCCCAGATGAGAACATTCCGCAGGTGGAAGAGCGCGTCCCCGCTCATGCTGCGGTTCCCGACGAGTCTGGGGTTTCGGCCGCGCCTGCGTGAGGTGTTGCGCGGCCCTGAAGAGCGAGCGCAGCGTTGATGAGCGCGAGGTGGGTGAAGGCCTGGGGGAAGTTGCCGAGCATGTCCCCGGTATCGGGGGCGATCTCCTCGCCGTAGAGCCCGACGTCGTTGGCGAGCGCCAGCAACGTTTCGAAATCACTCGCCGCCCCCATCGTGTCGCCGCGCCGCGCGCGCGCCTCCACGGCCCAGAAGGCACACGCCACGAACGCCCCCTCGCCCGGTGGCAACGCATCCTGTCCCTGCGTCCGATAACGGTCGATGAGGGCATGCCGATGGCCGAGACACCGCCGGACATGCGCCTCGGTCCCAAGGAGGCGCGGGTCGGTCGGATCGTGAAAGCCAAAGCGCGCCATCTGGAGCAGCGCGGCGTCGGCTTCGCCGGCCGCGTCAAAGGCCGCCACATACGAGCCCACCGCGGGGTCGAATCCCCGGCTCTCGATGGCCGCCCGAATCGCGTCGCGTTCGCGCCGGAAGCGCGCTTCGTCATACCTCGGTACCCGTTCCGTTGCTTGCAGGGTAACAAGGCGGTCGAGCGCGACCCAGCACATCAATTTCGAGAACACGAAATGCCGAGGATCTCCCCGTGTTTCCCAGATGCCGTGATCGGGTTCGCGCCACGACCGGCACACCGTTTGGCCCAGCCGGACCAGCAGCCGCCCTTCTTCGGGCGCGAGCCGACCACCGCTCCGAACGAAGTCGAAGGCGGCCTGGATCACAGCGCCATAGACGTCGAGTTGGCGCTGCGCGTAGGCGGCGTTGCCGATGCGCACCGGCCGTGACTCCCGGTAGCCCTCCAGGTGGTCAAGACTACGTTCGGGTATCTCCGCCTCGCCGTAAACGTCGTAGAGCACCTGTAGCTCCGGCCAGGTAAGACGGGTGGCGTGGAGCAGCCAGCCGAGGAAGGCTTCCGCTTCGCCTCGGTAACCAAGACCGAGAAACGCGCTCAGCGTCAGCGAGGCGTCGCGCAACCAGCAGAAGCGGTAGTCCCAGTTACGTACGCCTCCGATCCGCTCCGGCAACGATGCCGTTGGAGCAGCGATAACTGCGCCGGAAACCGCATAGGTCATCAGCTTGAGGGCAAGCGCGCTGCGCAAGACCGCCCCCCGGTAGGGCCCCTCATAAACGCAGCCGTCGCTCCAAGCCTCCCACCAGCGCCGGGTCGTCGCGAGGCGCTGGTCCGCCGCGGCACCGAGCAGCGGTATCACGCCGGATTCGCCCCGGACATAGGCGAGGCACAGATGACGCTTATCGCCGGCTGCAAGGCTGAAGCGGCCGTGCAATGTGGCAACTTGGTCTTCAAGTATCAGCGGCAACTCGGTTCGCAAGAGCAGCCAGTGTTCGCCGTATTCGCAGCACCAACCGAGCCGCCCCCGTCGCCGCAACCGCGGTCGAAGCCGACCGAAATCAAACCGGGGCTGGTAAGTGATCTCGATCTCCACCTTGCCTGCAACCACTTCGACCACTCGGATGACCTCCCGCAACGGTTCGATCCCGCCGGCCGTGCCAGCGATTAGCATGGCGTCCGTGATCCGCAACGTCCCGGTGGCTGTCAAGAAGGTGGTCTCAAGGACATTGCTGGCGCCGAGATAGCGGCGGTTGACCGACGCGGGGGCCACCGGACCCACGGCGAACCGGCCACCATGGCGATAATCGAGCAGCGCGGCGAACACCGCCGGACCAGAAAAATGCGGCAGGCATAACCAGTCGATCGAGCCCGAGCGCGCCACCAGGGCAGCGGTGCCGCAATCGCCGATCACGGCGTAGTCGCCAATCGGGGGATAGGCCATCCGGCCCGTTGGCTCTCCACGGCGGTCGACATCGGGAGCATCTGACAAGATGTCTGCGATAGCTCCCAAGTCAGGGCGATCCGGCACAGCAACCATTGCCACTCCCTTCGGGCCAAGTTCACCCATTCAGCGGATAGAATTTGTTAATCGACAATAAACATGACGCCAGGAGAGCAGATTCAGGCGTCGGCATCACCGGCTGAGAACGACGGCGGCCGGCAGTTCTGAGTGCAGCTCGCCAACACGTTTGTCGTCGAATAACAGCTGGAAGGCCCCTGCCATGACCCGAGGTTAGTTCAATCGGGCTCCTAAGCCGCTCCGAAGGGATTCGTCAGAATCGTAACCCGGCTAAGGTCTGCCCCAGCCGGGTTACAAAATGCTTCTTTCAGCCAACCAGGATTTACTCGAAGGCGTGAGTGACCCGGCGGGTGGAAGGATCAACGATCACATAACGATCGTTTACGATCGAATACTGATGGCTTCGAGCAGACGGCATTTGGGTAACGAGTCCATCAGGAAGAGGATGGAGCTGGGCGGAGCCGGGCAACGTGGCACCGACCTGCGCATGAAAGCCCTGATCCTGGAAGGACTGATAGCGCTGGCCAGTCGCGTGCTGCCGGATCATTGCCCCGTGCTCCGGCGTGAATGACATGCCGCCCCCCTGGACGCCGACGGTTGCGTGAGCGCCCGCAGGCTCGTGGGTCGCCGACTGTGCCAGGGCGAAGCTCATTCCGGCGACCAATGTCGCCGCAGCCAAGGTGAGTGTTTTCATATCGAAATTCCTTTGATGTGCGCAAGCGAATACACGCCAATCCGGAAGCGGAAAGGGCATTCGTTCGTACCAATTCGCCCAGCAGAGCTTGGTTCCTGTTTGTGATCCATTTTTGCATGCCGGGCCTAATTCGCTGGTATTGGCTCAGAGTACCGGTAGTTCCATCTCTTTTCTCCCAGAACTCGTCGGTAGAATTCGCGAACGAGCCATCCCAACAAGGAGCGACTGGCGGTTCTCGGGAGCGCCGTACTGGTACTTGCCCCCCGTCATCCGAGAACGCGAGACGACGGGGAAGGACGTAGATAGATCGGGCGCCTGGCGCGTTTGAAGGGCGCTAGATTCACATAACGCAACATCTGAACGATTGTCTCCTTTCTGCAAAACGCGCATCTACTAGCTAAAGTCGCATTCATTCGCAAAGAAGGATCTTTCTCCAGCTCTTTATCGGACTGCTCTCGATCCAATCGGATGCGTCGCAGCACGGGCGCGTTGCTCAATCCATCAATAACGAGGATTGCGGCCTTCTCGCGCACATGGGGCGCTACGCATGGCGGATTTAGCACGACTTTTTATTCGTCATTCGAGGAACAGGAATACAGGTCTATCGTTTCCAAATCGCCAGAGAGAAGTCGCTCGTGATCGAACTTAGAATATTCCGCAGCGACATAGCGAGGAAAGAGAACAGGGACGGGTTGCATGATCGATCCAATTCCCGAGCTACCTGACGATACGCCAATCGGAAGTGTGAGACTTCCCACCAGAATTCGAAATGCGCTCGGTTATGCAGGCCTAAAAACGATCGGTGAAGTCCGCGAAACGTCGGACGGAGAATTATTGAAAATGCATGATATGGGGAAGGCCTCGCTCATCTATTTGCGCAAAAATCTCGGCCTCGCGTCATCCCAAGGGGTAAGTTGCGCTGCACCGTTATTGCCAGTCCCCCATGAAGCTGATGCAAAACGGCAATGATCGGAGATACGCGGTCAAGGGCGAGATCCGGAAAGGCTGTAAGGTCCCCCGTGAGTCAGAAATATATCCGTCGTTCATCCATTTAGCGTTGCCAGACGTCTCCGCTGCACCGGGTCATCTATAAAGACCCTGCAACTTATTCGTCAGCCGCGCCAAGCTGAAGGCGGCCTTGGGTTTGGAAGTTCGACAAATTGCTGGAATTTATACCGAACTTTCAATAACGCGTAAGTGCTTCAGTTTTATTTCTGATTTGACGCGGCCGGCATGATTGAACCCGCGCTCGCGCGGTTCGTAGCGATTCTCACGCGGCCGCCTCAGAGCGGCTCGGGTCATTTGGTCGGATCGCCTTCCACGTCGATGTGCATCATCAGCCCGCCTCCGCCTTTTGTCTCGACGTTGTTGTTCGTGGTGTGGTGCGAGATGTGACAGTGGATCATCCACTTACCGGGCTTGAGCGCTGGCCAGATCACGTCATAGCGCTGTCCCGGCCCGACATTGACGGTGTCGGCCTTGTAGCGATCCTGTGGCGTCAGCGTCTCGCCGTCGCGCGCTACCACGGTGAACGGACCGCCGTGGACGTGCATCGGGTGGATGAAACCCGCGTTCGAACCAATAAACCTGATCTTGAGCGTCTCGCCGACCTTCATCCTGATCACGTCGGTCTCAGGATAGGCGCGGCCGTTGATGGTGAAGTAGTTCGGCTGGCCGCCGTCCATCGGCATCGCCGGATAGGTCAGACCCTCGCGCATCAGCCATTCCTGCAGCTGGATCGTATATTCTTGATCGGCCTTCACCTCATCGGCCGGGTTGGCGGGATCGATGATCAGCGCGCCGTACAGACCAAGAGCCTGTTGCCGATCAACATGATCGTGCGAGTGGTAGAAGAAGGTGCCCGCCTGCACCGCGGTGAATTCGTACCGATAGACCTCGCCGGGCTGGATCGGCTTCTGCGTCACCTCGGCCGGTCCATCCATCACGTTGGGCAGGATCAATCCATGCCAGTGCACCGTAGTCGATTCGGGCAGGCGGTTGGTGACGTTGATTCGCACGCGGTCGCCCTGTTGAATATGCAGCCGTGGTCCGGGCACTTGCCCGTTGAAGGCAAACGCGCCGACGTCGATGCCCGGAAGAATGCGCCAGCGGATCACCGAAGCCTCGAGGTCAAATACCTTGACGCCATTTTCGATACGGGGTTCGAGTTCGCGGTCGCCGCGTGCATCGAGGCCATATGTGGCGGTGTAGTAGCGCGGATGCACTGCCGACATGTCGCGCATCGCCGCGGCCGGCGTGTCGCGGTCCATGATCATTCCGCGCGCCATGATGCGGCCGCCCACGTCGCGCACGCCGAGTCGAAGGTTGATGTAGTTGGCGGGAGTCACCATGCCGATCAACAAGGCGATGAACGTGACGCCGGCCACTGCGGCGAGTTGCGGCCGTGTCACGTCGCCGCTCATGCCGTCGGCGCCCCGCCCGCCATGACCGCCGTCACCGCCATCCTCCGTTGCACCAGGATTGCCTTTCGTCATCGCAGCGTGATCCATCCTCATTTCGCCGTCGTTGCCCGCAGGTGCCGTCGCTGCAGCCGCGGCGGGCTTGGCTGCCGGCGCTTCAGCGTCTTGATCCTTCTTGGCATTTACAGCAGGCGCGCCGTCTCTGACGTCGCCCGCGGCGCCTTGTTCAACGGCGGGTGAAGCATCTTGCGAGTGCACGCCGACGCCAAGCGTGTAGACGAGCTCGCCACCGAGCCAACCCTGAAACGCGGCCAGGCCCACCGCCAAAAATGCGACAGCGATGTAGGTCCAGCCGAGCGCCACACCTTGCTCGAAATGGATCATCCCGCGCCAGATGGCCAGCGCGGCGATAACCGTCGCCAGCGCGAACCCGATTTTCATATGTTGGTGAACGCGCTCGTGCGCGGCTTCCGTGAGCGACGCGCGATACATATCGAATAGGCCGGCGAGCACGGTGAAGATGGCGCCCACCGCCGCGCCCAGCAGCGCCCACCAGCCCGCCTCACGCAGCGAATCACCAGCGCCGAGAACGGTCAGGAAATCGGCAACCACCGACGCAACCAGCAGCGCGATCGGAAAATGAACCAACATGGGATGGATGGGTGTCATTGGCTTTTCGCCGGCCTCGCCTTTCTTCATCGCAGCGTGATCCATCGGCGCGGCATTCTGGACCGCCGGTGTTTTTGCAGATCCCGTTTTCATGGCCGCGCCTTTTGCCGTGGCCCTCGTGATCCACGGTTTGCCACCGCCCGCCAGGTCGAAACGGCCGCCCGGCAGGCGCTCGGTCATGAGTCCGTGCTTCAGCTTGCGCGCGACCATCCAGACGTTCACCGGAAGGGCGAACGCGAATCCAGCAATGACCCCGACGGACATCACCCCCCAGAACACCAGCTCGGCGGGGTCCATTGCGCGCATGTCGCGACCCATCATTAGAAAGCTCATCACCGGGGCCATCGCCGCCATCATCAGATTCATGCTGATGAACTCCGGCAGGAAGCTCTTGCGCACGTTCTCAAAATAAGTCCCGCCCATCATGGCTTTCATGAAGAGGGACTGGAAGATCAACAGACCAAAGGCAAAGCCGGCGACATATTCGACGATGAGATCGATCCACATCGGCAGTCCCAGTGCCGCGGTGATCACGGCGGCCAGAATGATGCCGGTGGCATCGCCGGCAACGCAGTGGATATTCGAGCCGACGCCCTGCTTCCACAACGGCTTTATGAATTCTTCATGCTCGCCCGGCCGCGGCTCCTTGTCGGCCAGCACGTAAATCAGCAACCCGATCGGCCCCATATAGAGCGTCACCAGCACAAAACCCCACTTCATGACCACCGGTTCGGGGTTGTTGCGGAACTGGTCCCAAGCCACGTAGCCAGTTGATAGGGCCGCGAGCGCGAACCAGACAACCAGGAAATAGTCGATTGGTTGAATAATCATGCGGTTGTCCTCGATTGCATTCGATGGCGTTGGCGGTCCCGCCGGGCCTGAAGTCTACGGTTATCGCGTCGCTAGAGACATCCCAACCGCATTCTTCCGCCTCCCCGGCGTGACCGTCCAAATGTACGTTGCGTCCAATCGAACGTTCTCGCTTGTACCAGGCCTTGTGGCGATTCAAAGGAAGATGCCGCTTGGCGAACGTTACAGCGCGGTCGGCGCGGTTCTCGAGGAGCCACAGGGCCGGGCCGGAGAAAGTAACCGATTTGCTGGCTGCGGCTTTGCGGGACCTCAATCGTCGCCCGCGGATCGTTGCGTTCTTCGTTATCTTGGCGTTCCAGCTTCGCATGCAAGATTCCTGACAGTTCCGCGCGACGCCCAACATCTTGAGAAAAAGACCCATCAGCGAAGAATTCGGCGCGGCGATAATCTACGGCAACAGGCAATTAGCCCGGTGACCCGGCTCTCCTGGCACCGATGCAAGATCGACGGAAACGTTTTGAAGGCCGGCTGCCAGCTTTGAGTCCGACAATATTCGAAATCTTCGCTCGGCAATATCACGCTGTTAACAGAGCGTTAACCATAAGCGCCTCATCTCGGTAACGTTAGGCACGGAGATTTGGATCATGGTCGGCGCTTGGCAAACGAACATCGTTGATACGCATCTGGCGAGCGATGTTTTCGGCGCATTAGCGCTCGCCGCTCTGTTCTTCTCGTCTCTCTTCATTGAGCGGCGTACTATTCTGCTCATCCAATCGGCGGGATCCACGGCCTTCGGCCTGCACTTTTTCTTGCTCGGTTCCGGCACGGCCGCGCTTACCTGCGGCATTTCCGTGCTCCAGCTCGCCGCCGCCGCCCTGATCACACATCGCGGCCGCCTGTTTGCTTTCTATGCGGCCTTGCTTGCCGTGTTGGCGTGGACAGTTGCAGCGACATGGCAGGGCCTTCCCTCGGTTCTGGCCGCGACCGGTGCGCTGTTCGCATGCGCGGCGCGCCTTCAGCGCTCGACAGCTCCGATGGTGCGTCTTTCCTTGTGCGGCGCTCCGCTATGGATTGCGCACAACGTGCTCGTGGGATCCATCTTCGGTCTCGCGCTCGATGCGGTGTCAGTCGCAGGAAATAGCTTCGTTTGTCTTCGGCTGTGTTGGCGCGAAAAACGACGATGATTGCGGCTAGGCAAGTTCATGCGATGTCTAAAAAGCGTTTGCGTTTTCCCGTCACGGCGACGAGCTAAGTTCATCGTCCGTTTGTTCCTTCTATCGTATTCCTACGCTGGATACCGCCTTGCCTGAATGGGGAATGATGTGAAGACATAGGCATATGACTGATCATACGGCTATGTCGAAAGTTTCGCGGCTTGAAGTTATTTCGGTGGGGGCGCGGCGTAGTTGGGCACCCGAGGAGAAGCAGCGGATCGTAGCGGAGAGTTACGCTGCCCCGCGGCAGGTGTCGGCGACGGCGCGGCGGAATGGCCTGTCCGCGAGCCAATTATTTACGTGGCGGCGCCTGGCTCGTGATGGGCGCCTGTCCGACGATGAGATGACCTTTGCGTCGGCGGTGATTGGGGACGCCGGTTCGTCGGGGTCGTTTTTGCCTGACCAATCCAAGGCCGCGGATCACCGCCTGCCCCCTCAGGGATGTACGACGGCGACGTCGGGCCGGATTGAGATTGTGCTGGCAGGCGGACATCGTGTCGTGGTCGACAATAACGTTGATGCGGCGGCGCTGGCGCGGGTTCTCGCGGTGCTGGAGCAGCCATGATCTCGGTACCGAGTAATGTTCGGGTGTGGCTGGCGACCGGACCCACCGATATGCGTAAGGGATTTGCGAGCCTGTCGCTGCAGGTACAGGAAGTGCTGCGGCGTGATCCGCTGGACGGTCACTTGTTCTGCTTCCGCGGTCGCAGCGGACAACAAGCGACATTCTACATACGGTTTTCGTTTTGCAGCGGTCGCGTATGCTTGGCACCCGCTGTTCGGGCGAACGCTGCGGGTGTCCCCATTCCGGCGCGGCAAGGATTTGACGTGCATCTACACGGATGAGCGGCCTGATCTTTGCCGTGAGCTGCCGAACTGGATGTTTGACGAAGGCTACTGCGCCGGCATGACGCTCGGGCGGCCTGAGATCAGCATCGAGGGCCTCAACGAGTTTGCTGCGGTTCTTGCGTCGCTCGGAACGAATCGGAAGCGAGGAGCACAATCCAGTCCTTCCAAGCAGAAGGAGAAGGGTTGTGCAGAGGAGCCTTTGTCGCAGTCGATCTCAGCTCGTTCTCGAGCTCGAAAATCACACTCGTCAAGCGCCAGCGGAACTACGTGCGGAAGGACTGATCGAGGCTTTGGCGGACCTTCTGCTGGAAGCCCTGAGGGCGGAGGAATCGGCGATGAAGGGAGGCGATGATGAACACCAAGATCACGCCTGACCACCTCTGCCGCACCGCCGTGGTCTACGTTCGCCAATCGAAATTTCCAACGAGGAGCGTCTCACCAGCAGAAGATGATCACCACCGCATGAATTGCAATTTGGCCGCCATCGCTTTCATCTCGATTGTTCTCTTGACCTCGTGCTGGACAATTGACGCTCTTCTGAGAATTCGCTCCGGATCGACTGGACTGTTTCGGTTCGATCTCTCTGCCATGTCAACTTCAGCGCGAATGGCGTTTCTCGTGGCGGTGCCCATTATTTATATGCCGTCTCGGAATCTGCTACGCTCTGTTCTACGTCAATCGAACATAGTGATTCGATTCTCGATTGACCTGGCGGCGGAATGGCGTGACCTAAAGTCTGGAACCATGGCTGATAGGCCAAGCATCGTCTCCTCGTCCGCAAGATGCTTCGGTGGACAGGACGGCAATCTATTTTTTTCATTCGTCGCCCGCGATTGATCCAACGCGGAGAGATCCGTGGGCTCTCTTGAAGCTCGGGACCATCGGGGTGCAACTTGTTTCGCTTCCGACTGATCGGCTCGCGCTTCATATTCTTGCGCAAGCGATGTGAGTATTTTCGACAATTTTAGGTCGTCCGCTCCCAAA
>Ga0310345_10001200_pt1 | contig 30171 bp, 20 predicted proteins | sample HC15DNA20500_MG_FD_204667 | JGI IMG/M metagenome (GOLD analysis project Ga0310345, IMG submission 204667) | Marine microbial communities from station ALOHA, North Pacific Subtropical Gyre - HC15-DNA-20-500_MG | ecosystem: Environmental > Aquatic > Marine > Oceanic | place: Pacific Ocean: North... | reverse complement strand
GGGAACTATTTTAGCGCCACCAGTAAAAAACTCAGGAGCGCCACACTCATCAGAGTAGAGATGGGCCATTTCATGACAAAAAACAGAACCATAAACCGGAGTTAATTGCGAAATTGCTAAAGCATTAGCTGCAGTACCCGTTGCAACTGGAAAAACCTCAACTTCATGCTCAAATAATTCACTAAAACATGCTAGAAGACGTTGACTAATCAGATCCTCTCCATATGAATAAGCCATTCCTATGTTAGCTTTCTCTATAGCAGCTAGAATAGCTGGGGATATAGGTGACTCATTATCACTTCGAAAATTCATCAGAAATCTCTTAGTACAATTGTTCTTAAATATATTTAATTCGTAACTGCTTACTAGAACACAAATTCTTTCCAGCAGTTGGTCAACTTTCGAAACTGTGTTTTCCTGCTCTTACTCCTCATCTATTACTGCAATCGCTTCAATTTCTACCAGTAATGATGGAAGGGCCAAACCAGCCTGAACAGTTGAACGAGCTGGTGTTTTTCCCTCAAAATATTCATTAAAAACTGTATTCATTCCCTTGTAATAGGCCATGTCACTTAAAAAAATTGTTGTCTTGACAATATCTTTAAATGAAGCACCTACTTCTCGCAAAGCAATCTTAAGATTTTCTAGAACCTGCCTAGTTTGAATTTCAATATCGCCTTCACCAATAACTTCACCATCAGCATTTTGAGAAACCATTCCAGCCGTTGTCACAAGCCCTCCCTTACGAACCACTTGACAATAGGCGGCCGGTGGCTTTGGCAAAGTTGAAGGATTTAGCCGTTGTTCTTTCATAATAATTTCCTCTTTAAAAATTCATGGATAAAAAGTATTTAAGACCTCTGAATCTGACTCACAGCTTTCCATGAGCGAGATAGAAATTCCATTTCACTACCAACGATCACCCACGAAGCTCCCATCTCAACAGCTAATTTCAATTCAGTCGTTGAGGGAACAAAAACGCCATAATGAATATTTCTTTTCTGACATATCCTACTTACTTGATCCATCAAACGAGTTAGGGATTCATCGTGAACTTCCCCTGGGATTCTCATATCCAGAGACAAATCCATTGGACCCACCATTACTCCATCAACACCCTCAGGAGCTAATAGTTCCTCTAAGTTCTCAATGGCAGATTTTGATTCGATCTTCAAGAATAAAGAAACTCCATCATTATAGTGTGTCAGTTCTTCAGAAGTCGATCGCTCTGTTTTATATAGATTGTGTCCTGCTTGCCCACATCTGCCTCTTTCACCCTCTGGAGGATACCGAACTGCGTTCACAGCCAACTCAACTTCTAAGGCAGTTTTGACATGAGGAATGATGACACCAGAAGCTCCAACATCGAGCAAACGGGAAATTTCAGCTGACGCTATGTCTGAGGGACCAACTAAAGGGGCCATCCCTAGAATTCTTGCAACCTGACAAAGATCATGAATTGTTTCTATAGTATGAGGTCGATGTTCTAAATCAAAGACAACAAAATCGAGTCCAGCTGAGGCTGCCAGTTGAACAGTTGTAATGTCACGGCTATACATAATATAAGTACCCACCGCTGTTCTCCCAGTATTCCAAATACTCTTTAGGGGATTAATATCCAATTGTTCCTCCTCCATTGCTATAATTCAGTTAAAAATTCCAAACAAATCACACGAGTTTTAGATTGACTATTTTTTCTTAGACGGTAAAGTCAGCGTCTAGTTCCTACTAATCCAATGTTTCTATAACCATTTTTAACTACTCAGTCCTAAAGCACATCCTATTCCCCTCATCATCCTATACAATCTCTTTAGGTATTAAACCTATTCGACATGGAATAATTCTCTTGGAAAACGATTGAGCACTTCAACACCATCCGTTGTAACATGGCATAAGTCAGCAATTGGATTTATTAAAAGTGTTCCACCTAGCTCACCTAAGCAAACGTGCAAAACAAACACATGCCCTGGTTGTAAAATTTCCTGACTTCCAGCCAACAAAAATGGTCTTTCTGAATAATCCAAGCCTTGACCGTGCCCAATTCTTCCACCTTGAATTTCAAAGCCAAATCTTGCAGCAGCTTTATTACCTATATTAATTAATTCATTGATCGATAATCCCGGACGGATAGCTTTGAGCACTTCATTCTGTACTTGCAAATTAGGTTCAACCATTTTTAAAGTTACCCTATCTAAAGAAGGTCCAATTGTTCCAGCACGGTCACTTTGAATCCAATATCCCTTATAAACAACATACGCATTAACATTAATGTAATCACCGCGTTTCAATTGACAATCATGACTCTTAACAGATAGTTTTCCTGCTTTTAAATTATTGCCTGGTGCCGAATGCATACAGTGATATACAAAATCAGCACCTTGACGTTTTGCAACACAATCCATTTCAGCTGTCAATTCATATCCCCATATTCCTTCAGAAAGGACCTCTAACATTCGCTGATAACTGCTGTCAGAAATTGCTGCTACTCTTTTCATTAAAACTAATTCCTGTGGAGTTTTATACTGACGAAGCTCTGCAACAATATCGGGAACCTGAGCAATTTGATCTTTAAGATTTACTTTTAAATCGCGATAAATATTTACTGGAAGAGCTTCTAACCCTGAGATACCAATAGGCTTTCCTCCACTACCGGTAGCATCTAATATTTCACTTATTTCAGCCCCAAAGCTACGAACACCCTGATTAGCATCTTCACCAACAACACTAGCATCAAAAGAACTTGAAATAGATCGTGGATCTGGAGAACTAACTAATCTTACTTCACCTATCCACGAAACTTCTTCTATTTGATCTAGCATATACTCCACTCCAGCTACCAGCAAACTAGCTTTTCCCTTTACAGGCACTACGACCATGGCATCAACAATTCGGTCTAGGTTTGACCAATTAGTAAGATAACCAACATGACCTGTCTGGTTCCACTGATGGATTTTCGGAGCAGAATATATTACTAGACCAGACAAGTTATGTTTAATGGCAAAGCTACGGACACGTTCGATCCGATTTTCAAACTCCAATTTTGGAATTTCATGGTTGGTCTTACTCCACATTGTTTCTCCTGAATGATTTTTAGAGTTTAAGTTCAAAAACTTCCGGATTGACACACCACTGCGGTTTTGCTCCTTCTAAAACAGCTAGGATGTCTCGACACATTGAATGATAGCAACGAGATTCAGCACCTGCAGTAGAGGCTAATATATGAGGGGATCCGATAAATTTAGGATGAGAAAATAGTGGGTGCTCAATTCTAGTTGGCGGTTCTTCGGGGAAAACATCTAAACCAACACCAGATAATAGACCCTCTTTTAGACCTTCATAGAGAATATCCAAATTTTCAATCAGGGACCCTCTCGCAAAGTTTATAATGTAAGCACCTCTCTTGATTTTTTTTAAATTATTCCGATGGATTAATCCCCTTGTTTCCGGCGTTGCTACTGCATGGATCGTTATAACATCAGAGCTCTTTAATAAATCGTCAAGTGTTTTCAACTTTACTCCAAATTGTTGGGTATCTTGGTCTGACAAGTAGGGGTCGTAACCAATGAGATTCATATTGAAAACTGCAGCACGTTTAGCTACTTCTTTTCCAATTCTACCTAAACCAATAATACCCCAGGTCTTTCCTTCTAACTCATCTGTTCGTTCGGTCAAACGCCGGTCCCACTCCCCTCGAAGCAAAACTCTGTGCCAGTAAAATAAATTTTTTGTTAAAGCCAAAACCATTGCAAGAGTAGCCTCAGCTACAGCCGAACCGAGCAGTGGAGCGTAAACTACTGGAATACCTCTAATTGTTGCAGCCTTAATATCAATATTTTCATAACCAGCCCCACTCCGAGCAATTACTCTCAACTGAGCACTTGCATCCATTATTTCTCCATCAATTGGAGAAAGCCCCCTACTAATCAAACAGACCGTCCCTGGTATTGACTGAATTAATGTTTGATGATCATCTGCAGAAGCAGTCACAATTCTGTAACGGTGTCCTAACTCTTGGCGCGCAATAGGATCAATTGGAACAGTAGCTAGAATTTTTGGCTGTTTAGTCATTTTGAGAGTATTAGACCATAACCCCAGATATCATTTCGGAAAAGTCCTCTACTGTTGTTTTTTTAAACCCCAAATAACCTCTTAGACTGCAGGATGGCCAACAAAACTCTTCCAAGGTTCATGATAACAACCATGGCATACCATCGTTTAAAATACTTCAAAATCATTATAAATGATTTTCATAGACTAGTCGCAGGGAACATTTCCTGTTACCTTAGTTTTAGTTTTAATACTATTTAGATAATTAGTCTGTCAGCAAAATTATAAAGGTTATTTAACTGGAGAGGTAATATGTCTGGAATGATTGTTGCTCCCCAACCTGAAGCAGTTGAGCAAGGTGCTAGAATTCTTGCCAATGGAGGTAATGCTTTTGATGCAGCCCTAGCTTGCGCCTGGACACAGTTCCTGGTTGATCCTCATTCTTGTGGAGTTGGTGGATACTTAATTCTCACCTGTCGACTTAGTAAAGACAATCAGCCACATCCCATTATTGATGCCCCAGCAGTAGCAGGTTCAAAAGTCCAAACTGACATGTGGAAAGACAAAGTCATAGGTCCTAATCCAGGTGGTTGGGGATTTTTTCTACAAGACAAAGTCAATGAAGATGGATATCAATCAATTTGTGTCCCAGGAATTATTCGAGGGCTTGAATTTATCCATAAACGTTGGTGCACCATTCCTTGGCAGGACTTAATTGAACCCTCTATTCAATTAAGTCAACAAGGTTGGCATGTAGGTGAACATATTGGCAGACGCTGGAAAGATTCCCCCCAATACTATGAGAATACCTCCTTACTCGAAAAACTCTATGTGAGTCCAGAAAGTCGTCGGATTTATCTGGATACTAATGACAAACCGTATGAAGCAGGAACTATTTTGCGGAATCCAGACTATGGGAAAACACTTGAAAAATTGGCTAAGAACGGCCCTGACGATTTCTATGAAGGTAATTTATCTAAAATGATAATGGCAGATCTAGAAAAACATGGAAGTTGGATTACAAATGACGACTTGGCAAACTACCAGATACGCAAAGAAAAACCAGTAGTTATTCAATATCGAGATTACACAATCCAAACTTCTCCTGCTCCGCATGGTGGCCCTACTTTAGCAGCTATCTTAAATATCTTAGAAGGATATGACCTTGTCCGTTTAGGCCATAACTCACCAGCTTATATATATCTTGTATCTATGGCTATGAAAGCGGGTTTTGAAGATCGTAATCGTTTTCTGGGTGACCCTCAATTTGTCCAAGTTCCTCTTGACTGGATGCTCTCAAAGGATCGAGCACAAGAATGGCGAGACATTATTGATAGTAAAACAGATTTTGAACCATCTAATGTGCAAACTGGGGGACCAGATACTACTCACACTAGTGTTGTCGATCGCTGGGGCAATTGTGTTTCACTGACTCACTCACTAGGAAGCTCTTCAGGTGTCATCACACCTGGCCTAGGTTTTATGTATAACAATTCAATGATTAACTTTCACCCGTACCCCGATCACCCTAATAGTATCCTTGCTGGCAAAGGACGCACTACCGGAATGACGCCAACAATTGTTTGGAAAGATCATGAACCTGTTCTGGTTATTGGAGCCCCTGGTGCTACAAGAATTATCACTGCGGTGCTTACGGTTATTCTTAACCATCTTGACTTTGGGATGTCCATTAGTGATTCAGTTTTAGCTCCCCGATTTGACAGCCAAGGTGGGCCAATTACATGTCAGGCTCGTATCCCTTCAGGGGTGTGTACTGAAGTCAGAAAAAAACATGAAATCCTGCGTTTACCACAGAGTCATGGAGGTTTTGCTTTGGTCCATGCTGTACAAATTGATAGCAAAAACAACCAGTTAAATGGTGCAGCTGATACTGGTGCTGATGGAATGGCTCTTTTGGTAGAAGACTCTTAATTTGATAAGAAAAAAAAGTAATCTGAGACGTGTAGCTTTTTGATTGAAGGGTTGAGAGTGTTATTGATAAACAAAGTTTGATTCTCCAGAAGAAATGTCTCAGCTTAAAATCTTCCTTTGTGAGGTTTTTCCCAGTCTCCACTAAAACCATCTACACCATGAATCCGACAAAGCCCCTTGTTCATGTCAAACTCCGCTCTTACTCCATTAGAGTACTGAATTTTCTGCAAGGTCCTCTCCTGATTTAAAAATTCATGAGAAACCATCTCTGAATATACAACTTTCTGAAAATAGGCACTCCAACGCTTTAACCATTCAATCCGTCTACCCATTTCTTTAGTTTCCCAATCCTTGATTGGTACTCCCCCCTCAAATGCAAGTCCTGGAAAATCTTTACTATAGGGGAGCATCCAATTATAAGCTGGAGCAGATGCAAACAGGAGTTCATATAGACGGGGATTTTTCTCCTCTGGCCAGTCGTAAATACCGTATCCTCCACCAGAAAAACAAGCCGCATAACACTCATGAAAAACTAGCTGGAATAGTGGAACTGGCTCACCAACTGGCAAACGATCTCGAGACCAATCAGTAAAGAAAAAGAAATCACAGCTGGAGGCACACCAGAAACGTGCTAACTCAGCCCCAGGCATAATTCCTCGTTGACGGGTTTCTCTGAAACATTCAATTTGTTTTTCAATAGCTCTTCGACGAGACACCCTGTGTTGGGGAGAAAAATCTTCTTTGTGGCCACCATGAAAAGAAAAACCATCAAAATATAGGGCATCCACATTAAAACCTTTAGATTTACTAAAATCAAGAGCCTGCCGAAGGGCATCCGGTCCAAACTCTGGACTCAAACCATCTCCCCAGAAACTAGGACGTGGATGTAACTTTCCCAACCTGTCAACTGATGATCGCGCTGAATTATATCCGGGAGCACCCTTTAAATGGGCATTTGGATTTATGAAGACTTTGATCAATGCACCCTCCCTACGAACTCTACTGACAAAGCGATTGAGCCTTTTCCAACCACCAGAAATAGGTTCTTCACGAAGAAATGCCTGCCAGCTATTAGCACCATCTTTTCCACCAGTCCCTGAAGACCATTTTGGAAAAAAGAAATTGACAGCAAGCTTATGGCGCTTCCATTGACGAATATCTTTCAAAACCTGCCGCTCATTGTTTGCATCCCAAAAATAAGACCGGTATTCAATTCCTTGGAGGTATTTCTTAATGGCCGGCGTTTTCTTTTCTTTTTCTTTGAGAGTTTTAAATAAACCCTGCTTTTGGGCGTATCGACGATAAGCTTTAGCCATCCCGACATAATCCAAATCTTGAGCAAATCGCATTAGGAACTGACGGGCATAACCAAGGGTCCCGAGAGAAGAAATCCAGTTGAAATCAATACTAGAAACCTTTCCGGGTACGTGGTCAACATCAACACTGCAATCCCAAAATGTTTCTACGATCTGATAAAGCGAGTGATTCTGTTTTGCCAAACCAAATAGTGGGAGGCTGTAGCGCCCACCAACTAAATTTCCGCGGGCAGATAAATCGTTTTTTTGGTAATCAGTAGATCCACTCTTAGGCATAGGTTCAGCCATTTCAGCTGGAATCAAATAGCCCGAACCATGTGGAACAAGCAGATAACCTCCTTCAAGAGTAGGTTTTTCAATGTGATAAAAATGTTTAATCTTGAGGACCTTTTGCATGCCGCCGGTTTGCTCAATCCTAACTAATAGTTCATCATTCTCCGAATCGAGGGCTTGTATTATTTCAATCTCTACATCTGTCCCACTGAATGAACTGAGCTTGGTTTTAAAACCTCTATGTTGTCCTTGAATAAAGGGTTTAGTTTCTCTATCCGCAGCCTCCTCAAAACTATAAATTTTTGTTTTGTTGTCAGATTCACGAGGAGTCACTAAAAACTGAGGCTTTATGGACTGGGAATTTTGCCAAATTGTTGGTCCTCCAGGTTTATAAACTTTAAAGTTACCAGCTTGATCAATAAGCACGGAATAATTCTTTCCTTGTAGTTCCCAACTCATTCTTGAGCTCTTAGAACATCCACCCAAGTCAAGTAACCCAGTGCCAATGACTGCTGAGGTAACCATAAAGGTCCGACGATCAAGTAGCTCTCTTTTTTTTGGAGGAGCAGAAAAACTAATTTTTCTAGCTTTACTTTGGCCCATTTTAGACTCACCTTTTTATGGATGACCTAGTTAGTTTGAAACCTAATCATAAACAAATTTCTTTACAAACCCTATGTCTGTAGATCAGATAAATCCAGCCGATTCTCCCCATTTAACCGAGAAAAAATCTCTGCTGTTTTCTTAATACCATCTTTTAGAGAGGTTGCCGGCACTTGACCAAGTTCTGTCTTCAAGCCCTGCTCATTAAAATTTGTGGCAATTGCAATTCTTTGGTTTTTGCAACGAATAAGGCCTTGAGAATTTGGCAGGACTTCTTCAATGGTATTAATTACTTCCTCAACCGTTACAACTTCTCCCCTAATATTGTATACACGTGCTCCTTTATTCTTACTTTCAGCGCAAGCAATAAAGGTCTTAGCTGTATCATCAACTAATTGCATAGACACAGGACCACCAAACTGAATTTCAAATGGCTGACCAACAACAGCAGCTTTAATAGCCGTTGTCGGGCCAGAAGTAATACCAAAATCACGACCAGGACCATAAACAGCATAAGGTCTCAATCCCACACTAGAGATCTCATGATCAGAAAAATACACTCTAGCGTTACCTTCATTACAGTGTTTAAAAACTCCATAATGGGTTCTTGGAACCAAGGGAGCACTTTCATCCAGCAATGCTTCTCCATAATCATCTTCTGGTCCAAAAACTGCAGCTGAGCTGGCATAAACTAAACCCTCAATTTGATCCTGAAGTAAGCTAGCAGCTTCGAAAACATTGATCGTTCCAACAACATTGACTAAGGCGCCTAATTTAGGATTTGACTTGCACGTAGGAACCTGTAGTCCTGCTAAGTGAATAATATGGGTGATCTGATGAGTTTGTATGTTCTCACTGAGCTTTTCAAAATCTGTAACATCCCCTTGGATGAAATGGACATTGGAAAGCTCTTCTTGCGAGAGCAACATAGAAATTCTTCTTGGTTCCAAGTCTAGGTCGTAAACAAAAACTTTTTTGTTACGATCAACTAAATTACGTACAATCCAAGTCCCAATGCAACCTTGGGCACCAGTCACAAAATAACGCGACATTACAAAGACCTCCTGTTAGTTAGTACTCATTAAAAAAAGCATTGTAAATTTAAGTATCATTCTTTATTGAAGGTATAACCCACTTGAAAAAACTGAGACTAGAAATATCTATTGAACTGCTGTTGCTGAAGAGGCGTGATACTCCTGTAAGGACCAGACATCTCGTCTATTTAATTTCAACGCACTGATACCACTAGCTGCGGCAGCTCCACCAGACAAAGTGGTAATACAAGGAACATTGTACTGAATAGCAGATCGTCTAATAGCCTTCTCATCAAAGAACGACTCCTTATCTAAAGGTGTATTTAGTATAAGATTTACCTGACCGCTCTTTATAAGATCTACAACATTAGGTCTGCCTTCATTAACCTTGTAGACCTTTTCAACTGAAATACCATTTTCTAGAAGGACTTTCTGGGTACCACTAGTTGCAACTAATTTAAAGCCGATTTGATAGAAGCGTCTAGCTATGTCAATCACATTTTGTTTGTCGCGATCGTTGACACTAATAAATGCAGTACCTGAACTCGGAAGTACCACGCCAGCACTAAGCTGTGCTTTGGCATAAGCTAGACCAAAAGTATCTGCAACTCCCATAACCTCACCAGTAGACTTCATTTCAGGTCCTAGGATGGTGTCAACCCCTGGAAACTTTAAAAAAGGGAAAACTGGAGATTTTACAAAAAAGCGGTCTACAGGTAGCTCATCGGGCAGATTAAATTCTGAGAGTTTTCTACCTGTCATTATACTAGCCGCTATTTTAGCTAGAGGAACACCTGTAGCTTTACTGACAAAAGGAATTGTACGAGAAGCTCTAGGGTTTACCTCTAAAACATAAACCACATCATCTTTTATAGCGTACTGTATATTCATCAACCCTATTACTTTAAGTGCTTGGGCTAAGCGGATCGTATAATCACGCATTGTTTTTAAGTGTTCAGACTTTACCATATAGGTTGGCAGTACACAGGAACTATCCCCAGAATGGATCCCAGCTTCTTCAATATGTTCCATAATGCCTCCGATGACTGCTTTTTCACCATCGGCAACAACATCGACATCAACTTCAAAAGCATCTTCCAAAAATTTGTCTATTAAAATTGGTCTATCTTGGGAAACTCCAACAGCTTCAGCCATATATCCTTCTAAAGATTTGTCATCATGAACAATAACCATTGCACGCCCACCTAGAACATATGATGGCCTAACCAAAACCGGATAACCTACTCGTCCTGCTACTTGTACTGCACCCTGAAAAGATGTTGCAGTACCAGAAGGAGGCTGTGGGATATTCATTGTTTTTAGCAATTTTCCAAACCTTTTCCTATCTTCGGCAAGATCAATTGACTCTGGCGAAGTTCCAACAATTGGAACGCCTGCCTGCTGAAGAGCCAATGCTAACGTTAAAGGTGTTTGGCCACCAAACTGCACAATAACGCCATTTGGTTTTTCCTTGTTTACAATGTGCATTACATCTTCTAACGTCAGTGGCTCGAAATAAAGGCGATCAGAGGTATCATAATCAGTTGAAACTGTCTCTGGATTACAATTAACCATGATAGTTTCCCATCCATCCTCTTTTAAGGCAAAAGAAGCGTGGCAACAACAGTAGTCAAATTCAATTCCCTGACCAATACGATTGGGTCCACTGCCAAGAATGACGATTTTTCTATTCTGTGTGGGCTCAGCTTCACACTGCTCTTCGTAAACTGAATAGAGATAGGGTGTAAAAGATTCAAATTCAGCTGCACAAGTATCTACTCGCTTGTAGACTGGAATTATTCCTTTAGATATTCTATTTTTCTGTACTTCAATGACTGTAGAATTAGTTAACCAAGCTAGATATTGATCTGATATCCCAGTACGTTTAGCAGTCCACAACAGTTCCTGGGGAATCTCAGCTAGGGATTTCCCTCGTAACTCTGAAGAAAGCAGCGAAATTTCCTGGATCTGACGGAGAAACCAAGGATCAATTCGAGTATATTCAAAAGCTTTTTCCAAAGAGAGTCCTTTTTCAAATCCAAATCGAAGATAAAGAAGTCGATCTGGATTAGGAGTAATAAGTTTTTGTTTTATCTGGTCCACACTAAGTTTTTGTGAACCAATTTTCCGTCCTGTTTCCAAGGAGCGTACAGCTTTAAGTAGGGACTCCTTCATTGTCCTCCCAATGGCCATCACTTCACCAACTGATTTCATCTGGGTTCCTAAAATTGGTTGGGCCTCAGGAAATTTTTCGAATGCCCACTTGGGAATTTTTGTTACAACATAATCAATGGTAGGTTCAAAACAAGCTGGTGTCTTTTTTGTTATGTCATTTGGAATTTCATCTAAGGTAAATCCAACTGCCAGTTTTGCAGCAATCTTGGCGATAGGAAAACCAGTAGCTTTTGAAGCAAGAGCCGAACTTCGGGAAACCCTTGGATTCATCTCAATTACAACCAAACGTCCATTTTGAGGGTTAACTGCAAACTGAATATTTGCCCCGCCGGTTTCTACACCAACTTTCCTAATAACTTGAATTGCAGCATTACGCATGTGCTGATATTCCTTGTCAGTCAGTGTCTGTATAGGAGCTACTGTAATAGAATCACCAGTGTGAACACCCATTGGATCAATATTTTCAATACTGCAAACAATTACCACATTGTCTTTTAAATCACGCATAACCTCGAGTTCAAATTCTTTCCACCCAATTACAGACTCCTCAATCAAAATCTCATTAGTAGGACTCAGTGTTAACCCTTTCTGAACTAGAGATTCAAATTCTTCCGCATTGTAGGCAATTCCTCCTCCTGTTCCCCCCAAAGTAAAAGAGGGACGGATAATAGCCGGGTATCCCACATCATTAACAATTTTCCTCGCTTCTTCAAAACTGTAGGCCACCCCACTCTGAGGGGTATCTAAACTAATTTCTTGCATCGCTTCTTTAAAAAGAAGTCGGTCCTCACCAATTTTGATTGACTCAATTTTAGCTCCAATCAATTCAACATTCTGTTTGTCCAAAATACCTTGCTCTGACAATGCTACGGCTAGATTGAGAGCAGTTTGACCACCCACCGTTGGTAACAGGGCATCTGGCTTTTCTTCTAGAATAATATTTTCTAGGTACTCCGGCGTTAGCGGTTCGATATAAGTACGGTCAGCTAATTCAGGATCAGTCATTATGGTTGCCGGATTAGAATTAACTAAGACAATGTTATAGCCCTCACTTCTCAATACTTTACAAGCTTGGGTACCTGAATAGTCAAATTCACATGCTTGACCAATTACAATGGGTCCAGAACCTATTATAAGAATCTTCTGAATATCTGTTCGTTTTGGCATTGATCTTGAATAAATGGATCTTAGTTATTCTATTTTTGATGCTCAACAATCAATCTTCTGAACTCGTTGAAAATATACCTAGAGTCATGAGGGCCAGGTGCCGCTTCAGGATGATATTGAACACAAAAAAATGGCAGACTTCGATGGCTAAACCCTTCAAGGGTTTGATCGTTGAGGTTGACATGTGTAACTTGAATTTCTTCGGGTAGAGACTTAATGTCTACAGCGAATCCATGATTTTGAGCTGTGATCTCAACTTGTCCTGTCTCTAATCGCATAACTGGATGATTTCCACCATGGTGGCCAAACTTTAACTTATAAGTTCTAGCCCCTACTGCTAAACCCATGATTTGATGACCCAAACAAATTCCTAAGATAGGTTTTTTCTCCATCAGCTCTCTAACAGTGGCAATCGCATAAGTAACAGGTTCAGGATCACCAGGACCATTAGACAAAAAAATACCGTCAGGGCTCATATCTAGAATCTCGCTGGAGGACGTATTCGCTGGGACAACTACAACTTCAAATCCATGGTCAACGAGCAACCTCAAAATATTACGTTTAATCCCAAAGTCAATAGCTACAATTTTAATAGTTTCTATCCGCTCTTTATTTTCTTCTCCATCTTTCTCCTCCTCTCCTTCTAGAAAATCTGAAAAAAGATTAATAGATGGTTTCTGCCATTGATAAGGACTTTTACAAGTAACCCTTATAGCTAGATCCTGACCAACCATTTTTGGCGATTTTTGGGCTTTGGAAATTAAGGATTTTTCATCCAAGTCACCAGTCCCAATAACGGCTCGCATCGCCCCTTGTTTCCTAATGTGTCTAACTAAAAACCGGGTGTCAATATCGGAAATTGCAACGATACTATTTTTCTTAAGATATTCTGGTAGTGAGTTATGTTGACGCCAATTACTCGGGAAGTCGGTCATATCCCGAACAACTAAGCCTTCAGCAAAAATTTTACCTGCTTCATCGTCTTGGGGGTTGACTCCATAATTCCCTATGTGGGGATACGTCAGAACCACAATTTGACTAGCATAGGAGGGATCAGTGAGAATTTCCTGATAACCAGTCAAAGAAGTATTAAAAACAATCTCTCCCGTTTTTTCTCCATTAAAACCAACAGATTTTCCTTTAAATGTTAATCCATCTTCCAAGGCGAGAACTGCATCCATCCAACATTTCCTTTAAAAAAAGATTATTCTTTATAGTCTGCTATGAAAACTAAATAAGTAGCAAATACTAGTCAGCTAACCACCAAATCAAAAGTTCTAAGGCAATCTGCTGCTTTGAACCACCTCAAGAGTAACTAACCTGCCATGTACTGTCACTACAGGAGTGATATTAAAATCCTGAACCTAAATAGCTACATTATTAATGTTAAGCTGGAGGGCAGGATCCGAGCTAGAACTAATATTCTCTTCAGCAAGATTTATTACCATCCTTTACAAATGCACTGGAGTGTTTATAACATATTTTCCAGAAAAGGCTAAATTAGAGGATAATGTTCCTGCTGAAAGCACTATCTTTCTTTTAACAAAAACTCCTTCGGATGCACCAACTTATCAGTAGTTATAAGTACAGAACAACATACTAAAAGGTAGATAAAATAAATATCCACAAAAGAAACAATGATTCAGCTAATACCAGTTAGTCAAAGAAATATTTGACCTAAACTGATATATACAAATGGAATCTTCTTTTACTTCAGTAATTATACCTGCCTATAACGAAGCTCCTGCTATTAGTCATGTCATAGGAGACATTCCGAACCACCTAGTCAACGAGGTTATTGTTGTTGACAATGGGAGCACTGATCAAACCGCTAAGATAGCCCAGAACCATGGAGCCCAAGTAATTTTTCAACCAAAACGCGGTTATGGAAATGCTTGCTTAGCAGGAATTGCTAATCTAAATGAAAAAACAGAAATAGTTGTATTTCTAGATGGTGATTATAGCGATGATCCACATCAAATTGCAGATTTCATCAAAACAATACACCAAAAAAAAGTAGATTTAGTCCTTGGGTCGAGAGTCACAGGAGTACAGGAAGCTAGGTCATTAACTGTTCAACAAAAATTTGGAAACTGGCTCGCTGTGAAACTCATTAAAATTTTTTATGGACACGAGTATACAGATCTTGGACCTTTTAGAGCAATTCGCCGGAAAAAACTAGAGCAACTAAATTTGAGTGACCGTACTTTTGGTTGGACCGTAGAAATGCAAATCAAAGCCATACAACTAGGATTCACAGTAGTAGAAATTCCTGTTGATTACCGCCGCAGAATCGGCAAATCTAAAATCTCAGGTACTCTGTCAGGAACTATTAAAGCTGGAATCAAAATTCTATGGACAATTGGAAAACTAACTCTTCAGCACTGGCTGAATAAATCTGGTTAAATAATCTGTGAAGATCTCTTTTAAAACATTTCCTTTTAATTGGTTTAAGTTATCAGAGGATCTGCGAGCTCCTCTGATTTTAGTTTAGTACTCACTTTGATTCCCACCACTTTTGCGAGAATTGCATGAAGTTGTCGAACACCCTCAATAAGGGCAGCTGGCCCGGGTTGTAAAATAAAAGCCGACTTGATTTCGTAAATATGTCCTTGTCGAATGGCTGACAGTTTTGACCAGCCAGGTCTCCCTCCGATCTTTGATTTGTTAACCTTAACACCACACCAAGAAGCAATGATTACTTCAGGATCTCGACTAATTACTTTTTTGGGATCTACTATACGGTCTTTTCCCAACTGTTTCTGGCTAAGTTCAGGGAAAATTGGCACCCCACCAGCTAACTCAACAAGTTCCTCAACCCATTGTATTCCGCTAATCAACGGATTTTCCCATTCTTCAAAAAAAACCCTAGGCCGCCTAGGAAAAGAGCGGGCCGAAGCTTGAATATCTGCAAGTCCAACAAATATTTGATTCACTAATTTTCTCGCTTTTTTTTCTTTGCCAACTAAATTACCCAAGGTTTGAATCATTTCAAATATTCCATTAATGCTCCTCTGATTAAAGGTTAAAAGGGTCAATCCCTTCTTAATCAGATCACGAGTAATATCTGCTTGTAGGTCAGAAAAGGCCAAAACAATATCAGGTTTCAATCGTTCAATTTTTTCAAGATTTGCATGAGTGAACCCTGAGACTCTGGGTTTTGAGCGCGCTTCTTTTGGACGAACTGTATACCCAGAAACACCAACAATACGAGAGTCTTCTCCCAAAAGATAAAGTGTTTCAGTCGTCTCTTCAGTTAGACAGATTATCCGCTTAGGATAAACATCTAATTGATCTATTGAACTGTTCAATCTATCTAAATTATTGTGAGGTTTAGTCTTACCATTTATTTTGGAAGAATCCAAATTGATTGACACTCCATTAACACTTAAGGTTAGATAGCTGAGAAACGGCGCTGTCTCCGTAGTAGACCTAGAAATGTAATTCCTCCAACCACAGCAGTCACAGCTCCTACTGGTAATTCCACAGAACCGAGGACTGTTCTGGCTATAGAATCTGCTAGCATCAGAAAACCTGCTCCAGCTATGAATGAACACGGTACTACTAATCGAACGTCTTCTCCAAAAATCAGACGGACTCCATGAGGTACAATGAGTCCAACAAAAGCAATGGTTCCTCCTTCCGCAACCGCTACCCCTACAACTAAACAGGACGCTAAATAAACAAGTCGTTCACATCGGCGGATATTTACTCCTAAACTTGCTGCTGAATCTTCTCCCATGGCCATCAAATGAAGATCTCTACTTAACACCAATAATACGAACCAACCCGGAAGTAAAAATAAGAACATATATGAGAATCTATCGAAACCAACAATATCAATCGTTCCTATAGTCCATCGAAGTATTTGTAGAGCTCGGGTATAGTCGGCTGTATACTGGATTAAGATCACACCTGCACTTGCAATTAAATTAACTACAACACCAGCTAGAAGGAGTGTACCCGGCATAACAGTATTTCCAGACCGCGATAAATAATACACCACTGCTGAAGCCCCAGCAGCCCCAGCAAATGCAGCAACAAAAACTATAGGGACTCCACCAAGATTAATTCCCCAACCTAGAGCAATAGCGAGACTCGCACCTAGGGTTCCACCTCCAGAGACCCCCAGAGTAAATGGTTCCGCTAGGGGATTTCTAAAGAAGGCTTGTAAACAAGCACCAACCGACCCCAAAGAAGCACCTAAAATTCCCGCTAACAGTACTCTGGGCAGGCGAAGTTCAAAGAAAAGGATTCGTGCCAATTCATCTTGACGCAACAAAGTAAAATCTAAGGTTCGATATCCTACAACTAGTGAAACAACCAAGGAAAATACCAGGAAAATAGTGACAAGGAATAGTGCGCGAAACAAGCGTTGCCAACCTACATTTATATTGTTAGTAGATTCACTTGTAAAACTATAATCATCTTTCCCTACAAATGGACTCATAGAAACCCTTAGTTCCCAGACCAAACAAAAATTCGTCCATCAATTTGGTAAGCATGAATGGAAGGATCGTTGTAAACACGTGACAACACTGATTCAGTTAGAATATCTAATGGTGTCCCATCATCAACAATTGATCCTTGATTAATGGCTAGAATTTGATCGAACTCAGTATCTATTAGCTGAAGGTCATGGGTAACCACTAACGATGTAATGTTTTTTTCCTCTCGAAGAGATTTTAAGATTTGAACAATCATTGCTCTATGCTTCAAGTCCAATGCTGTGGATGGTTCATCCAGCAGAAGACATTTTGGTTCTTGAGCTAAGGCTCTTGCAATTGCAACAAGTTGACGTTCACCCCCTGAGAGCTCAGTTACAGGGCGATAAGCTAAGGACCTAGCTCCCACCCTATCTAAAGCATTTAAAGCTTTCTCAGCATCTATTCGATTCTCAAATCGGAAACGTGGCCTGTAAGGTGTTCTACCTGTTAAAACAACTTCAAAAGCTGTAAAGGGAAAAAACATGGGGTTGATCTGAGGAACATAAGCCAATGAACGAGCCAAGCATTGCTTTGATATTCTCGTCAGAGACTGACCTCCAAAATAGACTTTTCCAGATGTAGGATGCAAGAGACCAGCTAACAAACGAACCAAGGTTGATTTTCCTGAACCATTGGCTCCTATGAGACCAACTAGTCTACCCTCCTCTATTTGAAGTGAGGTCTCCTTTACTACAAATTGTTCATTATCATAGGTAAATGTAATATCGCGTGCTTCCACCAGAACTTTTGATCTTGTCAGTCTATTTTTTTTGTTAATTGGCATCTAACGTAAATTCCTCAGGGTGAATGAGCTTAGCAAAAAGCTCGGCAGTCTTCACGACAAACTGTGAGGGATGAATTACAAACATCTCACGAATAGCAAACAGTCTTCCTTCTCGTACAGCATGTATGTGATTGAATACATTCCAAACACTAGTAACATCCTCCTTAAAGCTTCCTTCTGTCCCCTGAACCATGTCGATAATAACTTCAGGATTAAAAGTAACAATTGCTTCCTTGCTAATCTTGGCATAAACAGAAGTTGCTGGAGGGACAATAGAAACCCCCCCAGCAACTTCAATCAGTTCGGTCAAGTAGCTACCTTTCGTGGCAACATAAAGTCCCCTAAGAGTGCCAGGCACCCTGTCGACAACACACAGAACCCTGGGTTTAGATAAGCCATCCGTTCGCAGAGCTATGCTATCCAATTGGCTTTGTACTTGAATCCGGAGTTTTTCTGCTTCGGGTTCTCGTCCAACAGATTGTCCAATTAACTCTATGGTTGAAAAAATATCTGAAAGAGATTTACTATTCACAACGAGTACCTTAAACCCAAGAGCCTGAAGTTGACTATCTACAAAAGGAGCTTGAATCTCAGACATAATAATTAAATCAGGACGAAGACTGGCAATTTTTTCAATACTAGCGTTCTGCCACCCCCCTACTCGTGGTAATTCCTCAACGCCAGCAGGATAGCTACAGTAATCAGAAACAGCAACAACCTGATCAAAAACACCAATACCTTCGAGAATTTCAGTGACACTAGGCGAAAGTGAGATTATACGGCTAGGGTTACTCGGAACTACAGCTTCTGATCCAGATTTAGAGGGCAAAAAAGGGGAATGATTGCAATGAATCATCCACACAGTAGTAACAACAAGAAAAACCAAACCAATCTTTTCTTGAAAAAACACTCGAGACCGATTAAGTTCTGTTACTTGGTTAGTTACTTTCATTTTAATAGTATGTCGGGTAGTTTAATCACTGATGATCATTATAATTAGAATAGTATCTCGTAACTCTGGACATTCAACTAGATAACATGAATTTTAGGATCAATTGATTTAATAATCTCTATTTCATAGTAAACTAAATACTTTCGAAATTAGATCATATATGAGTACAGCAAAATAGTAAGAAAATACCTGAAAATAGAATGATCGATCGGATAAAGAATATCCATTTACTATTCTTCGCCATGGCTAGCAGTTGACCTAACCTATAGATTTTGAACACCAGACACCTTTTGAGTAGTTTAATTAAAGGGATAATCATTCAAAGCCAATAGTGCTGTTAAATCGTAATTGTCACTTACTTTTTTTTACCTAAATGGGGTACTAGTCTATAGCAACTTCTGGTAGGACAATAACAAACGAAAAACTAACATTAAAAAATTAATCCGAAATATATCATGCTGTTCTTATGAGCTAAATTTTATAACCATTTAAACTCGAAGAGATTTCTACAAAAATTATTGTCTAAAGTGGCATGATTGCTAGTTTTTATAGCAATTGATAAACTGAAGTTTTTAAATCAGGTTTTATCCAAAGGAACTAACGGGGAATATTGATGGATCGTTTTTCGCGCATATGTTTTTATGCCTTTTTCTTTCTCATAATTAATAGTGCTTATTTATGGCCCCATGCAGAACCTCATATTTTTTATATTTTTAATGTCGTGATCCATTTACTTTTAGGAATTACCTTAACCGCTATTGTTAGTTGGTATTTACTGAAAAATTTTAAAAAAATACAGTTTAAATCTAAATTAGGTCTTATATGTTTTTTAGTTAGTGCAGTTCCAGCAATTGCCCTGCTCTTCATTGGTAACATACAGCCAAACCGCTGGGTTTTACACCTACATATTGGTTTTGCTTTGATTGCGGTACTAGTTGGTTGTTTAGCTGTTCATTCCCACTATGAAAAATCTTCTGACAAGAAAAAACCTATACTAAAACCCGTAGTAAAAATTTACAGACTAGCACTATTGCTATTGGTCATGATCCCAACCGGATTAATAATCCTCAAACACTATTTCCCACAGGAAAATCTACGTTTTCAAAATCCAGTAAACACACCAATGTCCATGGAGCAGGAGGGAGATGGCTCTGCAAGCCCCTTCTTTCCATCTTCAGCTACTACTAATACTGGAGGACTGATTCCCAGCGATTTCTTTATGACTTCAGAGACTTGTCAAAAATGTCACCCTGACATTTATAAACAGTGGAATTCATCGATGCACCACTTCTCATCGTTCAATAATCAGTGGTACCGAAAATCAATCGAGTATATGCAAGATGTGGTCGGTACTGAGCCCTCAAAGTGGTGTGCTGGCTGTCACGACCATGCAGTTTTCTTCAATGGAAGATTCGACACCCCCATTAAAGAACAAGTCAACACCCCTGAAGCTCAGGCTGGATTAGCTTGCACCTCATGTCACTCAATTGTCCAAGTTAGAAATAGCATGGGTAACGGAGCTTTAGTCATTGAATATCCTCCGCTACACGATATGGCGGTCAGTGACAATCCTATAATGCAATGGATTCATGATTTCCTCGTAATGGTGGACCCTGGCCCTCATAAGAACGTTTTTATGAAACCCTTTCATCGTAAAGATACAGCTGAATTTTGTTCAACTTGTCATAAAGTTCATTTAGATGGGCCAGTTAATGACTATCGCTGGTTACGAGGCTTTAATGATTATGATAACTGGCAGGCTAGTGGAGTCTCAGGACAAGGGGCAAGATCCTTTTATTATCCTCCAACACCGAAAAAGTGCATAGACTGTCATATGCCCTTAGTTAAGTCAGATGATTTTGGAAACCAAGAAGGAAAAGTTCACTCTCATCGTTTTCCTGGTGCTAATACCGCTGTTCCTTTGTCAAATGGAGATAACGAACAACTGGAAACAACAATTGCTTTTCTGAAAGACAAGCAGGTAAGTGTTGACATTTTTGCTCTAAGTTTAGAGGATTCTCCTAAGTCTCCCTCCTCCGCACCTAAATCAGGTGGCCTATTTGAACTATCAAGTACCTTTGCCGTAGGTGAAGAAGCTGAATCTTTTGGTTCACGTCGTTTTGTTACAACGCCTCCTACTAGAATAGTAGCACCCATAAACAAAATAGGGGCTTTCGTAAAAAGAGGTGATTCACCGCGGATTGATGTAGTCGTGAGAACTCTTGGTGTTGGACATTTTTTCCCTGGAGGTACTGTTGATGCTTTTGATGTTTGGTTAGAATTCCGAGTTCTTTCTGAAACAGGTCAAGTTGTCTTCTGGAGTGGATGGCTAGAGAATGATGGAACAGGTTCTGTTGAAAAAAGTGCCCACATGTATCGGTCTTACTTGCTCGATGAACACGGAAACCACATTAACAAAAGAAATGCGTGGGCAGCTCGATCGGTACTATACGTTAGACTCATTCCTCCTGGTGCTGCTGATACAGTTCGTTTTAGGCTAAAAATACCTGAAAATAGTAGTGACAAATTAATCTTAGAAGCAAAACTCAACTATCGGAAATTCAGTTGGTGGAATACACAGTGGGCATTTTCAGGAGTCCGCGATCCTAATCACATTGGATTTGGATTGGACAAAGGTTACGATGATGGAAGATGGATTTTCCGAGGTGATTTAAGACAAGTTTCGGCAAAGATTAAAGAAATCCCAGAAGTTCCTATTGTCGTAATGGCTAAAACACAAACTGAAATTGGGGTAGTTGACAGAAATACCAAACTTCCTATTCTGGAATCAGTATTTGACAAATCAGATTTGATCCGTTGGAATGATTATGGTATTGGTCTACTCCTCCAAGGAGATCTTAAAGCGGCTGAGCAGCTTTCCAAAATGTTACCCGGATTGATCCTACTTTTGCAGATGGTTGGGTAAATATAGCTCGGGCACGAATTCGAGAAGGTAATAACCTGGGAGCTCAAGAGGTATTAAAAACTGCTCTTAAAATAAGCCCCGAATTAGCAAAAGTTCACTATTTTTATGGGCTAACCTTAAAGACTCAAGGGAAATATGACCAGGCCTTAGATCATTTTCGTAAAACCTTGTCTCAGTATCCCCGAGATAGAGTCGTAAGAAATCAAGCAGGAAGGATCTTTTTCTTGAAACGACAATATCAAAAAGCCATTACAGAATTCAAAAAAACTTTACAAGTCGACCCTGAAGATTTACAGGCCCACTATAATTTAATGCTTTGTTACCAAGGATTAGATCAACCGGAAATAGCAGAGAGAGAACGGAAGCTCTATCTGCGTTTTAAAGCTGATGAATCTTCTCAAGCAATCACAGGGCCGGTTCGAAGACGTCATCCTGAAGCTAATAATGAACGGCAACCTATTCATGAGCACTCATCAATTTTTGAAAAAAATAGGTCCACTGGCAACCAAAATACTGCACCTTCCTATACCCATAAAAGCCTTGAAAAAACCCCTTATGAATAAACTAATCCTTGTTAATAAGTTTATCTCTTTGTTTAAACACCAAAGATTTATTTTAAATGTATCCTTTTTTTTTGTTGTCCTAGCATTTCTTTACCCTGGGTTTCCATTAGTTCTCTCTAACCCTGTCTCTCAACCTTTTTTAATTCAATTCGAAGATGTTACAAAAAAAGCAGGATTGCGATTTCGTCACAACAACGGTGCTTTTGGCAGGAAGTATCTTCCAGAAACAATGGGTTCAGGGCTAGCTTTCTTAGACTATAACAATGATGACTGGCAAGATATTCTATTAATTAACGGCAAAAATTGGCCAAATCGAAAAAACTCTCGATCATCGATGGCCCTTTATAGAAATAACAAGGATGGAACATTTAAAGATGTCACTAGACAGGTTGGTTTGCATTCAACAATTTATGGAATGGGATGTGCAATTGGGGACTATGATAATGATGGCTGGGTTGACATCTACATTACAGCCCTTGGTCTGGACCATCTTTTTCGTAACAATGGCAGTGGAAGGTTCATTGATATAACTAAAGAGGCGGGATTGCATAATCCTGATTTTGGTGCAAGTGCAGCTTGGTTTGACTATGATCTTGACGGCGACATTGATTTAATTGTAACTAACTATGTCCAATGGACTATCAAGAATGACATACACTGTAGCCTAGACGGAATCAATAAATCCTATTGTACACCCGAGTCTTACAAGGGAGTTTCATCTCGTCTTTACCAGAATGTTGGGAATGGTACTTTTTTAGATGTCACTGATCAATCAGGCTTACTTGATTCAACAAGTAAGGCACTTGGGGTGACTATCTTCGATTCAAATAGTGATGGCTGGCCAGACTTTTTTCTCGCAAATGACACTCAACCAAATAAACTTTATATCAACCAAAAAGATGGCACATTTAGTGACCGTGGTATTCCATCAGGGGTTGCCATTAGTGAAGATGGAACCGTCCGGGCAGCAATGGGGGTAGATGCAGCAGATTATGATGGCTCAGGATTACCAAGCCTCGTCATTGGAAATTTTTCTAATGAAATGTTAAATCTTTACCACAATGAAGGAAAAGGTATTTTTGTCGATGATGCCCCGACGTCTGCAGTAGGTCAATCAAGTTTGCTAACCCTAGCTTTTGGGTGTTTCTTTTTTGACTTTGATTTGGATGGAAAACTTGACATTTTCGTTGTCAATGGTCATGTAGAGAATGAAATTAATAACGTCCAACGTCGGGTGACGTATGCACAATCCCCACACTTGTTCCACAATCAAGGCAAACAATTTATCGAAGTTACAGATAAAGTAGGTTCCGATCTAAAGAAGCCACAAGTTGGACGTGGTACTGCCTATGGTGACTATGACAATGATGGTGATCTAGACCTATTGATATCTACCAATGGTGGTCCAGCTGTTCTGTTGAATAATCAGGGGGGCAACCAAAACAATTATTTAAGAGTCAAGTTAATTGGGACAAAAAGTAATCGCGATGGCATTGGTGCTAAGGTCAAAGTTAAGCTTCCTAGTGGTTATCTTTGGAAACAAGTTAAAAGTGGCAGCAGTTACTGCTCTCAAAGTGAATTGCCTGTTACGTTTGGAGTCGGAAAGAACACTAAGATTTCTAGTGTGGAGGTACATTGGCCTAGTGGAAAATTAGAAAATTTTTCCGAAGTCCTAGCTAACCAACGCATCATCATCAAGGAAGGAAATGGAATCCAATAAATATAATATAATTAAGGGATTAAATTCATTAATATAATGGAATACATTAATTTATTAGAAGGCTCTAATTTTCCTAGTTATTAACATCCTAGAATAGAAAAAGAATAGAAAACCGATGTATCTTAGACCTCACAACAACCTTGTTAGATATCCCCTAGGCTTATTATTTTTAACACTGTTGATCTGCTTGCTAATTTTAATTAAAACATTCAAATCACCTATTGCAACACCGTTAGATTCCCACAAGACAGCCCCTAGTTTTAGATCAGCTGATGAGCGATTGGTCTACCATAATAATATTGGAATTGCACTGCTGGAACAATTCAACCATGAAGAGGCTTTAAAAGAATTCGCACATTGTTTAGCTATAAAAAAAGATTTTCTCCCTGGGATCGTTAATAGTGCTCTTGCTCACTTCTACCTGCAGCAATTTGATCAATCAGAAAAGTTTCTAAAACATGCCTTACAGATTAACGAAAAAGAGCCCAATACATTGTTTACCCTAGGGATGATACACAAGAACCAAGATCAATTAGACCTAGCTTTGGAATCTTTTAAAAAAGTTCTTCTACATGATGCTGAGGATCCACCCACACTTTATCAACTAGGGCAGATTAATCTTAAAAAACAGAAGTATGATCAAGCTGAACATTTTCTGAGCAAAGCAGTCCAGCTCTCTCCCTACGACACAGCGGCTCACTATAGTTTGGCCATGAGTTTGTTACGCAAAGGAGAACAAACCAAAGGTAGAGCAATGATTGCTAAGTTCATGAGCCTCAGAGAAAAAGGTGGGATCAGTTCAACCGGGACACAATATGGCGAACAAGGTGAGTACATGCTTGCCATCGGAGAGTATCCTTACATTAAAGACTTGCTCCCTTCTCAAGTCATCTCTAAAGAACACAAGCAGATTCATTTCGTTGATGCTACTAAAACAACAGGTATTCATTTCAAACATGGTGCTGAAATTAATAAAACAGCTACTAAAAAACAATTTCCAAAATTGACCAGTCAATGGATACATTCCATGGGATCAGGAGCAGCCTTTGGAGATTACGATAATGACGGACACTTAGATTTATTCATAGCTAACTGTGGACCAACACAATCAACCCGTCGTCCTGCTCTTTACCACAATAATGGCAAGGGACAGTTTTTAGAAGTAACTGAGAAAGCTGGTATTAAATATCAAGGTCAGGGTATGGCTGGATACTGGGGAGACTTTAACAATGATGGCTACCCTGATTTATTTCTATCAAATTATGGTCCTAATGTTTTATACAAAAATAATGGAAACGGAACTTTTTCTGATGTTACGGTCATGGCAGGTGTTGGGGGAGATAAACATTGGCACCTCCCTGCAACTCCAGTCGATTACGACCACGACGGTGACCTTGACATTTATGTAGGGCACTTTGCAAATCTAATGGAGGAGCCAACCAAAAAATCTTTTTTATCTTTCGAAAGCTTTAAGGGACTCGGCTGTCATCTCTTTAGAAACAACGGAGATGAAACTTTTAGTGATGTGGCACATGCCACAGGCATCCTTAATCCTCTAGAAAAACTAAGTTCAATAGTTTTTACTGATTTTGATAATCGTCGTGATGTTGACTTTTGGAGTGTAGCTCAGAATGGAAATAGTAGACTTTACAGTAACCAACGAATTGGAACCTTTCTCGACCTTAGTCCGCATCTGAATTCTTTCAAGTCCTATCCGTCTAATAGCATCTCAACAGCTGATTTAAACAAAGATGGAAGAATAGATTTTTTGCTGAGTCCTGAATTAGGTCCCTTAATCTGGATTCAGAACCTAGGCCAAAAAAATTTTAAAGCAATAACTCTTCTGCCTTCAAAGGAGCTACCTCCAAATAGTGGAAGCTGGTTGAGTCATGCCTTTGATTATGATAATGATGGAGATTTAGACGTACTAGAACTCCGGAATTCTAACGCAAATAGTCCTATGACCCTAGGGGGACCTGAACTCTACCAAAACCTTGGAAACGAAACTTTTTCTCGAGTAACTGAACAGACAGGTCTTAACAAATACCAAGGCAAAGCCTTCCGCAGTGCGACTTTTGGAGACTATGACAATGATGGCGACACAGATATTTTCTTAACCGTTAACAGTGATAGCCCCTTGTTGCTCCGCAACGAAGGAGGAAATCAGAACCACTGGTTAAAAGTTCGCTTGTTAGGAACAAATAGTAATAAATCGGGTATTGGAACTAAAATTGAAATCAAGTCCGGGACTCTATGGCAAAAGCTAGAAGTAAATGGCGGCAGTGCATATCTTTCACAAAACCCTCCAGAAGTTATTTTTGGACTTGGTCAGCATCAATCTGTTGATGCTTTGAGACTTTTATGGCCAGGGGGCGTTTTGCAGTCTGAAACTAATCTCCCTATTAATAAGATACGTCTGGTCCATGAACTGGATCGTAAAGGCACTTCTTGTCCACTTCTTTATTCTTGGAACGGTTCTCAATATCAATTTGTAACTGACTTTTTAGGAGGTTGTGCTATAGGTTATATGCTAGCTCCTGGTCATTACAATACTCCTGACACAGATGAGTACATCAAAATTTCTCAATCCCAACTCAGGAAAAAAGATGGACTATATTCTTTACGAATAAAGAATCAGTTAGAAGAAGTTTTGTACATTGACCAAACTGAACTATTAATAATTGACCATCCCAAAGATATAGAAATCTACCCTAACGAACGCCTGATGCCGGGTCCTCCTTTTCCAAAGCATAAAATCATTTCTGCATTAGGAGCACAGCCTCCTCAATCAGCAGTGAACGGAAACGGACAGGATGTACTTCCTTTAATTACCAGGGTCGATCGAAAATATCCTGATGATTTCAGACTCCTACCTTTCAAAGGTTATGCCGAAGAACACTCGTTAGTTCTAAACTTAGGGAACCTCGCTGGATCAAAGAAAGTTAATTTACTGATGACAGCATGGATAGATTATGCTGATTCAACTTCTAATTTTCAAGCAGCCCAATCAGAGACCAAATTGATACCACCCTATCTTCAGGTTAGGAACAAACAGGGACACTGGCAAACGGCAATCTATAACATGGGTTTTCCTGCAGGACTACCAAAAACTATGATTGTGGACCTTACTGATAAGTTCCTTGCTTCAGATTATCATGTAAGAATTGTTACAAACATGCGGATTTACTGGGACCAAATACTCGTCAACACCTACAACGGCCAACCAACCTTGCGACAATATCGTATGGGTCCTCAAATAGCACGGTTACGTTTTGGTGGATTCCCACTAGAATACAGTCCTGACGGGCGACTTCCCCTTATCTATAATTATAACTGGATCAAGGGATCAGCTCCCTGGAAAAGCCATCTCGGGAACTACACTCGTTATGGCCCTGTAACGAAGCTGTTAAAAACCCTAGACGATATGTATGTAATCATGAGAAATGGCGATGAAATTCACTTAGAGTATGATGCTTCTAAATTGCCTAAACTTTACAAAGGGTGGGAACGCACCTTCTTCTTTTTTGCTGATGGTTTCGGCAAAGATATGGATTTACACTCAGCGAAACCTGACAGGGTTACTCCATTGCCATTCCATGCAATGAGCACTTACCCATACCCTAAAAAGGAGGGTTATCCAAATTCCACCCAGCATAAGCGTTATCAAAAAGAATTCAACACTCGTCATATTTCTGACACCTACAGTGATATCAGTACCAACGTATCTTCCCAAAGGTCTTTACCAAGTCAAGGGACACCTAAAAATTAGTTTTAACTTATACTTCTAATTGATGTTGACTGGACAAAGATGACTGAGTACTGTAATTATTCCTAAGAATTTCTAATTTAGAGAAATGGCATAAATAAAGTGTTAATTCTGCATTAGGAGTTAAAGAAGGATACTATTAATGATGTCTTGGATTAGCTCTCCAATAAAAAGTTCTCTATGGAAAGTTCTGTTTTTCTTGATGGTAATTTTAATCACCTCAATACTGATTTATCTCAATACAAATAGTACTTTCTGGACATTTTTTTCAATAATTGTCCTAATAATTAGTGTTCATGACTTCTTAATTCCGACGACTTACCAGTTAACAGAGAAAACGGTTTCAAGTAAAAATACCTTTTTTCATCGAAAGAAAAACTGGTCATCCCTAGGTTCTTACTGGATAGACAATAATGGGATCTTTTTGAGCCCTTTTAGCCAACGCAGTCGGCTTGAAGGATATAGAGGTTTATATCTCCGTTTTTCGGGAACGGATCGTCAACTCGTTATGAATTTTGTCAAACGAAAGTTTGATGAACAGAACAGCAATGACTAGGATCTTGCATGCAATCTATTCTAAAACTCTTAAAGGGTGCCTTTTCTCTTGAACGATATCAAAGACCTCTTACTGAGTCAGACCGTCAATTATTAAATCGACTGGCAAGAGGAATTATCCAGCGTGAAATGCAGGTTCCTGCAATTTTTATTCTTGAGTCAGCTAAACCCCTTAGTTATTTGGGAAGTCAAGCCTTGGCTTTTTTTCAGCCAATCCTTAGTGGACTATTTGTGGGCAATGATTACAAACAGATTCAAAACATATTAGAACGCAGTCACAGCATTGATTTTTTATTGCAGGTTCTCGAAAAATAATAAGCAAAACATGGGAAAGAACTAAATCCATGTGAGGAAACCAACCACTGACTTCTTTAGATAATATACAGGTTATTTTAGCAACCGATTGTGGAAGTACAACCACTAAGGCGATTCTAATCCAAAAAATTCAGAATCAATACCGCCAAACTCATCGTGGTGAAGCGCCAACATCTGTTGAAGCACCCTTTGAGGACGTAACAATAGGTATCATTAATGCTGTTACTGAGATTGGCGAATTATCGGGTAGAAAATTGATTGACGATGACGGACACATCATTCGTCCAGCATTAGGAAATGTCGGTTGTGATCTTTATATTTCTACTTCTAGCGCAGGTGGGGGCCTCCAGATGATGGTAGCAGGTGTAGTCAGATCAATGACAGCTGAAAGTGCTGAACGAGCGGCATTGGGGGCTGGAGCAATTGTAATGGATGTGATTGCTTTAAATGATAAACGTCTAACGCACGAACGAATTGAACGAATCCAGTCACTCAGACCCGACATGATTCTTATAGCTGGAGAAACTGATGGTGCTAATACGGATAAGGTAATAAAGATAACAGAAACGATTGGAGCTGCAGATCCCAAACCTCGACTTGGATCAAATTTCAAGCTACCAGTCATATTTGCAGGCAACAAGATTCGTAGAGATGAGGTAAAAACGATTCTAGAGAAAAAAACTGACCTTAATATCGTAGACAATTTACGGCCCACCCTAGAAGAAGAAAGACTTCTTCCAGCTCGAGAAAAAATTCATAACCTTTTCCTTGAACATGTAATGAAACAAGCACCTGGTTATGGGAAATTGATGGAATGGGTTAATGCAGACATCATGCCTACTCCAGCTGCAGTTGGTGCAATTCTTAAAAGAGTAGCTACAGAAAAAAATATTAATGCTGTTGGTGTTGACATCGGAGGAGCTACTACAGATATTTTCAGCTTATTCAGAGGAGAATTCAATCGAACAGTCTCAGCAAACTTAGGAATGAGTTATTCAATTTCCAATGTTTTAGCCGAATCAGGACTTCCCAATCTTATTCGATGGATACCTTTTGATTTAGATGAGAGAGACCTGAGGAATCGGATCAAAAATAAGATGATTCGTCCTACTACAATTCCCCAAACCCTCGAGGAACTCATCCTTGAACAGGCAATTGCAAAAGAAGCTTTGCGTCTATCTTTCATTCACCATAGAGCCTTTGCAACTCGTCTAAAAGGAGTCCAGCAACAAAGAACAATTTCAGATTCTTTTGACCAAGATACTGATTCTCAATCAACTATTAAAATGATGGATTTAAATCTACTAGTCGCTTCAGGTGGTGTACTCTCCCATGCCCCCCAACCGGAACAAACTGCCATGATGCTCATAGATGCCTTTCTCCCAGAAGGGATAACCCAGTTGGCCAAAGATAGTATTTTTATGATGCCCCATCTTGGAGTGTTAGCACAAATACACCCTCAAGCTGCGACAGAGGTCTTTGAGAACGACTGTCTAATATATTTAGGCACCTGCATAGCACCTAGAGGAATAGCAAAAAACGGTCGAAAAGCTTTA
>Ga0310345_10001199_pt1 | contig 30199 bp, 24 predicted proteins | sample HC15DNA20500_MG_FD_204667 | JGI IMG/M metagenome (GOLD analysis project Ga0310345, IMG submission 204667) | Marine microbial communities from station ALOHA, North Pacific Subtropical Gyre - HC15-DNA-20-500_MG | ecosystem: Environmental > Aquatic > Marine > Oceanic | place: Pacific Ocean: North... | reverse complement strand
ATTCACAATGTATTTCCCCCGTTTTCTCCCGGGCAAAGCTGCCTGTGGACTTTGCATGCTATGGGTTTCGCTGTCCGCCTCCGCGGTCACGCAGATACCCTCAGCCTCTGACTCTCAATGCCGCCCTGAATTGGGCGAGCGAATATAATCCGACGCTGCGTTCGGCTCGTCTGCGTATCCAACGCCTCGGTGGCGAGGCTATTCACGCGGATGTCCCTGTGCCATCTAACCCGCGCTTGGAACTGGAAGCCGGCCAGCGCGATCAGCCGAACGGATCAAGCACCGACATCGGTATTCAGATCAGCCAGGAATTCTGGATCGCTGGGCAGGGCGGTCTACGCGAGGACGCCGCGACAAGTAGGTTGGGCGCCGCGCGCGCTGATTACGATTTCCTGGCGGCCACAACGACGGCGCGTGTGCGTGCGGCGTTCCTTTCTGTCTTGGTCGCGGAGCAGGCAGTAAACACCGCCGAGCGCGTCGTTGATACCAACGAGCAGCTCGAGACTTACGCCAGGAAGCGACTCGACGCAGGCGCAGGTACCCGAATCGAATCCAACGCAGCTCGTCTTGGGTTGCAGCGAGCACGTGCGTTCGCCGCCGCGGCTCGAAATACGGCGACCCAGGCGCGGCTGGAACTCAAGGACCTGCTCGCTATCGATCCCACGCGCCGGCTCGCGATCGAGGGCGATCTGAGTTTTGCGCTGCTCGATATGCCGGATCGTGATCGCTTGCTGACGCGCGCCGTCGAGCGGCGCACGGACTTGCAGGCCGCTGCGTCGCGCGTGATTGCCGCTCGAAAGGAATTGTCGCTCGCCAATCGCGAAATCATTCCGAACCTCACCGTGTTCGGTTTTTACCGTGAAGAAGCGGGGGGGCGCGACAACGGTGGCTCGGATATTACCGGCGGCGGTCTCGGTTTCGAGCTGCCGCTGCTGGATCGCTATGAAGGCGAGCGCCAGATTGCGACCGCTGATCTAGCGCAAGCACAGCTCGATCAGGACAACCTTCAGCGCGAGGTTCGACTGCAGGTGCTGTCGGCCATCAGCGCATATGACGCCGGGCGCGAACGAGCAGATGCGCTGAGTGATGCGGTCCTGGAGGCCGCGGAGAGTTCTCTGGAACTTACCCGACGCTCATTCGCAGCCGGCAAGGTAGGGGCAACCGCAATTACCTCCGCTCAGAACAACCTTTTTGATGTGCGCCGCGACTATCTCGACGCGCTCGGCGCGCTGGTTACGGCCGGCACCGATCTAGAGCGCGCCACGGGTGGTTTGCTCGTGATGGACAGCCGCGGAGCATCGCAATGAATGGACAGAAATCCATGAGGCACATCCGAATCCCCGTTCTACTGCTCGCCGCGATTCTCTTGCTAACGGGCTGTAACTCCAACAGCGCCGACGCCGAAGGGCCACAGGCCGCCGGGTCGGCGCAAGCGCAAGAAAGCGATCATGCAGATCACGACGAAGCCCGCCACGAAGGAGAGGAACACGGCGACGCCGAAAAAGGCGCACACGAATCAGCTCAGGGCGAAGGCGAAGGTGGCCACGAGGGGCACGGCGAAGAAAATCCGGATCGCGTCAAGCTTAGCGCCGAGCAATTTGAGCAATTGGATATCGCCACCGGCCCGGCAGAGAGCGGTACGGCGAACGCGTCGATCCAAGCCCCAGCGACTCTGCATTTCGATGCTGACCGCGTCGCTCGTGTGGGCCCGCGATTGCAAGCCAAGGTGGTCGAGGTATCGGCGGATCTGGGTGAAGCAGTATCGCGCGGTGAAACGCTTGCAGTACTCGACAGTGTCGCTTTAGGCAAGGAAAAGGCGGCATATCTCACCGCGGCCGCGCGCTTCAACACGCGCCAGGCCGCCTATGCGAGAGACCGCAAATTGGCTGCGGATCAGATCGTGAGTGATTCGGATTTGGCCGAGTCTCGTGCCGCATACGAACAAGCCAAGGCCGAGCGACGCGCCAAGCGTGCTGAGCTCAAGCTCTACGGCCTAGACAATGCGGCGGTCGACGCCATTAGCAGTGGCGGGGACGAGCCCTTGTCGCGACTGGAACTTTCGTCGCCACGCGATGGCGTCGTCGCGAAACGCGACTTGGTCGCCGGCCAAACGCTGAGCGCCAACGAAACCCCGATCCATGTCGTCGATAACACGCGAATGTGGTTGATGATCGATGTGGCCGAGCAAGCCTTGCCGGTGTTGGAAGCAGGCCAAAAAGTGCGCTTCACGGTGCGGCCACTGCCGGATGAAACCTTCGTGGGCACGATCGACTGGATCTCGCCACAGCTCGACGAACAAGCCAGAACGGTACGTGCCCGCGCTGTCGTCGAAAATCCCGACGGTTTGCTTAGAGCCGGCATGTTTGCAGACGCCAACATCGACGCCGGGGCGTCTAGCGGTGAGCGCTCACGTATTGCGCTCGTTCCCGTGGACGCGGTGCAACAAATCGGTGAGCGTGAAGGCGTATTCGTGCCCGCCGACCATGAGGGTGCTTACACGTTTCGACCGGTAAGCACCGGCGCAGAAAACCAAGGCCAGGTAGAAATCCGGGAAGGGATTCGAGCTGGTGACACCCTGGTCGTGCGCGGCGCATTCGATCTTAAAGCTGCTCTCACCGCCGGTGGCCGTAGCGCCGCACACAGCCACTAGGAGGGCGTCATGATTAACGCAATTATTCGCCTGGCGATGGCGAACCGGCTCATGGTGCTCGTCGCAGTTTTCGCGCTGGCTATCGGCGGCTATTTTTCGCTGCGTGCACTACCCGTGGATGCATTTCCGGACGCGACGCCGGCCCTCGTGCAGGTATATACCGCTAGCGAAGGACTGTCGCCGGTAGACATTGAAACACTGGTCTCCTATCCGATCGAGATCAGCATGTACGGGCTGCCGGGCCTCGAAAAAGTACAGTCCACGTCCATCTTCGGGCTATCGCGTGTGGACGTCTATTTCGAAGACGGCACGGATATCTACTTTGCCCGCCGGCTCGTGAACGAGCGGCTATCGGAGGCGCGTCGCAATATCCCCGAAGGTCTAGGCGAGCCGCAGCTCGGGCCCATTACGACCGGGCTCGGCCGAATTCTCATGTATTCGGTCGAAAACGAGCCCGGCGCAGATTACTCGCTTACGGAAAGACGGACAGCGCAGGACTGGCTGATCAAGCCGCAGCTGCGAACCGTCGATGGTGTCACGGGCGTGCTCTCGATCGGCGGTTACGAAAAGCAATACCAAGTGCGCTTGGACATGAGTGCCATGACCGCCCGCGGGTTGACCCCGGCGGATGTGCGCCAAGCGCTGGAGCGCAATAATCGTAACGTCGGTGCCTCGTTCATCGAGCGCGGTGGTGAGGAATACATTATTCGCGGCTACGGCTGGGTGTCGTCGGGCGATCAGGGTTTGTCCGATCTGCGCAACACCCGTGTCGGCACGCGTAATGGCCAGCCGGTTTATATTCAGGACATCGCCGAAGTTGGTTATGGCCGGGCAATTCGACGCGGCGCGGAAATCGCTAACGGCGAGGAATCCGTTGGTGGTTATGTTCTCAAGCTGATCGGAACGGATACACAGCGTGTCCTCGAGGATACCAATGCCAAGCTTGAGGAAATCAACAAGTCGTTGCCCGACGGGATGGTCGCCAAGGTCTATTACTCGCAGGCCGAACTGGTAGACAAGGCAACTAGCACGGTCGTCGAAGCGCTGTTAATCGGCGCTGTACTCGTACTTGTTTTGCTGTATCTGTTCCTCGGCAACGTGCGGTCAACGCTTATTGTGGTGTCGAGTGTGCCGCTATCGCTGCTCGTGGCATTCATCGCAATGCGCGTGTCGGGCTTATCCGCGAACTTGATGAGCCTCGGTGGCCTAGCCATTGGCATTGGCATGATGGTCGATGGCTCGGTCGTGATGATCGAAAACATCTTCCGGCATTTTGAGGAGCGTGATCTCAAGGCCGCGAGCATGTCCGATCTGGTCGGAGCTGCGGCGCGTGAAGTCGGTCGGCCGATCGTGTTCGCTGTCGCGATTGTGATCCTCGTGTTCCTGCCGTTGTTCACGCTCCAAGGTGTCGAGGGCAAACTGTTCTCGCCGATGGCCTATACGATCAGCTTCGCGTTGGCTGCAGCGCTGTTGCTATCCCTGACACTGGTTCCCGTGCTTGCAGTGCTGGCATTCCGGCGCGTGACCACGATGCAGGAACCACGGTTCGTGTCATGGATGAAAGCGGGTTATCGGCCGATGCGGGATGCTGCGCTTAAGGCACCGGTAGTCGTAGTGGGGACGGCGGTCGTGTTGTTCATCGCCAGCCTCGCTGTGTTTCCGCAGTTGGGTACGGAGTTCATCCCGACCCTGCGGGAAGGCACATTCATGGTTCGCTCCACCCTACCGCCCGGGGCGAGCCTGGATTCCGCGATTGCATACGGTAAGCGGGTTCAGGATACTGTCGGCGAATTCGACGAAGCCACCGGCGCCTATTCGCGTGTCGGTCGTGCCGAAGTGGGCGGCGATCCGGAGCCGGTCAACGTGGTCGCAACGACCATCAACTTGAAACCGCTCGATGCCTGGCAAAGCGGACGCTCGTACGAGGGTCTTCAGAACGCGATGTCCGAGCGGCTCGCAGCGCGTGTCCCTGGGTTGGCCAACAATTTTTCCCAGCCGATCCAGCTTAGAACCGACGAGCTGCTCTCAGGCGTTCAAGCACAGCTCGTCGTAAGTATCTTCGGAGACGACCTCGACAAGCTAGCCGAGGTCGGCCAGCAGGTCGCCGAACTCGCACGCAATACCACCGGCGCTGTAGATGTGCGTGTTCAGCAGCAGGGCGGCAAACAGCAGATCGTCATAAAGCCAGACCGAGAAGCCTTGTCTCGTTACGGGATTAGCGTGGACGATGTGTTGAACACTGTATCGGTCGGCGTCGGCGGTGCCTCCGTCGGCCAGGTCTTCGACGGCGTGCGGCGGTTCGATATTTTCATGCGCCTACAGGCGAACCAACGCGAGCGGATCGACGCGATTCGTGATCTGAGTCTTCGGGCGCCTGGTGGCGCACTGATTCCACTTTCACGAGTTGCGAACGTGGAAGTCTATGCCGGTCCCAAGCAGATATCACGATCGAACGCCAGCCGACGTCTGTACGTGCAGATGAACGTACGCGGACGCGATATGGGTGGCGTCGTAAACGATCTTCGTGCCGGTATCGATCGCGACATCGACATGCCGCCCGGTTATTTCGTCGACTTCGGCGGCCAGTTCGAGAACCAGCAGCGGGCCATGAAACGCCTTTATCTCGTCGTGCCCGTCACGATGGCGCTGATCTTCTTGTTGCTCTACAGCGCATTCTCGAGCCTGCGCTATGCGGCGCTGATCTTTTTGAACGTGCCGTTCGCAATCATCGGCGGCATTTTCACGCTCTGGTTTTCGGGGCTGTATCTATCCGTGCCCGCTGCCGTGGGCTTTATCGCCGTGTTCGGCGTCGCGGTTCAGAACGGCGTGGTGTTGGTTTCCTATATCAACCAACTGCGTGATCACGGTATGGAACTCGACGAAGCGGTGAGCACCGGCGCAGAACACCGGCTCCGGCCCGTACTCATGACCGCGCTGACGGCGATTCTTGGCTTGATTCCACTGCTCATGGCCAACGGTATCGGCTCCAACGTGCAACGGCCTTTGGCTGCTGTGGTGATCGGCGGTCTCGTGACTTCAACGCTCCTGACGCTACTGGTGTTGCCGGCCGTGTACCGCTGGTTCGCCGAACCACGCCGTGAAGTAGAGCTATAACAAGGAGGCTGATCATGAAGGAAATCAAGGCTTATGTCCGTGAAGTCATGCTCGAACAGGTAATTTCAGCCTTGGCGGACATTGACGACATACCCGGGATCGCTGTGGTGCATCTGCGTGAATACGGCCATGTCCAGGACGGTGGCTTAGAGCGGGTCAAAATGGCCAAGCTCGAAATAGACATCCCGGAAGCCCTTGCAAATAGGGTGGTTGACGCGATCGTGGCAAGTGCGCGTACCGGTGAAGGCCATCTTGGTGATGGGAAGGTTTTCATCTCGGATTTGCGGGATGCCATTCGAATCAGCGACGGACAGCGCAATGAAAACGCCGTTCGCTACTCGCCGAAGGCGGAAGATTCAGATGAGTGAGCACGACCACGGCGGTCATAGCCACGGGCATGCCAGCGGTAAGCTACTGATCATCTCTCTCGTTTTCACGACCGGGTTCGCGATTGTGGAAGTGATCGGTGGACTCTGGGCCAATTCATTGGCCCTGGTCGCTGATGCAGGTCATATGGTCACCGATTCCATGTCTCTCGGCATTGGGGCATTCGCTGCGTGGCTGAGCCAGCGGCGTGCATCGAAAAAACACACGTATGGCTTTGCCCGCGCCGAAGTTATCGGGGCGTTGGTGAATGTCCTGTTCATGCTGGGCGTTGTCGTTTGGATTGTCGTAGCCGCTTTCGAGCGGCTTGCAAACCCACAGGAAGTAGGTGGAACCACCGTCATGGTGGTTGCCTTTATAGGCTTACTCGTCAATATCGCGGTCGCGTGGATTCTCATGCGGGGCGAGAAAAGCATGAACGTGCGTGCCGCGTTGTTGCACGTGATGGGTGATCTGGCGGGCTCGGTCGCAGCGTTGCTGGCCGGGCTAATCATCTATCTCACGGGATGGCTCCCGATTGATCCGCTGTTGTCACTATTCATCAGTGTGCTGATCGGCTTTGCGAGCATTAACGTTCTACGTGATGTTCTACGCGTCCTTATGGAAGGCACGCCCGGTCATGTCGATATCGATAATCTGAAGCGCGCTATGGCAGAGGTCGAGGGTGTTGTGGAGGCCCACCACATTCATGTTTGGTCTCTCTCATCGAGCCGACATGCGTTATCGGCGCAAATAAAGCTCGACCAGATCGGACAGTGGGAAGAAGTTCTCCCCAAGCTGCAAGAACTGCTGCAGCGAGATTTTGGTGTCGGACACAGCACATTGCAGCCGGAAACCAATCAAAACGCTAGCTCGCATCTCGCGGGGCCTGCAGCACGCCGCTAGATTGCGTAGCGTTAACGGTGGTAACCATGGCAAAGAAGTGTGAAGTTGTTCGGGTTGTTATTGCCATATTCGCGAGCTTACTTACTCTGGACCATAGCAACGCTCTCGCGGTCGAAATTACTGCTACAAGCGAAGTGATCCGAGAGCGTTTTGAGTCCACCCTGCAGCGCGCGGAGCGTGGCGACCCTAACGCACAAAATTCAGTAGGCGGCGCATTGGCTGTGGGAGAAGGCGTGACACAGGACGCCGCCGCGGCGTATCGCTGGCTGCGCAAGGCAGCTGAGCAAGGTCATGCGGCTGCCCAATACAATTTGTACCTTTTGTTGCGCCAAAGCCCTAGTCTTGGGGAAAGTTCGGAGGCTGCAATGCAATGGTTGCAAAAAGCGACCGACCAAGGAGTTCTTCCTGCACAATTCAGTCTCGCAGAACTCTATCGCAAAGGTAGAGAAGCTCACGAAAATCGACGTGAGCGCACCGCAATGTATTACTTGTTGGCTGCAAAGCAGGGTTTTGCGGCCGCGCAGTTTTATACCGGATGGTGTTATGAAAAAGGCATTGGAGTGCTCCAAAACGACGTCGAGTCCACTCGGTGGTACTTGAAAGCCGCGACGCAGGGCCACGTCGATGCCCAGATTAACTTGGCGGTGAAGTACGCCCAGGGCAGGGGCGTTGATAAAAGCCTGACGCAGGCTCGGCGATGGTTTAAGCGCGCAGCAAGACAGAATTCTGCGGTCGCTCAGTACAACCTTGGTAAGCTGTACCAGCGCGCGCAGGGCGATGAAGTCAATCTTGTCGAGGCCTACGTGTGGGTTTCATTAGCAGCAAACAAAGGGCTAGAAGCGGCTTTAAAAGAGCAGGCGCTCATCCTGAGCTTAATGTCCGACGAGCAAATCGAACGAGCCGAAACTCTGATTGCAGACCGGAGCGAGACGCTTAATCGGAATGAAGCTCATGATCGCCAAGTGGCGAGTCGCCGTAGTGTAGGAGCCACAAAACCAATATCAGGACTCGAAGCGTTCGTGCCTGAGCAGGCCGAGGCTTTCGAAGACTAAAAACCGGTTAATGCCACCACTTCTAGTCGAGTGTTTCATCGGTCAAATTAGAAGTGTTACGCCTTGTGCCGTTCGAAACGCGTGCGACCGTCGAAATGTTCTGAAAGAACAAGTCATTTGGCAAATCTGCTCAGAATAGGCGATGTCGGCATCCGCATCGGCTCACTTTTCCGGCCGAGCACCGTGCGAACACTCAAAGGCTATTTCAGTAGCTGCCTAGGGAATTAGGGTCGCTTGTGACAGCATCCGCCAGAGAGGATCCGCCAAGCCGCCCAGAGCGACGGTAAACGACGCACATAAGAAGACAGAGAGTGCCGCCCAGTAGCCGAGTGTGTGCATGGGCCGTGCCGGCTCGGCGAAATATACGGGTGCCAACACGCGTAGGTAGTAAACGAGCGAGACCACGGTATTGACCAGCGCGAGCACCGCCAGCCAGGCGTAGCCGGATTCAATCGTGGTGACGAACAGCGCCAGCTTGCCGACGAAACCGGCAAGCGGTGGAATACCCACCAGCGATAGGAAACTCAGGATCAGTGCGGCCGCGAGCAGCGGATGAGCGGTGGCGAGGCCGCGATAGTCGGCCAGGTTCGTGCGCCCGCGTAGTTGCGTCACGACACCAAATGCTGCGAGGTTCGCGACGGCATAACCTGCGAGAAAGAACAGCAAAGCCGGCAGGGCATAGGGGTCGAGCCCCAGCACGACAACCGCCATCAGTGCGTAGCCGGATTGCGAGACCGAGGACCAGCCCAGCATGCGCCGCACGTCATTCTGAGCAAGCGCGCCCAGGTTGCCGATGGTCATGGTCGCGACCGCGATCGTAGCAACCACGGCGCGCCAGGCAATGTCTTGCTGCGGGAACAGATCGACGAAGCGGGCCAGCGCGATGGCCGCGCCGACCTTGGGTGCAATAGTGAGAAAGGCGGCCGCGGGCGGCGGCGCGCCCTCGGCGACATCCGGCATCCAGGTATGGGCCGGCACGGCAGCGAGCTTGAACGCGACACCCACAACGACGAGGCCGAAGGCGACGAGCGTCATCCATTGCGGACTGTCGTTCGTGCGGGCGGCCAACTCGCCGTAGTCCGTGGTGGCAAACAGCCCGAACATCAACGTCACTCCGAGCACGAGCAGGGTGTTCGCCAACGCGCCAACCAGAAAATACTTCATGCCGGCTTCGACCGACAGCGGCCAGCTACGGTGGTACGCGGCCAGCGTATAGCCCGTCACCGAGGACAGCAGGACGGCCATAATCAGTTGCATCAGGTCTGCCGCGCCGGCAAGCAGCATGGCCCCGAGTGTGGCCAACAACAAGATCGCATAGTATTCGCCGTGGCGCCGGTCGCTGCGCAGCCATTCGGGCGTCAGCAGAACGCTCAAGGCAGCCGTGGCCAGGATGATCACGCGCGCCCAGATGCTGGCGCCGTCGAGGGCCCAGACCCCCGAAAAAGTCAGTCTCGGGGCCTCGCCCAATTGGGCGAGACAGAACGCGGCTGCCACGGTCAGACCGATGAGCGCGCCCGGGGCAGCCAACCACTGATCGCGCTCGCGCATGAAGCTCGCCGCCAGTAGCAGCACCACCGCGCTGACCAGAACGCTGAGTTCGGGGAGAACGTCGCTGACCGGCATCCTAGAACCCGGCCGTCAATAAGGCGGTTGCACTGTTGATCGGTGTCAGCAGCCAATTTGGATATATGCCGATCACCACGATCAGCAGTGCGAGTATGGCGAGGACGCCGATTTCGACGCGCGCGAGATCGCCGAAGCTCTTGCGGTCCGCCGGCAGCTCACCGAAAAACAGCTGTTGCAGCATCTGCAGGAAGAGCGCGGCGGTAATCAGAATACCCAGCAGCGCGATGGCGGCCAGCCACGGATAGACGCTGAAAGCACCGACAAATATCTGCAGCTCGGCAACGAAACCGGCGAGCCCCGGCAAACCCAGGCTCGCGAACGACGCGAGAACCGTGAAACGTGTGAGGTTCGGCGCGACCTGGCTCAGACCGCCGTACTGCTCGAGGTCGTAGTCGCCGGTGCGCTGCCAGAACGCGCCGCAGATTAAGAACAGCGCGCCGGTGATCAGTCCGTGTGCGACCATTTCTACGGTGGCACCGGTTAACGCCATCTGCCGCGCGGCCTGCTCGCCGCCTATCGTTGCGGCCGCGGCGATACCCAGCAGCACATAACCCATATGATTGACTGACGTATAGGCAATGCGGCGTTTGAGATCGCGCTGCGCCATCGAGACCAACGCGCCCCAGAGGATCGAGATGACCGCCAGAACGGCCAGCGCGAAAGCATAGCGTGCGAAGGTCTCGCTGAGCATCGAATAGGGAATGCGAATGAGACCATAGGCGCCCATCTTGAGCAGTACACCCGCGAGCACGGCCGAAGCCGGCCCGGGTGCATTCACATGCGCTGGCGGCAGCCAGGTATGCAGGGGTACGAACGGCGTCTTGATACCGAAGCCGACGACGAATCCCACAAGGACTAGCGTCGCGCGCAGGTCCATGCCCGCGAGTGCCTGTTCGGCGATCAGCGTACGCATGTCGAAGGTCAGCGGGTCGGTCGCCAGCACCAGGCCGATGATCGCCAGCAGAATGGCCAAAGAACCGGCGAACGTATAGACAAAGAACTTGATCGCGGCTCGCTCGGCATCGCCGTGGCCCCAACGCCCGAGCAGGAAGAACAGACCAACCAGGCTCAGGTCGAAGAAGACATAGAACAGCGCCAGATCCAGGGTAAGGAACACGCCGAGCGATACCGCTTCGAGAAATAGAAACCACGCGTAGTATTCTCGCGCCCGACCCCGCGTTTCCGCAGGCCAAGCGATCGCCGCGACGAACAACAGGGCGCTCATTGTGGCGACTACCAGCGCGATACCATCGACACCCATACGCCAGCCAATGCCGAGCGCCGGAATCCACGGATAGTCGACAACGTACTGAAACGCGGGTGCGTCCGTGCTGGTATCGAAGCCGAGCCAGACCGCTGCGAGCAGGAGCAACGGCGCACTGCCTACGCCGCAGGCGAGCCATCGGTACGCTGGTTCATTCAGGCGTAAGAAACTGAACGCGAGCGCGCCCAGCAGCGGGATCAGAATGGTGGCCGTGAGCATGCTATCGCCCCACAAAGAGAATGATCGCCAACACCACGGCGCCCGCGGCCATGAAGGCAAGATAGTGGTGTGAAAGCCCGGTCTGGAAACGGCGGCTGTCATCGCCGCTCAGGGCAAACCAGCGATTGGCGCCCTCCGGCAGGCCGTCGGCAAGACGGTCTAGCCCTCGATAGGCGACACGCGCTGTGAAGAGCCCGCCGGCGCCGATTCGGCGCACGGCGCCATCGATGATGGCATCGTCGAATCCTGCGCAGCGCTGTGCGAGCGCATGAATGGGGCGCCCGATCAAGCGATCGATCGCGAAGGGCAGGCCAAGCCAGTCGGCGCAGCTTGCGAGCGCGCCGCTCGCGCCCAGCGCCGGGTGCAGGCGCGCGATCAGGAGGCCGGCGTACAGACCGACACCGACAGCCAGCAACGAGCCGATGGTCTCCCAGGCCGGGGGCGCCGGAAACGGGGTCGCGAACCAGCCGCCCAACGCCTGCTGTATGCCTGGCAGCCAGAGTAGGGCAAGCGCCAGGCTGGTGGCAGCCAGCGAACCGGTCGCTATGGTTTCGGTCGTTCGCGACGTGGCGCTGCTATCGTTGGCGCTAGGGCCATAGGCGCTATAGACAAAGCGCATGGCATAGGCCGCGCTCAGGGCGCCGGCAAGCATGACGGCAAACGCCAACCAAGGGCTGAAATGCCCGGCGGCCGTGACCATCATTTCCTTCGTCCACGCTGCGCCCAGGGGTGGTATACCGGCCAAGGCGAGCGCACCGACCGCGGTTGCCACGGCCGTGATTGGGAGGACGCGCCCGAAGCCCATCTCCGTCAGGCTGAAACTCACGGCCTGACGGCCCGCGATGCCGGCGCTTAGAAACAGCAATGCCTTGAATACCGCGTGCGCCACCAGATGCAGCAGCGCTATTTCAGGATAGCCAGCGCCGACCGCGACGAACATCAAACCGTAGTGTGCAGAGGTGGAAGCCGCGAGCAATTTCTTTGCGTGAGGCTGGAGCAGGGCGGTCAAACCGCCTGCAAGCGCCGTGGCGAGTCCGATGCCGATTGAGGCAGGTCCAAACCAAGGCATCTGAGCGAGTATGGGTTCGAGCCGGATCAACAGATAGGCCCCTGCAGCGACCATGGTGGCCGAATGCAGCAGGGCAGACACCGACGTCGGCCCGTCCATGGCACGAAACAACCACGGCGCGAACGGGAGCTGCCCGGATTTCGCGGCCGCGCTCAGTACGATCCCGGCAACCAGAATCGTTTGCTGCGGCCCACCGAGGGTTTCGAGCGCGGCAAAAGCGAAGGTACCCGTATCCCTGAACACGACCATGGCCGCGACGAACAGTCCGAGATCGCCGAAACGGGTCATCACGAATGCGTAGCGCGCCGAGGCCGCATGCGATACGCGTTGCCGTTCGTGCCCGATCAACGCCCAAGAGCAGGCGCCGACTAGCTCCCAGCCGATAAGCAGGGTGATAAGGTCGGCCGCGATCACCAGCAACAGCATGGCGCCGACGAACAGCAGTAACAGCGATACCAGACGGTTCAAACCCTGCAAGCGTTCGTGGGCCGCGGCGTAGGCCAGCACGGGTAGCGCAATGACCGGTACCAGCAACGCCATGACGACCGACCGTGAGGTCAGCACCACCTCGAACTGAAGCGGGGTACTCCAGGCGAATCGTCCGACCCAGCCCTCCAGGCCCGCAAAAACCGTCAGCAACAGTGTGGCGAGCAGCACACCAAGGCCCGCAGCGCCCAGAGCGGGGCGGCGCTGCATCGGCGACGCATGAACGATGACGGCAGCGAAAAGCGGAAACAGGGCGACAAGCCAGAGCATGATCAATGCTTCAGCGTCGTCAGGCCTTCGGTGACATCAGCCTGGCGATTGCGGTAGACCGCAGTGATCAATGCGAAGCCTACGGCCATTTCGACCGCCATCACGGCCATCACGATAATGGTCAGCAGCTGGCCTGTCGGCAGGCCGCCTGCGGTAAGCGACCAGAAACCGACCGCTGCGAGCATGACGCCGTTGAGCATCAGTTCGAGGCCCATCATCAGCATCACGAAAGACTGTTGCGACAACGTGCCGTAGAGCCCGATGCCGATGAGCGCGGCGGCGACGACCAATATCGTTGTGAGTGTCATGAGCGCCTCTCGATCAGTGGTGATGATGGGCGTGGCCGCCGCCCTGTTCCGGCTGACGGCCCGCCGGCTCGCCACCCGGTTCCAGGGGCGGCGGTACCGAGCCCGTATCGGCGGCGCCGAAGCGTCCGCTGCGGCTCGACAGAATGACGCTGGCAACCATGGTTGCCAGCAGCGTGACACCGGCGGTTTCGAAGATGAGCATCGAGTCGCCGAGCAGTTCCTTGCCGAGACCGGCGACGACCTCGGTGCCCGGTGCGACCGGGTTGGAGGCAAAGCGCGTGACAATGATCAGACCGGCCAGTGCCGCGAAGAGGAAGACGCCGGCCGCGATCGAGAAACGGTGCTGGTGCACCATCATCATCGGATTCAGGCCCGCCGGGTTCATCATGTACATGACCATGAACAACGCCATCACCATCATCTCCACTGCCATCATGAAGACGGTCGCGATGCCGAGATATGGCGCGTTCAGCAAGACCATGATCAAGCCGACGGCGATGAACGACAGCATCAGGAGGAACGAGGCGCGAACCATCGAGTCGGTGCAGAACACGCGCCAGCCGCTCACAACGGCGATCGCCGCGAAGATCCAGAATGCGATATCGGTGACGTTCATAGCGCCAATACTCCGGCCCATACCAAGTGTAGGAACGATAGCGGCAGTAGCACCGTCCAGATCAAAGTCATCATCCGACTCGGCGAAATCCGAGCCAGCTGGTGGCTGAGGCCGACCAGAACCAGGAGCACGGCTGCGGTCTTGAGCACCAGCCACATCGGCCCGGGAAACCAAGGCCCTAGGTAGCCACCAAGGAACACACTGGCCGCTACGGCGGCCACCGCGGTAAGCATCGCGAGCCGCGCGAATTCCCAGACCAGTCGCGGCGCGCCGGATACCTCGGCTGCGGTGCCGCCCGCCACGTCCGCCGAATCGGCATAGTTGAATGGTCCTCTGAAGCTTAAAGACAGGCCAAGCAGCAGGAACAGCGGCAGCCCGACCGGCTGTCGGATGACGTTCCAGAAGCCGCGCTGGGATTCGATGATCTTTGGAATAGCCAGCGACTCGGCGGGCAACGCCGTGGCGATAAGCACGAACATGCTGATCAGCATGACCGGCAGCCCGATGGCGACATAGCGGTAGGCGCCGATCAGGCCGAATTGGGAATTGGCCGACCAACCGTGGAGGAAGACGATCACGACCGTCAGCGCTTCGATGGCACCCCACCAGACGATGCCGACGTCTAGGTCCGCAAGTACGTTGGTGCTGGAAAAAGGCACGAGTGCGACACCGGTACCAGCCAGCCCGGCATACAGTGCAGGCGCCAGACGCCAGTTCAGCAAATCCGGCGCTTCGGTCAGATTGGACTGGTGGCGCAGCATCGTGGCGCACCGGTAGAGCGGGTTGGCGAGCGGCGCGCGCGGCGACCGGCCTTCGCGGGCGGCCGCCCATAGCCCATCAAGCACGGCGACGTACCACGCCATGCCGAGGAGGAAAGCGACCCAGGCCGCGGTTAGAGCGATTGTGGTCATGGGACCTCCAGTGGCGCCATGCGACACAGCGCGGCGCTATCGAAACTGTTGAGCACCAGCAGCGCCTCACTCCATTCGAGTCCCGGTAATAGCTCGGTTACGCGATAGTCGATCGGCGGTGCCCGAAGCGCCCATGGCGCCTCGACAAGTGCGCCTTGGTCCATCATCGCGTCGGGTGCCGCCGAAACGAGTGCCAGCGCTTGTTCGGCTTCGTTGAACCATTGCGCCAGACGCGCTCGACAGTCGCTCTTCGTTTGCGTAACCGGCGTGAAGTCAAGTCGCGTGTACGTTGGGTTATCGCTGCGGTCGTCGATGGCGTCGCCGGCAGCGCGTTGTGCCGGCCCACCGAGTTCACGCGCCAGTCGGTCATCGATACGACCGAGCCCCGGCGCGAGCGCAGCACGCAAACCCGCGCGGGCGGCGGCTTTTCGCAGTGGCTCAATAGCGACCCTTTCGTTAGCGCGTACACGCACCGCCAAAATTTGGGCGCGGCGGCTCAATGTCGGCAATCCGACAAGCGACAGTACGCGGGCGATGCACACGAGATGGTGTGCAGCGCGTGCGCGCTCGACCTGAGCCAAGGCCGTCGTTTCGTGCAACAAGCGGTCGAACGGTACGCGATCGACGTCGCGCGGCGGATAGGGTGGGTGAACCACTTCGGCTGACTGGATCACGTCGCCCTGGAACGTGACCTCTAGTACCAGCCCAGCGGGCCAGTACGGCATGAACGGGCCGATCTGGGTGGTGTAGACATCCAGCGCCAGACCGTCGCGAATATCGGGCGTCGGCGGCATGGGCATCATGCGTCCATAGGGCACGCCGCCCATCATTCCTTCGCCGCCTTGACCGTGATCGCCCTTGCCGCGCCAGGGAGCGGGTGGCTCGTCCGCGAGCCGGTGGGTCTCCGACGCATGGGCGCCGGAAATCAGGTTGCGGTAAAGCGCACGTAAAGAAATTACTGGATCGTCGAATGATGCAGCGCGCTGGGCTTCGTCCACGTCGTCGCCCTGTTCGTCTCCCCACCAGAACGTGGCGCGTGGGTGGGGGAGCTGGTCGTGGATCCGGTCGAGGTAAGCTTGGTCGCTATCCCGGACGCGACCCGCGACCAACAGGATGCTGGCGTGTCGGGGTGTGGCGGTTACGTCGATATCCGCACTCTGCAGCAAGCGCTCGACGGCAGGGGCGCGGTCGCGCCCCATGGCCACGAATACCGGCACGGGGGCGCGTGCCGCCAGGCGTTCGAGCATCTTCACTGCCACCGAAAGATACCTTCGCGCCAGCCGTAGAGGATGCCCACCGTGAGGATAGCGAGGAACATGCCCATCTCCGCGAGCGCCTTGACGCCTTCGGCGACGTACACGACCGCCCATGGGTACATGAACATCATTTCCATTTCGAAGGCGATGAATAGCAGCGTCATCGAGTAGTAACGCACGTGAAACCGCTGCCAGGCATGCGTTTGCGGTGCGCTGCCCCCGAGGAACGGGATCTTCTGCGACTCGACCACGCGATCGCGACGAGCGCGTGCCGCAACCCACTGCAACAGCAGGGCGCCCGCCACGATCGTGCCCATGATGGTGAGTAGGCCCGTTAACGCCATTGCGTTTTATCCTCTTTGGCTCGCTGCAAGCCCGTACGCAAAGTCCCCAGACATGCTAACGAGATGAACGCCCTCCATACATCCGGTGATTTCCCTATCAGTACCAGGCGCGGATACCGACCACGAAAGCGGTCGACGACGTTTCCTCACCTTCGGCCTGGGCGATGTCCTTGGTTTCGCCGTAGGTCTGCTCCCAACGCACGCCGATATAAGGCGCGAACTCGCGCTTGATCTCGTAGCGCAGCCGGATCCCCATCTCGGTGTTATTGAGACCGCTGCCCAGTCCGTATTCCGGCACATCCTGGGCTGAGGCATTGATTTCGGCCCGTGGCTGCAGGATCAAACGCTGGGTAAGCAACAGCTCGTACTCGAATTCGCCGCGGAAACTCACGTCGCCGTCTTCGCTAACGAACAACGCCGTATCTGATTCGAACCAGTAGGGCGCGAGCCCCTGCAGGCCGAGTACGGCAAAGCCGCGGTCCGGGTTTGGATTGACGTCGTAGCGCAGACCGGCCTGGGCGCTCCAGAAAGGCGTGATCGTGCGGTTGTAGAGTGCTTGGAACTCGGTGTCCTCGGGCGAGCCGCCGCGCATTGGGCCTTCACCCTCGGTCTTTAGCCAAAGTTTGTTGTAATCACCACCGATCCAACCCTGGGCGTCCCAGAGATAGTTGTTGGTGCCGTCGACATCGCCGTATTCGAGGCGATCGATCAGAAAGAACTTATGGACCTGCTGATCGTGGATCGGTTTTTTCCAGTTGAGCGGTGCGCCGCTGTTCGGGTCGGCAGGCCCCGCGGGTATCACTGAGTCGAGATCGGCTTTGCCATCGGAGGCGGCAAGAGCCGGGGCCGTAGATCCCAAGAAAAGGACAGTCGCGCTGAGGATGGCTGGGGTCGATTGTTTAAGCATTGTTTTCTCCCGATTGATCGCTTACCCGCACGACGCGGAACATGCCCATTTCCATGTGATAGAGCAGGTGGCAGTGGAAGGCCCAGCGGCCGGGCTCGTCGGCCGTGACCAGCAGCGAGGCGCGCGAACCCGGCAGCACGCTCAGGGTGTGCTTGAACGGCAGGTGCTCGCCCTGGCCATTTTCAAGCTCCATGAACATGCCGTGCAGATGGATGGGATGTTCCATCATCGTGTCGTTGACCATGATCAACCGGATCCGCTCGCCGTACGGAAATTCGATCGGTGTGGCATTGGAGTACTTCACACCGTCGAACGACCACATATAGCGGTCCATATTGCCGGTGAGATGTATCTCGATGGTCTTCGACGGCTCACGCCGATCCTGCATTGGAACGACGTTGCGCAGCTGGCTGTAGGTGAGCACGCGATGGTTGACGTCCTCCAGCCCGGTGCCGCGCTCGGCGAGGCGATTCCGCTGTACGTTGGCGATGTTGATATTGCCGGCACCGTGCATGTCGGGGCCGTGCTTGGCGATCACCGGGCCGGATTGTTCCATCATTGCGCCGGTGCCCATGGTGCCGGCATTCGGGCCGGTGCCGTGGGCCATTTTCTTCATGTCGTGACCCATACCCGTCATCTTGTCCGACATCTTCGAGTTGGCCCTCTTGTGGCCCTGATGCGACATGCCGGCCATGCCGGAATCCTTTTTTGCCATGTCCATCTTCTGCATCGAGCCGTGATCCATCGCCATCCGGCCATGGCTCATCTGCTTCGGGTCCTTGCCGTGCGACATCTGCATGCCGCTCATGTCCATTTCGCTCATGTCCATACCCATATCCACCATCGTGCGCTGAGGCTGTTCGCGCAGGGCGGGTACGGGCGCGACCATGCCCATGCGCGGCGCGAGCGTGCCGCGGGCATAACCGCTGCGGTCCATGCTTTCGGCCATGAGCGTGTAGGCCTGATCGGCCCTGGGCTCCACTACCACGTCGAAGGTCTCGGCCACGCCGATCTGGAACTCGTCGGTCTCGACCGGCTGAACTTCCTTGCCGTCGGCCGCGACCACCGTCATGGGCAAGCCCGGCATGCGGACGTTGAAATAGGTCATCGCGGAGGCGTTGATCACGCGCAGGCGAATACGCTCGCCGGGCGTGAACAGGCCGGTCCAGTTGGCATCCGGGTGTACGCCGTTCATCAGGTAGCTATAGGTGTAACCGGTGACGTCGGCGATATCGCGCGGGCTCATGCGCATGTCGCCCCAGGCCAGGCGATCCTTCAGCGTGGTGGCGACGCCGGATTGGCGAAAATCCTCGGCCAGATCGCCGAGCGTGCGCTCGCTGAAGTTGTAGTAATCGCTCATTTCCTTGAGCTTTGCGAGCAGACGATGCGGATCCTCGAAGGTCCAGTCGTTGAGTACGATGACGTACTCGCGGTCGGCATTGATGCCGTCGTCGCCTTGCGAATGAATCACGATCGGCCCGGTCTGGCCAACTTGCTCCTGCAGCCCGGAATGGCTGTGGTACCAGTAGGTGCCGGCCTGGCGCACCGGAAAATCGACTTCGAAGGTCTCGCCGGGATCGATGCCGGGAAAGGCGACGCCGGGCACGCCGTCCATCTGGAACGGCAGCAAAATGCCGTGCCAGTGGATCGAGGTCGACTCGTCGAGATGGTTGTGCACCCGCAGGTGGGCGTTCTGTCCTTCCCAGAGTTCGACGATCGGGCCGGGCGTGGTGTGATTGAGCGTGATAGCGGATGCCCGGCCGCCGGCGATATTGATCGTCTCGCGGCGGACATGGACGTCCATCACCACATCGCGTGCGGCGCCGCCCGGGACCTGAGCGGCGGCGGTGTCGAGATGCCTTGCCGCGCCTTCGGCCATGCTGTTGCGGGCATAGGCTGGTAACAACGCATTGAAGCCGGCCAGCACGCCGGTCGCGCCCATGGCGCGCAACAGGCGACGTCGGTCGCTATCGTGTGTATGTCGAGTCATTTAAATATCCTCGTTATGCAATTGGTTCGGATGACATGCGAGCCGTGTTTCGACGATTGCACGCCTAATGCGCGTGCCCATCGTCGTGACCCGCGGTTGAGTCGCCGCCGCTCTCTGGCCCCTTGGTGCCCTCATCGTAATGCTCCTCGTTCGAGCCGGCGCTGTGCGCGTCGTTATGGCCTTTACTGGAGCCGGTCGTCGCATCCACTTCGCGAGTTGCGTTTCCACCACCATGATCGGGTGCGCCGCCACTGGCGTGGTGTCCGACGCCGCTCGCTTCGGCCCGTGCCAGCATTTGGTCATAGTCGGCCGCTGACATTCCCGGCAATTTCTCGACGAACGCGGTCATAGCCCACATGTCTGCGTCGCTGTGTGACGAGCCCCATTCGGGCATGCCGGACGCCTTGATGCCGTGCTTGATCACCCAGAAAATTTCGCCTGCACTTTTTTCCTCAGCGGCGTGCGTAAGTTCGGGTGGTTTGGGATACATGCCGCGCGCGGCAACCGATTGTTGTCTACCAGGTGGGGCATGACACGCGCTACACATGGCGTCGAAGTTGGCAGCGCCTGCCAGTAACTGGTCTTGAGAGCCCAGCTCGGGGGCGTCGATACCGGAGGCCTGCTGTTCGATCGATTTATGAACAGTTTCTTCCAATGCCCAGCGCGTGATGCGCCAATGTTCGCTGGTGGCCGCGACGTTGTAGATGCCGGAATAAATTGCGCCCGCTGCCACGCCGCCTGCGATTAGCAGGCTCACGACTAACGTCGCAACAATAATTTTCAAAGTTCGCACGCTGCGTCTCCGTCGGAACGGTGACGCGGTGGAGCGATCTAGGGAATATTAGCCAAGATCAACACCAAGTTTTGGTGCCACTCGACAAATCCCGGTAGACCACTTCGCAGAAGCCGCAACCACCGTCCTGATTGATGTTTGGCGCATGTGAAATGCACCAGAAGCTTCAATTAGACGCGGATAGACGGCGGCCGATAGGGGGGGTGGTCGAACCCGGGGGCGACCGCGACAAGCGCACGGCTTACCAAGTGCGCCGCAGGGGGACACAGCGCATCGGTTGGGAAGCTGGTGTCGACCGCACTAGAGGAGCAATGGCCCATGACCGAGCAACAGCATCGATCATGCGATGGGGAGTCGCCACTACCCTCGACGTGCTTGGTCGCGTGTGAATGCCCGCTGGCCGTGGCACCCGGGTTCGTAACAGCGGATGTTTCCGCGTTAGCGTGCTCGGAATCGTGCAGGCAAGATATCCCCGGAACGCCCGCCTGGGCGACCAAAGCTTGCAACAGCAAAATTAGAACCAAGAAGGCACGCATCATGTTGACTATATCAAAATAGACGAGGCTAGCAATGGCCGTCGCCTAAGTTTTTGCTCGAGCAAGAAAGTTTTAAATCATCGAGGTTGGGTGGTTCTAAGGCGCGAAGCGCACGCATGCAAGGTCGGACATGTTCTCCGCTTTGCTTGCATTATCGACCGGAGGCCTTAGAGGTTTTTTGAAGCTCATATGCAGCTTAAGGTAGCGATGGGTTCACGGTGCTCGGAATAGACGTAGAAAGCGTTGAGGGCGGAAGGCAAAGCCCCGAGTCATTACAGGCTTGTACCACGGCCTCGACGGTGGGTACGTCGTTGTCGACAACTTCATCCAGGGCCGCTATCAACTTAACCTTGCCCGAATACACCCGGATCGGGTCTTCGAGGCCGACGCTGAGTTCCTCACCCGTTGGGTACGCAACCTCGGTCGATAACAGCTCGTCGTTCGCAAATATTTTGATGTCGGTCGGAATAAGAAAATCGAAGGAGGCGGGATTGGCGTTGATATGCCACTCCGATGCGATGTCCAGTTCTATTTGGATCGTATCGCCGTCGCGCGTTGCATCGAGATCCACGTGGGCCGCACTAAAACGCTGTGTTTGCGGTGGAACGGACTTTGAGGCTGTTGATGACTCTGATGCGGTATAGAGGTCAACAACGTCCCGCTTGCCATCCCGGTTATTACCGGTCGACTGGTCCGTCGTCGATTGCGCTTGGGACTCCGTACTAGGCACGGTCCATTGCGAGAAAAGAAAAAGGCCGCTTACCGTGATCGCGATGGTCGCTGGCAACAGCCAAGTGAGGACAAAACTCTTACGGGTCGACACGCGTCTGCTCTCCACTGGATTCGATGGCTGTTTTCAAAGTGCCCACCGTAAATAGATCGGGTAGGCGTCGGTGCACGGCCCCGTCCGGCTTCAAGACCACGGCGAAGGGCAGGCCGGCGCCACCGAAGGATCGTAGGTAGGCGTCAAGCGCAGCGTCCGGCCGCGTGAGATCGGCGCGTAGAACGCGCATCTGGGCTGCATCGACGGCTTTCGCAATCGTGGCGTCCGCGTAAACGGTTTGTTCCAGAACTTTGCAGTTAATACACCAATCCGCCGTGAACTCGACAAGCACCGGTGCGCCTACGGCGCGGGCGTCAGTCAGTGCGCGTTCGGTCAACGGTTGCCAAGGCAGCGTGTTCTGGCCGTGCGAGTTCCCATCAAAGCCAAGTGCGACAGCGCCGCTCAGGCCAATCACCAAGACGAGCGCAGGCACCAAACGTGCGCCGAATCCGGGGCCGACCACCAATGCGCGAATTAACCAGAAAGCTAGGGCGCCAAGCCAAGCAGTCCACAGCAGGGTGCCGACGCGCTCGACGAAAACGGTTGTTGCAAAGAATGTCGCGCCGGCAAGGAGGATCAAGCCCATGACCTGCTGAACTCGCGACAGCCACACGCCGCTGCGTGGTATACGTGTCAATAGCCTGGGCTGCGCGAGGAGGATGAGGTAGGGCAAGGCCAACCCAACGCCCACCGCCATGAACAGTGCAAAGATCGTGCTTGGCGTCTGCGTGAGAGCAAATGCCATAACGCCGCCCAGGAAAGGTCCGGTGCAGGGCGCGGATAAGACGGCCGCCAGAAAACCCGCAAAGTAGGGTTCAGCATAGCCGTTGCCCTGGACGCGATAGACCCATTGGGGCGGTTGCACGCCGCGTCCCGCGAGACTGTAAACGCCGAGGCCGGCAAGCAGAAAAGCCAGTGCCGCTCGAAACCAGAATGCCTGGAACAGGGTGCCCCAGGTCCAGTTCAGCATGGCGGTCGCCAAAGCGAGCGCACCGAAGAAGGTGAGCGTGCCAGCCAGCAGCGCGATCGCTGCCAAAAAGCGTTGTCGCGAACCGTTGCCCACCACACGTGCGATCGTGCGCAACTTGATGGGCAAAGCGGGAAGAACGCACGGCGTGAGGTTTAGCAGCACGCCGGCAAACATCGCCAATAGGAGATTCGTCCAGATCGTCATCGTGTGGTCTTTTCTCGGCGGCGATTCCGGGTCTCGGATTTGGCGCGACGGCCGTCGTTCTCATATGCGACACGCGATCGAGTGAGTCGCGCCGCGCCAAACAAGATCAGCGCGGCAATGCCTGCGAGAATCCAGATATAGGCCGGAAAGTGCAGCGCCTGACTGCCGAGCAGTACGCTCAGTACGGTGAGCGGCAAAATGCCCACGCCAGTTGTCCAAACGAAGGCCCACCGTGGCACACCGGCGAGTCCCGCGGCGTAATTGACCAGATTGAAGGACATGATCGGTATCAGGCGCGCGGTCAGCAGTGTCGAAATACCACTATCACTCACGAATGCATCCAACCGCGCCTGGTAACGCTGCGGAATCAAGCGTGACCGAGCGGCCGGGCCCAGGGCCCGTGCGATTTCATAACTCAGTGATGCGCCGATCATAGCGCCAGCCCAGGTAAGCATTACACCCAGCCAGGTGCCGAAGGCAACGCCATTGGCGATTGCGATCACCTCGGCCGGAAACGGCACGAAAGAGTGAGCCGTCATCAGGCCGACGGAAGCCGCAGGCGCCCAGGGACCAGCGCGCTCAAGGAGCGCGTGCAAACCATCGCTACTAAAATCGACAGCAAACAGGGTGTATTCAACCAAGCACCAGAGGATAACGATATCGATCCAAAGCAATGCCGCGGTTAGCACAGCAGCAGCTATCAACCAACGACTACGCGCGGTGCGTAGCAATGCGCGCAGGACCAAAACCAACAAGACGATGCCCAGCGCGGCTAATGCCAGGCAGAGAAGCAGCAGATCGGTGCTCATTGTCATAAAGTTCTAAGCTGGGTTTGTTGCTTTAGTAAAATTTCAAGCTTGGGCATGGGTACCACGCACGGTCATAAGCCCCCAGAGCCAGGTGATTTTGTAGGTCTCGATCTGAACGGCGGTGTAGCCGCTTTCTTCCAGCATTCGAACACAGTCGCCTGTTCGATAGATTTGCGTGTGTGCATGGGCACACATCTGTTGATAACGCTCGAACAGCCGGCACATCAGATAATTGCCGCACCAATCCGTGAGCACGAGTTGGCCGCCAGGGCGCAACACCCGTCGCATTTCAATCAGTGCGTCTAGCGGCCGCGCGACGTAGTGAAACATGCTGCAGGAAACCACGAGATCGAACTCTGCGTCGGCAAACGGGAGCTGCTCCGCCCACGCTTCATGCGTTTCAACGGTGGGCGAGAGTTTTCGGCGTGCGATCTCAAGCATGGCGGGCACAGGATCCACCCCAACCAGCCGAGTCGTCGGATGAGCGACCGCGAGACGAGAAAGTAGGGTGCCCGTCCCGCACCCTACATCGAGCAGGCGATCATCCTTGCCCAGCGGTAAACGTGCGATCGTTTCGCGCGTTGTCGCGTCAATATAGTACGACCACCTCTGGTCGTAGTGACCGGCAATCCGAGCGTATTCCTCGGCCACGTTTTTGTTCGGAGCTTCGGTTTGCATATCGGAGCACAACCCTGCGAATCAATGGCGGCGTTATTATCGTGGGGGCTACGCCAATCACGGATGGCGGGGCATGTTCGTGCCTAACGCCCGTTGAGAGAGCAGCCCCTATAGTCGGGGCTGCTCTTTATATAGCTATCGCCTGTCAAGCCCCGCCGGAGCGTTCGGAAACACCAGGGTTGTTTGTTGACTGTCGTTTTATTAGCGCTTCACAACTCGCCAGCATCTCCTCCATGTGAAGCACCATATCTCGCATATGTGAGGTGCGCATTATCTTCATTTCATCTGATCGGGCCGTACTAGATTGGACTTCCTGTTCTTTTATTATTTGGGATTCGGCGAATTTCTGTTGGGCGTAGGCTGTCGATGCGAAACTAGAACTTATTAGTACGCTAGTGATAACCGAGTAAATAACTGTTTTCATGGGTATGTTCCTTTAATCTTTTGAAACTAACAATCAATGTGGAATGAGGGGATCGATCTTCAGTGTCATTCGGTCTTCAATAACCAAAGACTAATCGTGTTTTCACGCTGAGATGGGCGCTTGCGCGACGTCATCTATCCGGCATTTAAATACCCGTAAGAGTGAAAAACCCGGTTATGTAGTACCGAATTTCAGGAATGAGTTTCAGCTGACTGCTAATACGATCACCCCAACGCCTGAGGATCTTGGACCCAGATAATCTTTTGCCCGCGTATCTCGACATCGGAATAGAATTCCACGCAGCTCTAGATGTTATCTAGTCGGATTGCCCCATGCGCACGTATTCGTGATGAACATATATTGCAGATCCGTGACGAACAGCCTTGAAGGATCTGGCGAAGTTGACAGGAAATCGGTCTCGATTACGAGTCAACCGAATCCCTACCATTTCAGATGTCCATCACGATCAAATATTTGAGTAACGCGGAGGGAAAGGGTCGGGCCCTTCAAGCAGGCGGCCGCTATGGTTTCGCAACGCAGAAACTAACAGCGCAGGAAGAGGCTTGGTGGGTTGCAGGCCTAAATTGGCTATGCTGACAAACATTGCACATGCTGAGGCGGAACAACTTGTGGCCGCCGAGGCCTGCTCGAGTCCATTTGGAGACTCATTATAGAAAAGTGTGCACGTATCAGTTTGATAGGGCTGCACTGCCGGCTGGGTAGAGTGAGCCATCATTGCCGGGCTCGCCAATGCGCTGCCGAGCAATACGAGTATCACAAGAAATTTTGCGAGCAGACTCTCCATAATTTAAATATAAAGTCCAGCTCTACTTGTTACAAGACTAAAGCCGGCTACGGTTCTTATATCGTTTGAGAATAACCCCGAGCGATTTTTCGGTATATGTGAAAGTGACGCCACCTCTCATCATCCTTGTGCTCGATGTGGTTGCGATAAGATGTAAGGCTTTTTCAATATAGGTAAAAAACCAGGCGCTGGGCACTTCTCGCTCGGGATGCTTTTTTACATGGCTGTCTTCAGCTAAAACCCCTTGTAACCTCGTCTCTTACTCCGAGCGCCAGACGCTATCGCCACGCTGCGACCGTAGCAGCTCGACGTTGAAGGGGCCGCGTATAGCGCCTTTTGGGACGTGTCGTTGGAAGCTTCGTCGCCGTGGAATTTGGCGCGATCATGGAGCGCGCCGAAAACGTCGGTGACTAAACCGAAACGCCTGCAATTTCCCCAATGCAGCCCGGTAGGGTTGCATCCGGTTGAGCAATCCGTTTCACGAGGTTCTTCTAGCTATATTATTGCCCCACACTTGGGAGCAAGTGCCAAACTCCATGTTTGAACTATCCGCGTGGGCTTTTCAAATACTTGACCAGCGTTAAAACGACGAGCACAAACACAATAAGGACGAGGAGTCCAAACAACACGCAGACGATTATCATCGGTGAACCCGCCATGACGCCTTGCATTATCGAGCCGTTCATCATATCCGGATTGTTCATCTGACCGGCGCCAGCGCTGCCAATTGCATGGCCGATGTCAGCAAAGGCACTGAACGTGGTAAGCAAAATCGTGTTGAGTAAGTTCATAACCTCCTTGGCCCCCAGTGGTGGAGGCAGGAATAAATATTCTGATACGTATACCCGTCAGCCAATGCTTAAATATGCTCTCGCGAAATTCGCTTCCATTCCCACAGTAGATACAGTGCTGGCATAACCAGCATAGTAAGTACTAGAGCACTGAGCATCCCGCCCACCATGGGCGCCGCAACCCGTCTCATGATTTCCGAGCCGGTGCCATGGCCGAACATCACGGGGAGCAAGCCGGCTACGATAGCCGCAACAGTCATAGAAATGGGACGCAAACGCTGCAGTGCGCCGTCGCGTACCGCATCTCGTACGCCTTCGTACGAGATCGGCAGTGATTCGGCCTTGCGGCCTTCGAGATACATTCCGACAGACAGATTCAGGTAAATCAGCAGTACGACGCCGATTTCCGTAGTCACGCCTGCCAAAGCAATGAACCCAACGGCGACCGCAACCGACATGTTGTACCCCAGTAGAAAGAGCAGCCATATCCCGCCTGCAAGCGCCATCGGCAAAGTGATTAGAATAATCAGCGTTTGCGCCAAGCTACGGAACGCCATGTAGAGCAATAGAGCGATCAGCGCAATGGTGACTGGGACTACCAATGCTAGGCTCTCCCGTGCCTTCTGCATATATTCGTATTGGCCGGACCAAGTCAGTGAGTAGCCTGGAGGTAGTTGCACCTTGTCTGCTACGACTTTTTTCGCCTCAACCACATAAGAACCTACGTCGCGATCCGCGATATCAACATACGTCCAGCCCGTGAGTTGGGCCGCTTCGCTTTTGATCATCGGTGGCCCGTCTTCGATATACACCTTTGCCACGTCGGCAAGTCTTACATGGCCGCCACGCGCTGTGACGATCGGCAATTGCCGCAAAGTATCGACGGAGTTGCGCCAATCACGCGGGTAGCGCAGGTTAACCGGGTATCGCTCGAGCCCCTCGACGGTCTCGGTGATGTTCATGCCTCCAATGGCCGTGCGTATTACGTCCTGTACGTCTTTTATGTTGAGACCGAGCCTTGCGGCGCGATCGCGGTCGATATCCGCTTTTATGTAGCGGCCGCCGGCCACGCGTTCAGCATAAACAGAAGTTGTTCCTCGAACCTCTGGAAGAACTTCTTCCAGTTGTTTTCCGATTTTCTCAATTTCAGCTAGATTCGGGCCACCGACCTTTATGCCGATCGGTGTTTTGATTCCGGTGGACAACATATCAATGCGTGTCTTGATAGGCATCACCCAGGCATTGGTCAGTCCCGGCAGATGTACGCGTTCTTCAAGCTCCTTGCGTATGTCAGCCTTGGTTATCCCCGGTCGCCATTCCGACTCAGGTTTAAACTGGATGATGGATTCGACCATCGCCAGTGGGGCCGGATCAGTGGCGGTTTGAGCGCGGCCCATCTTGCCGAACACAGATTCGACCTCGGGCACGCTCATGATCAGCTTGTTAGTCTGTTGAAGTGTCTGACGTGCTTTATCGACCGAGATGCCTGGTCGTGCCGAAGGCATGTACATGAGATCGCCTTCGTCCAGTGGAGGCATGAATTCAGAACCCAGCTGATTAGCGGGCCAGATGCTGGCTGCCATGACAACCACTCCCGCGATCAGGGCGGGCCAGGGATAACGCATCACTGTGTTGATGGCCGGCCGGTAAATAGCGGTCAGGAGCCGGTTCACCGGATTACGGTGTTCAGGAATGATACGGCCACGAATGAAATAGCCCATCAGTACCGGCACCAGCGTAATAGCCAGAATCGCAGCTGCCGCCATAGCGTAGGTCTTGGTATAGGCTAGGGGGGTGAACATTCGGCCTGCCTGGCCTGTGAGCGTAAAGACCGGCAGGAATGAGACCGCAATAATAACCAGAGCAAAGAACAAGGGCGGGCCAACTTCGATGGTGGCGTTGGCAACGATCCGCCATCGATTTTTTTCGGTGACGGTCTCGCGCTCCATGTGTTTGTGTAGGTTTTCGATCATGACAATGGCGCCGTCGACCATCGCGCCGATTGCGATCGCGATGCCGCCCAATGACATGATGTTCGCATTGAGCCCCTGCATGTACATGACGATGAACGCCATCAGAATGCCAACCGGCAAACTGACAATAGCGACCAAGGCCGAACGCAGATGAAACAGGAACAAGCCGCAAATCAGTGCAACCACCAGGAATTCTTCAATCAGCTTGCCGCGTAGATTCTCGACGGCCTTGTTAATCAGCTCCGAACGATCGTAAGTGGGCACGATCTCGACGCCGGGCGGCAAGCCGCTCTTCAACGAAGTCAACTTGGCCTTTACGTTATCGATAACTTCTTGCGCGTTTTCGCCAGAGCGCATGACGATGACACCGCCGACGACTTCCCCCTGGCCATTGAGTTCTGAGATTCCACGTCGGATCTCAGGGCCATGGCGTACCTCCGCGACATCCTTGATCTGTATTGGCGTACCTTTGGCATCCGTCATCAAGGGCACTTGCAGCAGATCTTTGATGCTCTGGAGATAGCCGCTAGCGCGAACCATGTATTCGGCTTCTGCCAGTTCGACTACAGCGCCGCCGGTTTCCTGATTCGCGTTCTGGATCGCTGTTTTGACGCGCTCTAGCGTAATGCCGTAGGCGCGTAGCTTGTCGGGATTCACCACGACCTGGTATTGACGCACCATGCCACCGGCTGTAGCGACCTCAGCGACCCCGGAAACAGTCTGCAACTGATACTTGAGAAACCAGTCCTGAATACTGGTTAACTCGGAAAGGTCGTGTTGACCGGTCTTGTCCACCAGAGCGTACTCGTAGACCCACCCGACCCCGGTGGCGTCAGGCCCGAGGCTCGGATTGGCCTCTGCGGGAAGGTTGGGAGCCACCTGGTTCAGATATTCGAGCACTCGGGACCGCGCCCAGTAAAGATCGGTGCCTTCCTCGAAAATAATATAGACGAAGGAATCCCCAAAAAAAGAGTAGCCACGAACTGCAGTTGCCCCCGGCACGGCCAGCATCGCGGTCTCGAGCGGGTAGGTGACCTGATCTTGCACCACCTGTGGCGCCTGGCCAGGGTACGAGGTCTTGACGATAACTTGTACATCCGATAAATCGGGGATCGCGTCTACCGGCGTTCGCTGAAGGGTATACAGTCCGGCGACAATGACGAACACCAGCGCCAGAATGACGAAGGCGCGGTTGGTCAGCGACCAACGGATAATGGCCGCGATCATGGCTGTTCCGCCTTGTTGGGCTCGATCTGCGCGGCGGTGCCCATATTCATATTGGACATGCCATGGCTTGATGTTGTGGGGGGTGTTTTTGCGGCAGTTTCAGATTTCGAGGTATCAGAATTCGGCATCGACATGGATGCCATGTCTGATTCTGTTGACGTCTGCTCGGCCGTGCAGCCCGGCTTGTCGTTGCCAAGCCTCAATGCGGCTGCATCGACATTAGCTTCCGAGTCGAGCATGAACTGCGCCGACGTAACGACGCGCTGGCCGGCGTGCAGGCCAGCGAGAATTTCGACCCAGTTGCCGGAGCTCGCTCCGACCTGCACCGGGCATACATCGAAGCGGCCATCGCCGAGCGCGACAATCACCCGCTGACTTTGACCAGTACGAATCAATGCCATCTGCGGGACGATTACGGCATCGTTCCGCGATGCTGTCCTGATTGTCACGTGCGCGTACATGTTCGGCTGTAGCTTGCGATCTGGGTTATCAAACCGCACCCGCACCTTCACGGTGCGTGTTTTTTCGTCAACGGCTGGGTATATATAGTCGACTGTGCCCTTCCACTGCTGGCCGGGGAACGCCTCAAATCGGGCGATCACCGGTTGTCCTTTTTCTATCAGTGCCGCACTTCCCTCATCTATTTCGACCTGTACCCAGACTTTGCTGAGATCGGCCAGTTTCATGACCTGAGTGGCTGGCTGTACGTACGCGCCTTCACGAATATTCAGCTCAACAACGACCCCGGACGTTGGAGCGCGTCGAGACACACGGTCGCTGATATCCTGCCCACGCTTAGCGTTCGCTATCTGATT
>Ga0310345_10001198_pt1 | contig 30202 bp, 31 predicted proteins | sample HC15DNA20500_MG_FD_204667 | JGI IMG/M metagenome (GOLD analysis project Ga0310345, IMG submission 204667) | Marine microbial communities from station ALOHA, North Pacific Subtropical Gyre - HC15-DNA-20-500_MG | ecosystem: Environmental > Aquatic > Marine > Oceanic | place: Pacific Ocean: North... | reverse complement strand
TAAAAATTTAGGAAAGTCAAGGGAAAAATTCAAAAAAAATGAGAAAAATCAAGGTTTTTTTAGTTGTGTGTTCGCTTTTTGTTCTAGTTTCTTGTGGAAACGTTCATAATTGCAGATTTTCCTATGACATAGACAAATTTCCGAATCGGGAAGCAGTTTACCTGTGTGATTTTTAGTATAAATACTATATTATGACTTATTGCAACAATTGTGGGAGAGAATCCCATTGCGGAAAGCCAAAGTATGAAATGATGGAAGCAAGAAAATTGGAAATCTGTAAATATTGTAGATGTGATGATAAAAAATGTAGTGTGAAAAGGAATAAACAGAATGTCAAAAGAAAAAAAGTTTAAGTTTACAGATAATAAAGAAATAAATCAAGAAATATCTGCTACGAGTTGGAAAAAGGCAGTTAAATCTTTTCAAAATAAAGTAAAAACGCCATTAATCTTTATTGAGTGGATAAGTAAGAAAGGTCAAGAGATGACCAAGTGGCAAAAACTACCTATAGGTAGAAAAGATAAGATAGGAAAGTAAATTATGAGTAATATTGATACGTTAGTAGAACAATTGGGTAAATTAACAGTTATTGAAGCGGGTGAATTAGCAAAAAAACTAGAGAAGACTTGGGGTTTAGATTTAAATGCTATAATGAGTACACCTGCACCAGTTGAAGAAGTAAAAGAAGAGTCTTTATTCAAAATTACACTAACAGGTTTTGATCCTGATAAAAAAATTAGTGTAATTAAAGCAATTAGAGCTTTTAAAGATATGGGACTACTTGAAGCAAAGAATTTTGTAGAAGGTTGTCCTTCAATTATCGCTGAAGACCAAGCAAAAGATGAAGCAGATAAAATTAAGGCAGATATTGAGTCTGCTGGAGGTAAAATAGAGGTAAAATGATAGAATATTTAAAAGACGCAAAAAAATGGTTAACTGAAACTAAAGTTCCAGTATACGTTTTAATATTAGTAGTTCTAATTTGGATATTAGCATAAAGCAATGCCAGGTATCAGTAGAAAAGGCGACCAATTAACAACAGGACACACTTGTGCTGGAGTAACTACGTTAGATACTCCAACACAATCTACTGTAAGAGCAAATAATATTGTTATAGCAAGAAAAACAGATAAAACTGTAGTACACCCAGCACCACCACCACCTTTTTGTCCAGCACACGTGATGATGGTTAATGTAGGAAGTTCTACAGTTAGAGTTGTAGGATTACCTGTATCACGAATTGGTGATAGCGCAGACGCAGGACAATTAATTAAAGGTTCTACTACTGTAAGAGCGGGTTAAACTGTATAAATATTACAGTTATGGCACAAAGCAATTCAGCATTTTTAGATGATTATACAAAACACGTTAAAAGTACTAGTACTAGAACATCTAGGAAATTTAAAGATATAGATTTAGACTTTGGTAGAAATCCAGTTACTAATGACGTTAATGTGGTTGAAGACGCAATAGCAATAAAGAGGTCTGTTAAAAATTTAATACAAACAAATTTCTATGAAAGACCTTTCCATCCAGAATTAGGTTGTGGTGTAAGGGGATTGCTTTTTGAAAATTATTCTCCAGTATTGAATGTCTATTTAAAAAGAAAAATAGAAGAGTGTTTAATTAATAATGAACCTAGAATTGAGTTAACTGGTATTATGATAAATGGAGATGATTTTGAAAAAGGTGCAAGAGTTAGTGGTAATGCTGATGAGAATAGATTAGATGTAACCATATATTTTAATATTATAGGTGTACCAGAACCACAAGAAACAGCAATAAGTTTACAAAGGTTAAGATAAGAAGATTATGAGTGAATATAATAAATTTTTAGAAAGAACAATTGCAAAATCACAGCAATGTAATAGGAATTGGGATTTATCTAAACAAATTCCAGATAAAGATATTAAAACGATGGAACAGGCGGTGACACAATGTTCATCTAAACAAAACCGTGTATTTTATAAAGTTCTATATACACAAGACCGTAATAAGATTGAAGCAATACATAATGCTACAGATGGTTTTACATATCGTTTGCAAAAGGACAAAGATGGTAATTATTTAACAATTACTAATCCTCAAGTATTAGCAAATACATTATTTGTTTTTGCAAAAGATAGAGATGATAATATGGAAGCCAGAACGGATAAAGAGAATGAACTTGGCATAGAAGAAGAAAGAAATTCTGAAGACGGAAAGACGGATGAAAATCGTGCAATTGGAATTGCTGCTGGATATTTAACTCTTACTGCTAATCTTTTAGGATATGAATCAGGTTGTTGCCAGTGTTTTGATGGAGATAAAGTTAAAAGTATATTAGGTGAAGATGTATTTTTGTTAATGGGTGTAGGTTATGGTGATAAAACAAGACCACGAAAAGAACATCATATGGATCCAAGCATTACATTTCCTTCTTTCAATAAAAAAATAAAAGTAGAACGAGTATAATAAGATGTCACAACATAAATTACAAATATCAGAATTAGATTTTGATTTAATTAAAGCAAATTTAAAAACATTTTTACAAAGTCAAACTCAATTTCAAGACTATGATTTTGAAGGGTCTAGTTTATCTATTCTATTAGATGTACTATCATATAACACTCACTACTTGTCATACATTGCTAATATGTCAACTAATGAAATGTATTTGGATAGTGCTGATATTAGAAAAAATATTGTTTCATTAGCAAAGATGTTAGGATATACTCCTACATCTCCTAGAGCACCAAGAGCGTCTATTGATGTTGTTGTTAATGGCGCAACAGGTTCGTCTGTTACAATGCAGAAGGGAACAGTTTTCACAACTACAGTTGATACAGTTGATTATCAATACGTGACTAATGAAGATATAACAATTTCACCAGTAAATGGAGTTTATAAATTTGAAAATGTGCCTCTTTATGAAGGAACATTGGTTACATTTAAATATACATATGACACAAATGATACTGACCAGAAATTTGTTATACCTAGTGTTTTAGCAGATACTTCAACTTTAAAAGTTATTGTTCAAACTAGTGGAACAGATACAGCACAAAAGGTTTATACAGTAGCGGGTGGTTATAATGATGTATCAAGTATTTCAAAAGTATATTTTATACAAGAAGGTGTAAGTAATAAGTATGAAATTTATTTTGGTGATGGTGTAACAGGTAGAAAATTAGAAGATGGTAATATTGTAATAATGGAATATATTGTAACTAATACAATAAATTCAAACGGTGCTTCAAAATTTAATTTATCAGGAAATGTTGGTGGATTTACAAACGTAACTATAACAACTGAATCAAATTCTTCAGGTGGTGCAATTGGAGAATCAAATGAGTCAATAAAATTTAATGCACCTTTACAATATGGTGCTCAAGATAGAGCAGTTACAGCAACTGATTATGAAACTATAGTTAAATCAATTTATCCAAATGCATTATCAGTAAGTGCTTGGGGTGGAGAAGATGATGAAACTCCAACTTACGGTGTTGTAAATATTTCAATTAAAGCAAAATCAGGAACAGTATTATCAGATACATCAAAAGCAGATATAGTAACTCAATTAAAACCTTATAACGTTGCTTCAGTAAGACCAATTATAAAAGATCCAGAAGCAACTTCTGTATTAATTACTTCAAATGTTAAGTATGACGCAAAGGCAACAGCAAAAACTGCTGATACTATAAAGGCAGATGTTATTGATAAGTTACTAGCTTATAATACTTCTACTTTACAAAAGTTTGATTCAGTATTTAGATTTTCAAAAGTTACAGGTTTGATTGATAATACAGATGATAGTATTTTATCAAACATCACAACTGTTAAAATAAGAAAATCTTTCCAACCTATACTTTTAACATCTTCAAAATATAGTATCTATTTTAGAAATGCATTATATAATCCACACTCTGGACATATGGCAAGTACAGGTGGAATATTAAGTTCATCTGGATTTAAAATTGATGGTAATGATAACGAATGCTTTTTTGATGATGATGGCGCAGGTAATGTAAGATTATATTATTTGTCAAGTGGAGTAAAATCTTATTTAAATTCAACACAAGGTACTATTGATTATGGCACAGGTGCAATAATAATTAATTCATTAAACATTGCTAGTATATCAAATATTAGAGGCACAACTTCAACAGTAGTTGAATTAACAGTAACACCAAGTTCTAATGATGTTGTTCCAGTTAGAGACCAAATTGTTGAAATGGATATTGCAAATTCAACTATAACGGTTACTGCTGATAGTTTTGTAGGAGGAAGTGCTGAGGCAGGTGTGGGATACACAACTACTTCCAGTTATTAATGACAAATGGCAAAATTTAATGATAAGATTTCTACAATACTTTCTGGTCAACTACCTGAATTCGTAGTTACTGAACATCCAAAGTTTGCTGAATTTCTTAAAGTCTATTACCAATTACTAGAGTCCGCTGAGTTATCAGTAACTTCTGTTAAATCTACAGAAGGTATCTTATTAGAAACAGAAACAGACCAAGCAAATAATTTAGTTTTAAATGCAAGTGCTTTAGGTAGTGCAAGAACATCACTTGACGCAGGTGATAAACTTATTTTTGAAATTTACTCTGGTACTGAATATGGAAAATTTGAAAGAGGTGAAACAATTACAGGACAAACTTCTGGTGCAACTGCTGTTGTATTAACAGAAGATTTAGATACTAAACGTTTATTCATAAGTGCTAATAGTAAATTTATAACAGGTGAAATAATTGTAGGTGGTAGTTCAAATGCTTATGCAACAATAAATAATTATAAACCCAATCCAGTAAATAATATTGCTGACCTAGTTAACTTTAGAGATCCAGATAATGTAATTAGTAATTTCTTATCAAATTTTAGAGATGAGTTTCTTGCAACACTACCAGATACATTAGCAAATCAAGTTGACAAAAGAAGTCTTATAAAAAATGTTAAATCACTTTATCGTTCAAAAGGAACGAATAGAGGACACGAAATATTTTTTAGAATATTATTCAATGAAGAATCACAAACCTTTTATCCAAGAGAACAAATATTAAGAATATCAGATGGTAAGTATGATACATTAAAAGTTTTAAGAGCTATTGCTGATATTGGCGATACAGCACAATTAGTTGGAAGAACAATTACAGGTGCAAATAGTGGTGCCTATGCAGTTGTTGAAAATGTTACCAATTTTCAAATAGGTGCAGATACAGTTACAGAATTTATTTTAAATAGTGATTCTATTCAAGGCACATTTCAAATTGGAGAACAACTACAAGGTTCTGCTTCAGATGAAGACGATTGGTATATTAAAGCAACTATAACAGGAATACCAGGAACAAAATCACTTACAAATGATGGTGCATTAAATGAAACTACTGATACAATTAAAGTTATTGCAGGTGGAGTTGGTGCTATATTTAATATTGATGAAGTTGGTTCTGGTGGAATAACAGATATTGTAATTAATAATAAAGGAATAAATTATGAAGTCGGTGATAAATTAGTATTTGATAATACTGGAACAGGTGGAAGGGATGCTGCTGGATTTGTAAGAGTTATTAATGGTGGTATTGCAGGTGAAGATTCTGACCAAATAGTTTTAGAAGATGGTACTATGGCAGCAGACCCATATTTTGGTAATAGTATTATGCAAGAATTAGGAACAGGCACAGGAACAATTGAAAAGATATTTTTAATTTATAATGGAACAGGATATACTTCTTTACCTGGCGTAACTATAACATCATCAGGCGGTTCAACTGGAAGTGTAAAGGCGTGGGGTGATGAAATTGGAAGAATTATTGCATTAAAAACAATTGAGTTAGGAAAAAAATATCAAGACGCTCCTAGTCCTCCAGTATTAGAATTTTATAACAGTTGTGTATTAACAGGTGCTACTGGTCTATTTACAGTAGGGCAATCTTGTACAGTTTCAGGTGGACAAGGAACAATTGTTTCATATAACACTTCTACAAATGTATTAAGAATTAAAAGTATTACAGGTGCATTTACAGAAGGTCAATTATTATCAGCAGATTCAGGTGGGTCAGGAACTATTGCTAAAATTGATGTTGCAACAGCAAATGTCAATGTAGTTTCAGTTTCAGATACAGATGGTAAATTTATTAATGAAGATGGTAAACTTTCTGAAGTAACAATGAAAGTACAAGATAGTAGATACTATCAAGATTTTTCTTATGTATTAAAAGTTGCTAGTTCTATTGCAGTATGGCGGGACGCATTTAAAAAGACAATGCATACAGCAGGATTCTATTTTACAGGTCAAGTAGATATTACTTCACAACTAGATGTTAGAGGAACACTACCATTAGTTGGTGCTGTTTCTGGTAGAACAGAAGTTGAAATACCATTAATTGCAATTCTTAATACTTTATTCTCGGTGATATTTGGTAGAAGATTAGGAACGATAGATGATGGAACATCTTTAAGAGCAAAACCTCTTGAACCAGGAGCTATTGATTTAGACCATAATACAAATGAACATTTTGAAGCAAATCAAAGAGATTTAACTTTAACAAGACCTGGATTAACAATAGATTATTTGAGTAGAAAAAGGGCAACAATAGGTGGTCAATTTGTTAAAGCTGGTTACGCATATGCTGGACCAAAATGGGGAACACTTAATAAGTATGCAAATACTATATTTAATACTTCAATTGGTGGTACAGGACATACGTTTGAACAATTAAATAATTTAAAAATATTTGGAACAAGAACTAGTTTAGATGGTCAAGGTGGAGTATTCCTAATGTCTTCTCATCCTGAAGGACAGAAAGTTAAAATGGCTCTTGCGTTTCCTTCATTCTTAACTTATAGTAATAATGAGTTTAGTAATACAGTAACTAACTTCTCTCAAACAGGACCAACTTTTGATGATACAACACCGTAAATGATTATAAATAGTAAAGTAATTTAAGGAAGAAATGGCAAAAAAATCAATAGATATAGGATCAGCAGCTAATGACGGAACAGGTAGTAACCTACGTGTTGGTGGTGGTATTATAAATGATAACTTTAATGAAATTTATACTGCTCTAGGTGACGGTACTACTATAGACCAGAATAGATTACTTAATTTAGCAGGTGGTACTGGTATTGATACTACTTTAGTTGGTAATACTTTAACTTTTGATATTGACGCTACAGTTCTTACAGAAACATCAACAGATACATTAACAAATAAATCAATTGATTTAGCAACTAATACCATTACAGGTACTACAGCACAATTTAATACTGCTTTGTCAGGTGATGATTTTGCGACACTTTCTGGTGTAGAAGTTCTTACAAGTAAAACTTTAACTACTGCTACTCTTGGTGGTAAATTGATAAACGATTCTGGTGATATGGAGTTAGAACCTGTTACTGCTAATTTAGTAATTAGAGGTGATGGTTCTTCCCAAGACGCAAAAATTACACTAAATTGTGATGCTAATACACACGGACAGACTATAACAGCACAACCTCATAGTTCGGGTCAAACTAACACAATGTTATTACCAAAAGGCGGTAATTCAACTTTAGTTTCAGAAATTGCAACACAAACTTTAACAAATAAAACTTTAGACAGTCCAGTTATTAACACACCAACAGGTGATGTAGTATCATTATCAGGTTTTCAAACCCTTACAAATAAAACTATTTTAACTCCTGTAATTACAGGTTCTTTATTCAATATTGCAGATGATACATCAACAACTTCTTCCATAGCACAAGGAGATGTTTTTAAAATATCTGGTGGTACTGGTATAACAACAGTTGTAAGTGGTGATACTGTTACACTAACAGCTGGAGGACTTACAAATTCAGAATTAAGTGGTACTGCTGGAATTTCAAATGCTAATTTAGCAAATAATTCAGTTACTATTGGTTCTACAGCAATTGAATTAGGATCAACTGCTTCAACAGTAAATGGTTTATCATTAATAGGTTCTGCTTATATAACAGTTAGTGGACAAAATTCAGCAATAAGATTTAATCACGTAAACTTAGCAGCCTTTCCTAATTCAACTACTTATTCAGGTACACCTGCTTTAGATGAAACAACACTTAAACCTTATATAGCAACTACTTCAGGTTGGGTTGAAATGTTAACAGAAAATTCTAGTGCTGATGATATTTCAAATGTAAGTATGACAGGAATTACTGATGGACAAGTATTGGCTTGGAATTCTTCAACTACAAAATTTGAACCAACAGCTGCCGCTTCAGCTACACCTTTCACAACAGATAAATCACACGTAGGTGATGGTTCAACAACAGGATTTACAATTCTTGGTAGTAGAACTGTAGATAATATTTTAGTATTTGTAAATGGTATTTGTTTAGTACCAACAGACGATTATACATATGCTGGAACAACATTAACTTTCATAACAGCACCTGCCGCTAGTGCAGAAATAGTAATAAGATATTTAGGATCATAAAATGGGAATTAGAACAAGAAATAGAGCTAACAATGTAAATGCAGATGGCACACCTTTAACTTTAGGTGCAAGTGTGCAACCAGTTAAAGATGATGTAACAGCTTTGGCTTTAAGAGAAGCAACAAACGAATCGTCTGCTGCTTTCAATTTGCCTAATACTTTTATAGATACGTTTTCAGATGACACAAATCTAGGAACACAAACAGATGTAGATAGAGTTAGTGGTCATATAACAACTGCTATAACAACTGTTGACGAATGGGTAAGCGATGCTAATACTTTAGCATTATTACATTATAATGGAGCTAATGCTGGAACAGTATTTACAGATAGTTCTTCACACAATAGAACAATAACTAGACGTAATCAACCTACTACAAATACAGGAGAGAAAAAATTTGGAAGTGCTTCTGCTTTCTTTGATGGTTCAGATGACTCTTTATCAATGCCTGATAGTGATGATTGGATTTGGGGAACAGGTGATTGGACTATGGAAACTTGGATATATATGAACGTCAATACAGGCACACACGGATATGATATATTCAACCAAGCAAAAACAGATGCTACCGATACTGGTGGTGCTTGGCATTGGGGTATTAGTCCTAATGCAGGAATGAAACAAAAATTTAATGTTTATCATAGAAATAGTACAACAACAGCAGATGATTTTGCTTTTGAATCTGGTACTGCTATGTCAACAGGTCAATGGTATCATATGGCAGTAGTTAGAGATGGAGGTACAATAAGATTTTATAAAGATGGTGTACAAGATGGTTCTGCTTCTGTACCAACTTCTTCTGGTGGTCATTTAATGACTGGTGCTTTAGGTGGTCAAGTATGGATAAGTAAAAGAGCTTATACTGACTCTTATGGTGTTCTTAACGGTTATTTAGATGAAATGAGAATATCAAATAATTGTAGGTATCCTAATGGAACAACTTTTACTCCACAAGAACGTACAACATCAACAGCTACAGGAACATTAATTCAATCAGCTAATACAGTAGATGTAGCTAAAACAAAAGTAGCTGGAACAATGCTTTATAAAGATGGTATTGGAACAGGAGTTATCGGAACGGATTTAAAGATATATTTCAGTTGTGATAATGGTTCAAATTGGACTGAAGCGGTAAGTTATGATACTATTACTCCAGTCTATAGTACTGGTGTTAAACAAGTCCGTTTAGGAGAAACAACTTGTACAAGTGGCACAGGAGTTATTTACAAAGCTGTTTGGGCGAACCAGACAGATACTACTAAAGAAACACAACTCCACGGAATAGGAATTAATTACTAATTAGAAAACTTGTATAAATATAGATAAAGGAAATAAGAATGCCAGCAATTATAACAAATAAATTCAGAATACACAACTCGGAACAATTCCAAGAAGCGTTTACTGAAGCGTCAGGAAATACTTTCTATTTAGGTATAGGAAGACCTCAACCATTTGGGACTTCTACAAGAGGAGATGGAAGAACAAATAATGAAGGAACAGACGCATTACCTGTGACTCCTGCAGATAACGAAAATACACAAAATTTTACATATGATGATATGCTTGCTTGTAAAAAAGTAGCAAGTACAAATGCTGGATTTGTAATTCCTAGAAGAAATTGGACGACTGCTACTGTATATGATTATTACAGACACGATTATGGAGAATACATTACTGGAACAACAACAGCACAAACTTCAAATAGTGGTGCTGTTACTTTATATGACGCAACTTTTTATGTATTAAGTGCTGCTAGAAATGTTTACAAATGTTTAGATAATAATAGCGGTGGTACTTCAACTGTAGAACCTACAGGAACATCAACAACAATATTAGCAACTGCTGATGGATACAAGTGGAAATATATTTACACTTTAACTGCTGCTCAACAAGCAGAATTTTTATCAGTAGATTTTATGGCAGTTGGTACAAATGGAACAGTTAATGCTGCTGCTGTAGATGGTGCAATCAATGTAATTAAAATTAAAACAGCGGGTTCTGCTGGTACAGATGGAACACACGCAAGTGTTCCAATACGAGGAGATGGATCAAGTGGAGTTTGTTCAGTAACCATTGCTTCAGGTGCAGTTACAGCGGTAACCGTAACTACTCCAGGAACAGGATACACTTACGCATATATTAAACTTGCAGATATAAATGCTGCTGGTGGTGGTGCATTAATTAGTACAGAATTAGATTGTATGATTGAACCAAAAGGTGGACACGGATTTAATGCAGTACAAGAGTTAGGTGGATTTTTTGTTATGTTGAATACAAGTTTAGAAGGAACAGAATCAGCTAATTCAGGTGACGTAACTGTTGCAAATGATTTTAGAAAAGTAAGTTTAATAAGAGACCCGAAATCAGGTGGTACTGCTGCTTCTGCTGCTACATTGAGAGCAACAAGTGCCGTTGTTGGTGCGTCCAGTAATTTAACATTTTCAGTTGACGAAAAAATTTCACAAGCAAGCACAGGTGCAGTTGGAAAAGTTGTAGAGTGGGATCCAACAAATAAAATATTATATTATATTCAACCAAGACACAATGATGAGGGAGTAGATACTAACGGTAATCAGACAGCATTTAGTGGCACAAATATTATTACTGGTGCAGATACAAACGCAACTTTAACACCTGCTACGACAACAGGTACAGTTAATAGTCAAACATTTTCAAACGGATATTCTAGTTCGGAAATTGACCACGGTTCAGGTGAAATAGTTTATGTAGAAAATAGAGCGCCAATCACTAGAGCTGCTGACCAAACCGAAAATATCAAATTGATTATAGAATTTTAGGGGAGTTAAATGCCAAGTCCAACAGATTTTAACTTATCGCCCTATTATGATGACTTTAATGAAAATAAAAAATTTCATAGAGTTCTTTTCAGACCAGCATTTGCTGTACAGGCGAGAGAGTTAACACAATCACAGACGCAATTACAAAACCAAGTAGAAAGGGTTAGTGACCATCTATTTGAAAAAGGTGCTATGGTTATACCTGGAGAAATCGGGTACGACTTAAATTACACTTCAGTAAAACTTTCAGCAAAATCAAACTCAACTTTAGCAGATTATAATGGATTAGAAGTAACAGGTGCAACTTCAGGTCTTGTTGCAAAAGTTATAGGTGTATCTGTAGCTGATGGAACTGATCCAGATACATTATTTGTAAAATATTCAAAAACTGGAACAGATAATACATCAACTTCCTTTTCTGATACAGAAATTTTAGATTGTACAATTAATTCTTTGGCTGCTACAGCGACTGTTGCTTCAACACATAAAGGTTGCGCTGCTGAAGTACAAAAAGGAGTTTATTATATTAATGGATATCACGTTGAAGTTTTACAACAAACAGTAGTACTAGACAAATATACAAACACACCTTCATATAGAGTTGGTTTATTAGTTACAGAATCTTTTGTAACTCCAAATGAAGATGGAAGTTTAAATGATAATGCTCAAGGAACATCAAATCAAAATGCTCCTGGTGCTCATAGATTTAAAATTGATTTAACACTTCAAAAGAAAACTTTAGCAGCTACAGATGATAAAAATTTCATAGAATTATTAAGACTATCAAAAGGTATTTTACAGAATAGAGTTAGAAATACAGAATATGGAGTATTAGAAGATACTTTTGCTCGTAGAACATATGATGAGTCAGGAGATTATATTATTAAAGGTTTTGAATTAGATATAAGAGAACATTTACTATCAGGAAATAATAGAGGTATTTACGCTTCAGGTGCAGGTGGTGATTCATCTAAACTTGCAATAGGTTTAGCTCCAGGAAAAGCATATGTTAAAGGTTATGAAATAGAAAAATTAGGAACAACTTTTGTTGATGTAGATAAAGCAAGAGAGTTTGATACAGAACCAAACTTTAAAACTAGATTTGATTTAGGTAATTACTTAAACGTAACTAACGTTTATGGTACACCAGATATTGGTTTTGTAACAGGTGATATAGAATCATATAAAAGTCTTGACTTATATAGTACGGCAACTGCTGTTAGAGGTGTAGTTAATACAGCAGCAGGTTCAAGTATTACTCAAATAGGAAGAGCAAAGTCAAGAGGATTTGAATACTCATCTGGTACTGCTGTAAATAATATTGTTTCAAGTGGTGGTTTAACAAGTTCTATTTTTAAACATTATCTATTTGATGTAGAAACGTATACTCACTTAAATATATTAACAGCTCAAGCTTTTACAACTGGTGAAACTGTAACAGGTGGCACTTCTGGTGCAACTGGTGTTGTTCAATCAATATCAACAACAGAAACGGCAACAATTAATAGTATAACTCAAGCAAATCCTTGCGTAGTTCAACACGCAAGTCCCCATAATTTTTTAGATGGACAACAAGTTACTATTGCAGGTGTTGGAAGTTCTTGGGCAATTGATTCAGTTGTAACTACTGGTGGAGTATTTACAGTTAGAGTAGTTAATTCTACAGATTATAATTTATACAAAGAAGATGGAACAACTCCTGTTAATTGTACAACTCCAGGTACAGGTGGAACAACAGCACACGGAATTGTAATAGCTTCAAATGTACAAGGTTCATTTACACCAGGTGAAATAATTACAGGTGGAACTTCAAGTAATACAGCAACTTTACAAGCAGATGTTTTAGGACGTAAAGCGGCAATAGTTTATGGTTCTTCTGATATTAAAACAATTAGTATGACAGGTTCTCCTGGGTATGTTGCGGATGTAGTGAGAGATAATGTTAGTATGACAGGTACACTATCTGTCGCAGGTGCAGGAACAATAATTAATGGATTTGGTACAAGATTTACAGATGAATTAAAAATTGGAGATAAAATTACATATATAACAAATACTCCTCTTGCAGAAACAAATGAAGTAGCCTATGTTATTAATGATACAAGTTTTGCAGTAACTTTAGGTGCAGGTGCTGATGTTACCAAATCATCTTTTACTAGAGGACGTGGTGCAGTAAAAGAACCAGGTAAAAATATTTCTATCTTTAAAATGCCTTATGAAACTATTAAGACATTAAAGACAACTGTTAATTCAGGAATAACAGATACAAATTTTGCAATTAGAAGACATTTCACAGCAACATTATCAGGTAATGGTGACGCTTCAATTACAGCAGGAACAAATGAAACATTTAGTGGATTAAAAGAATCAGACTTTACTGTTTCTATTATGACAACTGGTGGTGGTAGTGCTGGTGCAGTATCAGATATATTAAGTTTAAGTGGTAGTAACCATTTAGCACAAACAATATTTACTTTAGCAGGTTCTCCAACTGGTAAAACTTTAACATTAAATTTTGGTACTAATTATGCAGGACATAAAGTAAAAATATTAGCAACAGTTAATCGTTCAGTTGCAAGTTCTAAAACTAAAACATTAAATTCAGCACAAACAGTACAAATTGCTACACAAGCAACTGTTGAATCTGGTGTATGTGGATTAGGTAGAGCAGATGTTTATAAAATTAATAACATTTATATGGCAGCAGATTTTTCTACAAATGCTATTGCTGGTGATACAGATATTACAGATAGATTTGATTTAGATACAGGACAAAGAGATAACTTCTATGACATTGGAAGAATTAAATTAAAAAATGGTGCATTAACACCAACAGGAAGATTACTAGTTAATTTTGATTACTTCTCTCACGGTTCTGGAGATTATTTTGATGTAGACTCTTATTCAGGTATTGTTGATTATGAAAATATACCAGCATACGAATCATCAACAACTAATGAAAGATTTGAATTAAGAGATACTTTAGATTTCAGACCAAGAGTTGATGACGCTTCAACAATAAATTCAGGTAGCCAAGACCGTTCATATGACGGTGTAGGTGCTTCTACAGTTGATTCAGTTAAATTTGGTACAGACATAACATCCGATTTTGAATATTATTTACAAAGAGTTGATAAAATATATTTAGATTCAGCTGGAAAATTTCAAGTATTGAGTGGTGCAAGTTCAGCAACACCAGATGTTCCTGGTTCTTTAGATAATGCTATGCATATGTACACTTTATTTTTACCAAGTTATGGATTAGATACAGCTGATGTTAGTATAGAAACAGTTGACAACCGAAGATATACAATGAGAGATATTGGACATTTAGAAAGAAGAATAACAAATGTTGAATATTATACTCAATTGTCTTTATTAGAAGTTGCTGCTCAAACATTACAAATACAAGACGCTGATGGATTTGATAGATTTAAAAATGGATTTGTTGTAGATAATTTTACAGGACACGCAATAGGTGACCCAGGAAATGTAGATTATAAAGTTTCAATGGATATGGCGAAAGGTGAAATGAGACCAACATTCCACGAGGATGCTATTCAACTTATTGAACGTGATGGTGATGGTACAGCTATTGTTGCCGCTGATAGAACGGATGGACAATACCAAAAAACTGGAGATTTAATTACATTACCTTATAGTGAAACTGCTTTAATAACTCAACCGTATGCAAGTAAATCAATTAATGTTAACCCATTTGGAATATTTACTTGGATAGGTTCAATTGCATTAACACCAGCAAATGATGAATGGAAAGAAACAGAAAGAGCACCAGAATTAACAATTACAAATGATGATGGTACTTGGGATACTTTAGTTGCTGTTTCTGGTAATCCAAATCTTCAAGAAGTAGAGATAGGTACAGTATGGAACGAGTGGACAAATAATTGGACTGGAACATCAACAACTAATACTACAGAAAATTTTGAACAAAGAGGTGGTCACGGTTGGAGAGTAATGCAAAGAGATATCCAAACAACTACTCAAACTGGAACAAGAACAAGAGCAGGAATTAGACAAGTAATAGTTCCAAAAACAATAACAAATAGTATTGGTGATAGAATTATAAGTGTAGCATTTGTTCCGTTTATTAGAAGTAGAACAGTATCATTTACTGCTACAAGAATGAGACCAAATACAAGAGTTTATGCTTTCTTTGATAGTGATGATATATCTACTTACATAACACCAGATGGTGGTTCTTTAGGTGGTAATCTTGTCACGGATGCTAACGGTGCTGTAACGGGAACTTTTGCAATACCTGATCCAAAAGTAAATTCAAATCCAAGATGGCGAACAGGTCAAAGAATTTTTAGATTAACAAGTTCATCTACAAACGTTTTAACACAAGCACCAGATACAGCTGCTAATGCTGAATATATTGCTAGAGGTATTATAGAAACAGTACAAAATACAATTATTTCTACAAGAACAGCTGCTATAGAATTTAGAGCAACTAATGAAACAGAAAATGTAACTAGAACGGATGTCCAACGAGGGGCAGCTAGACAAGTTGGTTATCACGATCCATTAGCACAAACATTTATGATTGATGACGCTGGAGGTGTTTTCTTAACATCTATGGATTTATTTTTCAGTTCTAAAGACGCTAATGTACCTTTAACTTTACAAATTAGAAATACTGTAAATGGTTATCCAGGACAAAATATATTACCGTTTAGTGAAGTATCATTAAATCCACCTTCAGTTAATATAAGTGCTGACGCAACAGTTAAAACTACATTTACTTTTGCAAGTCCTGTTTATGTACAAGAAAATACAGAATATTCTTTTGTATTAATGGCAAACTCAACTGATTACAATTGTTATGTTGGTAGATTGGGAGAAACTGTAATAGGTTCAGATAGAACAATATCAGCACAACCATATGCTGGTGTAATGTTTAAATCACAAAATGGTGTGACTTGGACAACTGAACAAAACGAAGATATTAAATTTACATTGAAGAGAGCAGAATTTGAAAATGTAACTGGAGATGTTATGTTGACAAATAATACTTTACCTGCTAGAACACTTAAACTTAATCCATTACGAACAACAAATGCTTCAGGTGTAGTTAGAGTTTATCATCCAAATCACGGAATGCACGGCACATCAAATAATGTGACCATTGCAGGAGTGTCGGCTGGTACCTATAATGGTATTGCTCATACTGATTTAAATGGAACATATACAAGTATTTCAAATGTAACCCTAGATAGTTATGATATTACAACAGCTGGAACAGCAACTGCTACTGGTGATATTGGAAGCAATACTGTAACTGCAACACAAAATAGAAAATATGATGTAATGAATTTATCAGGTGTTCAAACAATGAAATTACCTGGTACAAGTATTGAATGGTATATTAGACCAACTACTGGACAATCAATGCACGGTGCAGAATCAGAATTTAGTTTAACTTCAACGGCAAATAAAGTTGCTGTTGTTAATTCTGAAAATGTACACTTTAACAATCCAAAAGCTGTAATGAGTGAAATAAATGAAACAAATGAAATGTCAGGTCAAAAATCTTTTTGGTTAAATTTAAAACTTTTAACTACTAATACAAAAGTTTCACCAGTTTTAGATACACAACGAATGAGTGCTTTTATGATTTCAAATAGATTAAATAATCCAACTTCTGGTAATACACCAGATTTTGTTGATGATATTGCTTCAACTGGTTCATCTACAGCTGCTCTTTATTTAACTAAACCTGTAGTATTAGAAAATTCATCAACTTCTTTAGACGTTAGATTGACTTCAAATGTTAGGTCAAGTTCAGTAGTACAAGTTTATCATAGAACATTAGGACCAGAAGATGATAGAAAGATTGAAGATTTATCTTGGACACCATTTAATACAGATGGTTCGGAAGATACAACAGTAACACCTGCTGAAGATGACACAACATTTAGAGAATACAAATATTCAGTAGCTAGTTTAAATCCATTTACATCTTTACAAATTAAAATAGTAATGAAAGGGTCTATCTCATCATATCCTCCAATTGTAAGAGATATGAGAACAGTAGCATTGGCGATATAATAAAATGGCAAACGGAATATTGAAAGTTGAAGGACACTCAAATTTAGTTAGAGATATAAGTACTAATGCTATAGTAAGAACAAGTAATGAATATGCTATCTATATGAAAAGAATAAGACAAAGAGAAGAGAATGCAGACCAATTAAGAGGTATGTGTTCCGAGATAAATAATTTAAAGAAAGAATTAAGAGAAATAAAAGATTTAATTAAGAAGGTTATAAAATAAAATGGCTGTAAGAAATATAGCATTAACAGATACACTAGAACAATTTAGAACAAATTTTAACGATATGTGTCTAAATGATTTTGGAGATATTGGAACTTTAGACCCTTCAATGTCGGCAACTAGTGTTATTGGTGCAGTTAATGAATTAGCTAGTCAAATTTTTGCTGCTGAAGGTTGGAAGATGGAAGATTCTTCTTCAACTGTACAGCAAATTGGTGCAGGTCAAACTGCTCAATTTAAAGGTGTTTCAAACCAAACAACTGCTGTTGTATCTGTTCCAGATATTTTAACAATTGGTTTAACAAATGTTGTTAATATTACTACTTCTTTATCAGCTCCAATTGTATCTGCAGGAAGTTTAACTTTAACAAATGGTTCTATTACAGATTCAAGTGGTTCTATAGATTTTGGAGATGACCATATAATAACAACTGGTGACATACAAGCAAATAATATCACAGCGCCGACTATTACAACTACAGGTGGGACGAATACTTTAGGAACAGTTTCAGTAGTTGGTAATACATTTTCATCTACAGATTCTACTGTACTTCATTTTGATGATGATGTTCAAATTGAAGGTGGATTAAAAACAAATACTATTACTGCTCGCACAGGAGATAGTGTTAATTTTGGTGGTAGTCATATATCAACAAATAATATAACAACAAGTGGGGCTATTTACTTAACAGGTGCAAATAGCAATTTAGGTATTTATTTTGAAGGTGCAACAAATGACGCATTTAAAACATATATAAGACCTACAGACCCTACAGCAGAAAGAATAGTAACATTACCTGACTCAACAGGAACAGTTGCTTTAACTAATACGACAGGATATGCTGATGGTACTATTTTTACATCTTCATCAACTTTAGTAATCTACAATTCAGCGGGAGTAGCGCAAAAGACGATTGTTGGTAGTGCTACATAGGAGATTTAATTATGGCTATACGAGCTCCTTTATATTATAGCGGCGGCAATTTGAAAGAGATGTCTTCTGCCGAAGTAGACCAAATAATAGCACAAGCAATTTATCAATATTCACAAACACCATCTGTTGTATTATCAGTAGTAGGTTCTGGCGGAAACGTAGGATCAATAACTGATACAAGACAACAAGCGGGTGCTATGTTAACACACGCTTCAGCATTTCCAAATGAAGCAACAACACCAGAACCTACAACGGTAACTATTACTTACGATAAAATAGAGCAAACTGTAACCTCTGGTTCAGCACCAACTGATTCAGGAAAAAGTTGGCCTGTCTATAGAACAGCAGGTAATGATATTCAAGCAATGTCTTTACAAGATGTTAAAGATACATTTATACATCCTGCTATTGATTTATTGACAGCGGCGACCACAACAAGTGAACAAGCTGGAACATATCATATTAATGCTTCAAATAGTGTTGCAGGTTCTACTTTAGTTAACGCAACACCAATTTATGTAAATACTCAAGCAGATACAACTGCTTATGCTGCTGGAGATATTCCTGAAGATTTAGACCAACCTACAACAATTGCAAGTTATTATTTGCATAGAGTAGATGGTGTTGATACTACTATAACAAGAAGTCCGCTTTATGTAACTGGTGGAAATGATTTACAAGATTTTACAGAAGTTGCTTTTGAAACATTATTAGCAAGTCATATTAAATATACTGCCGCTGCTTCAGTAGATGGTTATAAAATAACTTATAGTTATGCAAGTGGAGTAAATAGAGGTTCTGGTATGGCAGATACAATACTGACAGGTACAGGAGATTATCAAACACATCAAGCGGGTGGAGATGATTATAGAGCGCAAGAGTTTCCAAATGGTACACCTACAACAGCAAATACTTGGTATTTGAAAATATTAAAATCGTAAATTATAGGAGTATATTATGATTAATGAAGAAAATTTTATAACAGCACATTTCATAGATAATGAAAGAAAAAATATTGAAGTATTATTAAAAAGTGATGACGGAACAGCAGTCAATCCACATATACTTGAATATGATGTTGACAATCCAAATTGTCAAGAGTTATTAAAACTTTGTTCTTTAGACCAACTTCACGAAAATACTTATACTAAAAAACAAGAAGAACGAAAAGCTTATATTAGTCAAATTAAAAATATAGCACAAAAAGAAGGTCTTATTAAAGATATAATAGAAGAGGTTAATCCTAAATTTATTGAGTTGATGATGGATTTTCTTTTAAGTAATAAGAAAGAACATATAGACCGTTTATTCAATTTTAAAATATATTTGTTTGAACAAGATGTAGTAAAGAATTGTAAAGACCAAAGTACAAAATCTGCTATTAGAAAAGCAAAAACTCCTTTAGAAGCACTTAAAATTTATATTAAACTTTGGGAAGATACCAATAAGATTTAATCCATTCTTCTTTACAAGAGTGTATATCAGTTTCGGGTCCAGCAAAGTGTACTATTTTTATATTAGGATGTGGTTTATCTAATATCATATAATCTTCTTCAAATCTTTTACAATACTCTACATTATTTTCTAAATTTTGTTCTTTATCTAAAGTATATTTACCAATCCATTTACCTTTAACTAAAGATATTATTATATCATTTTTAGTTGCTATATCTTCAACAAAGTTTTGTTCACCAAAATATTTGTAATGTACTTGTCCTGTATTATAATAATGTAGTTGCCATTTTTCTGGATCTTTTATAAAAGTATCCCATATAACTTTACATTGTCCAGATTTAAATTTAAAGAAACCGCCTTGAACTTTTGGTTTTGGTAATCCCCACCATTTGTCATAAGATACTAATTCATTATCTACTACAGGCCAACCTATTAAATCATCCATATTATTTACAATAATCTGGTCAATATCCATAATAATAATTTCATCTCTAGGATTTTGTTCCATAAATTCTGGATTAAAGAAAGATAATTTATGCCAATGGCGTTTTATTTTACTATCTTTTGGTAAAGGAATAACTTTATCTGCTTTAACATTTGGATTATCGCTATAACAAATAAATTCAAATGGTAGGAAACAATATTTTTTTAATCCATTATAAAGTTTTTCAACATAATCAGGTGAATATTTTCCTTCAAAATAAACACAACATATTTTAATATTAGTTTTTCTATCTTCTGTAAGTGCGTATTTGTCGTGTGGGTTTTCTCTTGCTCTATTAGCACTATGATGTAAAGGTACACTACAAAATCTTTGGCAAAGTGTAGCTGGATTAGTTTTTAATTCTTCAAAAAAGTTTTTCCATTCTTTACTATTAATAATATCTTCTATCTTTTCGTTATTTGCAAGTTTTAAATGTTTTTGTCTTAATCTTGCTATTTGAGGTTCTATTAAAGCTATAGGAGTGTCTACCCAACAACAAGGCATTATATAACCAGTTGCTGTATAAGAAAGTTCTTTAAACGATAAACATTTTGGATTAATCTTTTTCATTTATTTTCCTAGTTGATAAAATTGTTTTTTTAGGACTATGTGTATTTTTAAAAAATCTTTCATCTTTTAATTCATCTAATGCTACTTTCCAATCTTTATAACCTTTATTTTTTATATTTTTAAACATTCGTAAATCATCATTATAACGGTTAACATAGTAATTTGGATTTCTAGGTTTATATTTGTCACCACCGTAATGCCAACGACCTGAAAAAACTAAATCAAATTCAATATTGTTTGCCTTTGCCATACTTCTTGCTTCTTCTATATCATATTCATTATATCTGAAAACAATATATTGCCAAACAGAAGTTTTACATTTTTTAGCACATAACTTTGCCATTTCAAATAATTTTTCACCATCTTGATGAATTCTATATTTGTGACTATCTTTAGGTAGACCATCAATACCAAACAACCAAACTCCTTTAGGGTTTGCTTCAAATGCCTTTTCATACCATTTTACAGGTTTGTGTGTGGATGCTGTATTAATCGTTACTGGAATATTTTTTTTGTAACAATATTTTAACATATTAATCAATAAAGGATTAGCAGTAGGGTCTGATATTTGACCACAAAAAAGTAGTCCCTTTTCAAAGTAATTAGCAATTTTTATAAAATCATCCCACGGCATATCTTGTCCAGGTACTGGATGTCCAGTTCTTCTTATTGCTTGTCTTTGACATTTAGGACACTCTAAAGGACACTTATGACTAGAGTCTATATTAATTTTTCTATTTGAGAAATCGTATATCATTTACACTTTCCACAATGTCTTTGGCATTGCCATACAGCATTAACATCATTCCAACTATTAGGTAATGTTTCTGTATACCATTTATGATTTATTATATCTAGTAAACTAGAAGTAAAAATATTAAGTTCTTTTTTATATTTTTCATATTCTTTCATAACTGGATGTTTCATAAAATCACTTTCTTTAGAAGGATTGTGTTCATCTAAAAAATAAGGATTAGAGAAATAACAGCAAGGTAAAACTTGACCACTTGATTCAATTTCAAGTTTATTTGCTTTTTGCCATTTGCAAGTTATATCTATTATTTCTTTTTTTTCTTTTCTTATTTTTTTAACCATTTTACTATCTAGTACTGTTAATTTTGTTGTTTGTTTAGTAAAGTCACCAACTTTTTTTTCTCTACCTTCATCATCTGTAAAACAATCTGCTTCACGTTTGTTATAGGTCTCTTCTTCTTTTGAAAAATCAACACCAGCTTTTTCTAAACTTGCAGTTTCTTTTCCAGTAAAAAAAGTCATTTCATTACGACCTTCCCAACGGTCAGTTAAAATTCTGTTGTGTTTGGTTGCTCCGTGATCCATAACTAATTTTTCAATTTCATCTAAATGATTTTCATTATGTTTCCATACTAAAGTATCAACTCGTATTCTTGCTGGAGTGTTAGATAACATCTCCATATTTTTTAAAATTTTATCCAAAAAAGTAAACTGTCTATATCTTTCGTGCATTTTTTGTGTGGTGCCTTCAACAGCAAAAACAACGTGTAGGTTTTTACCTCCTATTGATCCAAACTCCCACCACCAATCTTCATTTCTTAATGAACCATTTGTATTAATAGAAATATGTGCTTCTGGATTTACTTGTCTAATATATCTTGCTATATCTAGTAAGTCATTATTTGTTAAAGGGTCTCCCCACGTACCACAAATATTATAATTATAAATGTGTTTAGCAACTTGTACAGGAAAAGCTCTTTTAAATTGGTCTAAAGACCATACAATATCTGGTAACCATTCGTGTGCTTTTAATCCAGTTAAGTTTGTTCTATGACATTGAGGACATCCAGCATTACATCTAGTTGTAATATCAAGTTTTAAATCAATAGGAAATATCCACATTATATTATCTCCCATAACTTTTCAAATTTCTTACTAATTAAATGTATTAGTTTAGCAGATTTTAATTCTTTAGTGTGTTCATCTTCTGGCATTACATAAGTGTGCCATTCTTTAGGTATATTATACCAATTTATATTATACTTGTCTAATAGATAATGGAAAAAGACTTCATTGTTAGGAAAAAATTGTTTTGATATTTCTTCTCCAAATAGTTTTTCTTTTTTTGCTGTATATAAAACATCTAAAAGTTCATCTAATTTTTCTGTATATTTTAATTGTTTTATAGCATTTGAATTGCCACCTAATATAGCTGTATTTGCTATTAAATAATCCGTATCAAAATTGTTATCTAATGCTAACATTGATTTTTTAGCAATAGCTTTAACGTACATACTATATCCATCAAAATTGCTAACTATTTCCTCATATGTGTTTATTTGTTTCTTATAACGTTTTAATGCGCTTGTACTCCATATATTTTCTTTAGTTGCATTGGGAGCGTGAACACATATCTTATTCATATCAAACTTTTCAAAAAAGGATTCAGTTGTATTTGGTACTACATCAAAATCAAAATAAAGAACATTGTCAAATTCTTCACCTAGTTTTTCCCATATATGTATCTTGTATAGATTGATTATATCAAATTGATAACCACTAAATTTCTTTTTAAATTTTTGCCAATAGGTGTCGTTTTCATAAAGTCTATATTCAGCATTACAATGCTTAGCATATTCTTTCTTAACATCTATTAATTTTTGATAGTGTTTTGCTAATTGTATTTTAGTGAATTGATGTTTTTCACTTAAATTAGGTTCATTATTTTCTATGTATATACTATAGATTATATTTTTCATCATATCTCCATACGGCGTCAAAGTCTTTGCAGACAGCGTGTACTATTTTTGTTTCTTTTGGTATAAAATGTTGACTATCAAAGAAGTAATGCCACCTTCTATCTAACCATTGTATACCAATTTTATTTATATTTACTTTATATGAAAAGATTGTTTCATTATCATATCTAAACATATCAATAATATTTTGTGGATACATACCATCTTTATCATTTCTTAATTTTGTCATTAAATCTATTGTATCTTTAAAATCACCAAAGAAATCTAATTTTAAAATTTGTTCTTTTGAAGCACCAATGATACCAGTATTGATAACATCATTTTTAGGATCAAGTCCTTTCTCTATAAGCATTGCTTGACAATTAAAATACTTTGCTGTTGGACTTCTAATGCCGTGTTTAATTTCATCTATACTCATCATCATTTTATTAATCATAGTATTGTTATTATAAACAGCAATATGATTTTGTATATCCCATATATCAAAAAAGGAATCTTTGGTTACAGGTACAGCATCAAAATCTAAATATAAAATTTCATCATATTTTTTTGCTAGTTCATATAGTAAATGTATCTTGTAAAAATTTACAATTTCATAACCTGTTAATTCTGGAAAGTCTTTACGTAGATTTTTTTCAAAGGTTTGATAACGTTTATCATATTCAAACATAATAAAAGTTGCACCTATGGTGTCAGCATAGTTGCGTTTGGATTCAATTAACCTTTTATAGTGCTTTTTAAATGCATTAACGGTTATGATTGCCTTTTCTGCTGTGTCTTTTCTATGCTTTGATTTACCATAATGCTCTTTCGCTGGCACATCAATGTAGATACTGTAAATTGCTCTTTTCATACTCATATAAATAATACTAGACTATTTATTAAAGATTATGGATACTATATTAAAAGTGATTGATGGAGTGACCACGGATAGACTGGTCAAGTCTATTATAAATTCACTAAACGAAAATCAAGAGAAAAGTAAAGATTGGCTTATAGAGAAGTCAACGAAATACTTTAGCTTTTTTAATTCTCCTTCTGTAGTTATAGCGGCAGGTTGGTATGGGCATTTAGCAAATAAGCTAAAAGAATATACTAAAGGAGAGATTGTTTCCTTTGATAAAGACCTAATGTGTAAAAAGATTGGGCAAAGACTTTATAAAGATATTACATTTACAGAAGCAGATGTAAAGTATTATGATATTAAAAGATTTAATATAGTTATATGTACTTCTTGCGAACATCTTGGTCAACATTTAATAGATGATTTTTTAAAGAGAAGAAAGAAAGGATCGTTAGTTATATTTCAATCAAATAATTATTTTTCAATTGACGAGCATATTAATTGTCATAATAGTGTAGTAGAATTTGAGAAGAGTTTAAAATTAGAAAAGGTATTATATAGGGGCACTTTAAAATTGGATAAGTATGAAAGATATATGGTGATAGGATTATGAAGATATTATTAACAGGTAGTGATGGATTTATTGGTAAAAATCTTTCAGTATGGTTATCAGAAAAACATTTTGATGTAATTGGTTTAGACCGTAATACAGGTAAAGAATTACTTACCTGTGATTTAAAATATGATGTTGATTGTGTTGTACATCTGGCAGGTCTATCTGGTGTCAGACAAAGTTTTGAAAATCCTACAGACTATTGGAAACAAAACGTTATCGTAAGTCAAAGAATATTTGACTATTTTAAAGATACAAGAATTTTGTATGCAAGTTCAAGTACTGCATATGAACCCTGGAGAAATCCTTATGCAATGAGTAAGTATAGTATGGAACAAATTGCTCCTGCAAATAGTTTAGGTATGAGATTTACTACTGTATATGGACCAGGTGCAAGAGATACTATGTTGATACCAAAAATTTTAAAAAATGATGTGCCATATGTTAATACAAATCATAGTAGAGATTTTATACACGTGTATGATATTTGTTCAGCGATTGAATCTATATTAAGACAAAAATCAATTACAGCATTTCCTGAAAAGACAGGTGCAATAGATATAGGAACAGGTATTACAAATAAGTTAACTGATATGATGGACTACTTTGGAATTACTCCTGAAAAAAGAGTTGGTGGTGATACTGAAAGACTTGACAACAAAGCAAACATAGACGCAATGACAAGTTATGGTTGGGAACCTCAATATGAAGTAAAGAAATATATTGAAGATAATAGGAGAACGAATTAAATATGAGTTACTTATATGACACAATAGCAAGATATGGCGACCTTATTCCTTTGAATTGTAATTTAAAGTATAAAATATTTGAGGAAGGTTTAAAATTATTTGATGATAAATGGGTTCAATATAATCCTAGAAAAAAGATTGCTAGGTATGGTTTAAGTATTACTAGTTTGGATGGTAATTTTTCTGGCATACCAGATTTGGATTCAATAAAAGAATATAATAGAGAAAATAATTTAAAACTTAATGAACCAGATTTTAAAACTCTAACCCCCTTTTGGCCTTATGTTGAATCAGTATTATCAAAATTTAAAAATCATTTAGGAAGAACTCATATTATTAAGATGTCAGCGGGTGGACAATTTCCATCTCATAGAGACCATTTTGATAGAGAATTACCAACGTGTAGATTATTTGTTCCAATCTATAATTGTAATCCACCATATAATTATTTTATTTTAGATAATAAAGTTTTGAATTTTGAATACGGAAGATTATATTTTTTAAATACTGCTAAAGAACATATAGTATTTACAAGTAAACAAGAATCAATGTTTATAGTAGCAAATACTATCTTAACAGAAAAATCTACTGATTTAATATTACATAATATGATGAGTAGTTAAATGAACTCATACCAATGTATAAATGATATAATAAGTATTGATGAAAGAAAGCAACTTTTGTCTGAAGCAATGAGTTATAATTATGAAAATTATAAAACTTATAAAGGAACACCTACAGGAATACAAGTTGTTAGTACATACAAAGGAGCTGTTCCTATAGTAGGTTTGGTTAAAAAAATGATTAATAAGACCAACCCTAAATTGAATTTTTTTATAGCAGTTTTTATGAAGTTTGCTCCAAATGATGGAACTGGAATAGGTAACAATAACTATGGTATTCATAAAGATGACCACCTTGGAAGAACGTCTTGTATTACTTGGGCATTATATCCAGAATTAAAAGATTTTTCTCCCATAAAATATTATAATGAAGATGAAACTTTTAATGAAGCTGTATATTATAAAGAGAAACCTTTAATCATTACAACTAGAAATAATCATAGTGTTGATAATAAAAGTGAAAAAGCAAGATATACTTTTCAAATATGTTTTTATGATTCAATAGAAAAATTGGCAGAATTAGACCAAAAGGGAGAATTGTTTATATGAAAACAGATATAAAAACTCTTCGCCAATACGCTAGATTAAAAAAACTTCCTGAAGTTATTAATCTTGGTAATATTGAAGAAAGTAAAAGATTATCTCTATTAAAAGATGTTGATAAAACACCTATAAGTAATGAACGTGCTATTAATAATAGAAAGGGTGTGTATGGTGTAGAACATAATTATTTAACACCAGCAGGAAAAACTTATAATCAAAGGCATATAGATTACTTTAATATTGATATAGAATGCTTAAAAAATTTTATAGATAAATCTGATTGGAGATATGCAGAATTAGAAAAAAAATCAAATATACCTGAACATTTAGATAACCCTTATTATTATAGATTAATTGTTATGTTAAAAGGCGAACACGAATTTATTTCAAAAAAAAATAAAATTATAATGCGTGAAGGAGAGGTTTGGTTTATTAACTCCGCTTATCACCATTCGGTATACAATATTAACAAAGATAAAAGAATTGCATTGTTAGGAAAAATGGAGATTAATGAAAACAATACCAAATTATTACGAGCTAGAACCTGAAAATAACATTTTTCAAGATGTTGTAATTGATGTTACACATAGATGTAATATGAATTGTAAGAATTGTTATATTCCAAATAGAGAAATACCTGATATGGATATTAACAAAATGTTAGAGGCAATTAAAAAGTTTCCTAAAAAAACAATGATACGAATTATTGGTGCAGAACCAACTATGCGTAAAGATTTACCAGAAATGATAACTCTTATTAAAAAAACTGGTCATAGGTGTACTTTAATTACAAACGGTTTAAGATTAGCAAATGACTCATATGTAAAAACTTTAAAACAACACGGTTTAACACATTGTTATATTAGTATGAATGGTGCTGATAATGATGATTGGTATGAGAAAATAGATGAGTTAAGATGTGCTACTAAAAAAGTAAAAGCTCTTGAAAATTTAAAAAATAATAAATTTCTTATTGACACAGGAACAATTATTGTAAAAGGTATTAATGATGATGTAATAAGTAGACTATTATCTATGTTTGAAAGATTAGAAGTTAAAAATGTAATGGCTAGAATAAAAAATGTAGGCAATCTTGGTAGAAGTATGTATGATAATGAAAGTGGAAATTATACTATGGATGATTTGATAGGGTTGGCAAGTAAACAAACTGGTCTTAGCGTAGATTATATTGAATCGTGGCGAAACAAACCTATCTATCAAAACACCGAACCAGAAATAGATAGTTTTATTTTTCCATTAAAAAAAGAACAAGAAGGTAAACTATTACATAAAAGTGGTATATGGTTTAAAATAGCAAATTGGAAAGGCAATGGCGGTAAAATACCTTTTGCAGGTCAAACTAGAAGAGGTAGATTAACACCTGATTTTAAAGTTGCACCTTTCTTTGAACACGTGGTAGCAAATGAAGGCGGATATTAATATAAAAAATGTTTTAAATGATAAAGATACATTATCTAAATTATCATCTAAAGCAGTAAAAGACTCTTATCATAATTTTCACAATTTTGATAGAAGACTATCAAATTATTTAAATTATCATATTGTAGAATATGAAAATGAAGTTATTGCAATGGCAGGAATGTTTCAAAGTAAATTTTGGCCTTCTAATTTTGTAAGAGTATTAGATAGATGTTATTATTTTAAAAAGGTAAGAAGTAATACATTGAATTCTTATCAAACAGGTGGAATTGCTACAACTCATTTATTACCTTTACATATAAAAATAGCGTTAGAAAAAAACTTGATACCTTTCTTTTCAATAGCTGGTATTAAAAGAAGAGCTGCTATGAAAAAGATGATAAAGAGGTGGAATATTAATCACAAACACAAATTAGTGCTGTTGCCTAAAATGTACTTTACCTGTAATCAAAATGTTGATGAAAATCCAAACGATATTTTTTGCTGGCAAAATGTTGCAATTTTAGACGTTGATGGTTATAAAAATTTTAATTTACCTTACCGTGAATTAAAGCGTAACTGAAGGTTCAGTTTCACCAACTAGTTCCTCAGTAAATACTATATTATTACTTGAGCAATAGTTTTCTCTAGCAGTTTCATTAGCAACTCCTATATCACTTTCTTGTAATAAATCGGCAGTTGCTCCATCTTTGTAATTTAATTTATAATATTGCTTTAAACCATCATTTGACTCAAGCTTTTCGTAAGATATAATAGATGGATTAGCTCCATCATCTGCTTTTAAGCTTTCTATATATGCTTTTGCTTCATCATTAACTTGATACCACTCCGTATCAGTATTTGGTCTGGTGTATGTAATTAGTGTCCAGAAACTCATAAATATTCTCCTTTTAATATGTAACATTATTATTTATACCTGTATAAATAGTAATATGAGTTTAAAAATGGAGATAAATGTATGATAACAATTGACAAAAAAGAGTATGATGAAACGAAGTTTAGTCCTGAATTACAGAATTGCATAGCAGTAAGACAAGAAATCCAGGTAAGCAAAACTAGACATTTAATTGAGATTGAAAAGATAGATGTTTTAACTAAATATTACAACGAAAAAATAGTCAAATTGATTAAAAAAGAAGTACCAGAATCCGAGAAAAAGTAAATGGCAGCAATAGCTAATCTAACGATAGACCAAGGCGCAACCTTTAGTTCAGACGTAACTGTAAAGGATGCTAATGGACAGGCGTTTGACCTAACTGGTTATACGGCGGCGGCGAAGATGGCTAAAGGTTTTGCTTCCACAAGAACAAGAATTAATATGTCTACTTCAATAGCAGCAGACGCTACCACAGGAGTAGTTACTCTCTCATTAACAGCAACAGAAACAGGTGATTTGGATGCTGAGAGATATGTGTACGACCTTGAGATTACAAAGGATGCTGGAGTTACTAGAGTTATTGAAGGCATTATAACTGTAAGACCACAGGTTACTGTCTAATTAAATATTATAAATATTCACAGGAGAGAATTGGATGGCAGATATTACAGCCACGGTAGGGCAAAAAACTACTACAACAGCAAATATAAATGTAAATACTGGAGATGGTCCAGAGGCAGTTTCGGTAACTTTACCATCTACGGTAGCAGTACAAAATTCTTCCCTAAAATTTGCTC